>Ga0126339_10003053_pt1 | contig 12110 bp, 19 predicted proteins | sample OrbTmetagenome_2_FD_92532 | JGI IMG/M metagenome (GOLD analysis project Ga0126339, IMG submission 92532) | Coral microbial communities from Petempiche,Puerto Morelos, Mexico - Orbicella T R C metagenome | ecosystem: Host-associated > Invertebrates > Cnidaria > Coral | place: Petempiche,Puerto... | reverse complement strand
TGATAACAAACCTGTAATTCTAACTGAAAAAAATGAAATCTTCAACTAAGGTAAATTTAATAAAAGATCGTAATAAGTATTATTTTCATAATGAATTTCTGGTTCTTGATAAACTTGAAAATAAAAATTATTATTTTGCCTATAATACAGATACAAATGATTGTTGGTTAGAAGATTCTCCTGATTTTAAAATGCCTGATAAAATATATAATACAGATGAGCATTTAATTTCTATGATTATAAATGATTTTAAACTAAATAATAAGAATTTAGGTGTATTGCTTACCGGCAATAAAGGACAGGGTAAATCATTTAGTGCGAAGCAGCTATGCCTTTCTGTTAATGTTCCAACAATTATTATCCCAAAATCAATTCCCTTATCAATAGACTTTGTTACATTCTTATCCAAAATAAAACAGGATTATATCCTTTTTGTTGATGAATTTGAAAAACTCTTTCCCCTTGAAACCAAAAAAGAAAAACATACCCAAAAAACATTCCTTTCCTTTATGGATGGTGTGCTTACTACAACAGAAAATAAAATATTGTTTCTACTCACCTGTAATGATGAAGTAAGTGAATATTTTATTAACCGACCATCAAGAATAAAATTCCTAAAAGAATATGAAGAACTGGATGAAAAAATATTTAATGAAATAATTGATGACAGACTCATTAATAAGTCTTTTAAAAAAGACTTGGAAGATAATATATCACTTGTCAATATTAATATTGATCTGCTTATCGAAATTATTGAAACAATTAATCAACACAACAAACCCTTTTCCTCTTTTTCAGATATTTTTAATTATAAATTTGAAGCAAGTTCCTATCTTGTCTATATTATAGATGGAAATAAAGAAGAATTTCATAAATATTATAATCCATATCGTAAAATTAAATATAATGAAACCTATATCGCTGATTTTGATGTAAACAGAATGATTGATTTTAAAAAAGATGAAATTACCTTTGAATCTTTTATACACGGAGAAGATGGTGAAAAAACTGTTATTATTAAATTAGTAAAAATTAATAATAATATAAGAAGAAAATTTACTGCATAATGGAAGAAAAATTAGTTCTACATAAAAAAAATAATGAATGGTTTATTGAACCAACTAATATATATTCTCCCTATAATGTTTTGACAAATGGAGAAGGTGATTATTTTTTAATTAAAAAAATTAATCTAAATCTAAAAACATTTCAATATAGAATTAAAGTTGAAAATATAATACGTCCACAAACAAAATTAACATTAACATGTTCAATTAATGATTTAGATTGTTTCATTGAAAATAATTTTTATTATACTAAAATAAATTCTATTTCCAGTAAAGATAAGCATTTAATTATTGACTATTTTAAATGTATTTTATCTGAAAGTGAATTTGATTATTATTTTAATTTAAAATGTGATACCAGTTCCGGTAATGATGAAATTAATAATACTTTTGGTATAAGAAAATTTTATAATATTAATTATCCTGTTTATTATTCATATCAATATATTGAAAATAAAAATGCTGAATTTAAAAAAATTTTACTTAATTTAGCAAGAAAATTTTATATAAAACCAAAAGAAAATATGGAAGATTATAATAAAATTTTTCCCAGTACTGTTCATAAAAATAAAATAGTAGGAAATAATCATAATAATGATATCGTATTTGATTTTGATAGTAATAGTATCTGGTCTATTAGTGATAATAATACTAAAATTAATAAAGGTAAAACAAATAATAAAAACGAGAACAGAGCATTAATTATTTTAAAAGAAGATGAACTTTTACTTATAGAAAAAAATAAAACTAAATTATAATAAATATTATGGAAACAACAACTGAAAAAATGAATCCAAAATCAAAATCTAATTTTGAACAACAGGCAATTTCTTTACTCAATGAAGAAGAAGAAGATAAAGAAAAAATAGCAGAAAAAGCTTATCGCAAGGCTAAAGCAAAAATTAATATACAAATTGCTCAACTGGAAAAAAAAATTGTAGAACAAGAGGATTTGGTCAGTGATGCAGAAGAAAAAGTTAAAGATGAAAAATTCTCAATTGATTTTGATTTAGAAAATTATGATTGTGTTGTAGAAAATCTTGAAATTACAAGAGATTATCTGAAAAAATTACAAGAAACCTTAAAAGCAAGAAAAGAACTCCTTGAATCTTGGAAATAATAAAATATCTCATTTGAATTTTTTTTGTTATTTGGAATTGGTTGATTTAAATTCCAAATAACATTTTTTTAATTAAAATATTATATTATTGTTATGAAGGCTAAAATATATGTCCTTAAAAATAAAGGCAAAGTTCGTTATATTGGAAAAAGTATAAAAGAAAATAAAAACGGTGTTTTGAATAAAAGCCATCTGTCAAGGCTTTATAATAATGAAAAAACAAGAAAAATTGTCTCTCATAATAAAAATTCTTCCATTGAAGTAATTGATGAGGTGAAAGTTGAAAACTGGTATGATAAAAAAATTGATCACATTGTAGATTATCATATAAATAAACATGCATTATTACTTAATTCACAGTTTATGAAAGAAGGTAAACGTGGATACTGGCAAGGAAAAAAAAGAGATAAAAATACACTGCAAAAACTTTCTCAATCTAAATTTAAACCTGTATTACAATATGATAAGTCAGGAAATTTAATAAAAATATGGAAAAGTGGAAAAGATGTTGCAATTCATGTTTTTAAAGATTATAAAGTTATTAATGGTAGTGCAGAATCAGCTATCTATAATATCCTACAATCAAAAACAATACAAGCAAGATTTAAAAAAGGATATTATTGGTTTAAAAAAGATGAATTAGGAAAAAATAAAGTTCCTATAAGAATTAATATTAACCAAATTAAAGAAAATCAAAAAAAACAAAGGACTGAAAAAAATAAACAAACCAAAATAAAAAATGGAACTTATGGTAAAAGTGGATATTCTGTTAAACCAATTGTTCAATATGATCTGAACAGAAAAAAAATTAATGAATTTAAATCTGTAACAGATGCTTCACAAAAAACTGGTATAAGTAAAAAAATTATTGGAAGATTTTGCACCCATAAAACATTACAAACAAATGTGGATGGATATATCTTTGAATTTAAAGAAAAAAAACATAAGGATAAATATATCAATAACCTGAAAGAAAAAAATGAAAAATTAGAAGCAAAGAAAAATAAACTTAAAAAGAAATACTATATCCCCATATTAAGAAGAAAAGTTGTTGCCTATAAAGAAAACGGACAGGAATATAAAAAATTTAATACGGCAACACTGGCCGCTAACCACTTTAATTTAAAAGGTCGTGATATTGTTAAATTCATTGAAAATAATGAATCTTATCTTACTTTTAAATTTAATTATTTAAACGAAAATTAATATGAAAAAAATAAATCTGATTGATATTAATCCTGCCATGTTAAATGCTTGGAACCGATATTTTTATGATATGAAAAGAATGAATTTACATGACATTAATTCTGTTGTTGAAGTTTCTGTAATTGGTGGTGATTTCTTTTCTGTTGCTGCTGATGCTGTCGTTAGTCCCGGTAATTCTTTTGGTTTTATGGATGGTGGACTCGATGCCTATATAACAGAAAAATTTGGAAGCCATCTACAGGATAGTTTACAAAACAAAATAAAAGAATTATATAATGGTGAACTTTTAGTGGGACAGGCAATAACATTGGAAACTAATAATGAAACATTCCCTTATTGTATTGCAGCACCTACCATGAGAGTACCTATGATACTCAGTGATGATACTGTAAACCCTTACATTGCCTCTAAAGCAGCCTTTAATGTATTAAGAAAAAATGATAATATAAATAGTATAAATATTTCAGGATTTGGTACCGGTGTAGGTAGAGTAGATGTTGATATATGTGCAAAACAAATGTATGCTGCTTGTATGGATGTCTTTTATTATCGGAATTCTTTTCCCCATTCTTGGTATGATGCTCAAATAGCTCACCAAAAATTATACAATAACAAAGAAATAAAAGATTTACAACAATTATAAAATTTTATAGTTTTTTATAAAAACAGTTTTTTGAAAATTAAATTTTTTTCCAGAAATTTTTTTGAGTTTGAAATAATATGGATTGAAAAAGTATTTTATAATTTTTTATAAAAAAAGAAGGTTAATTGATTTTATATGGAAATTTAATTCATGTAACACCCCCCCCGCCATTTTGCCCCTCCCGGTGGGGGGTATAAAAGGGGGGGATACGCAGGGGGGGTTCTCATTTGATTTAAGGGGGGTCTATTAAACGTTTTCATATCAGGTAAGGGTAAGGTATGTAAAATAAAAAAAGCCTCTTAGAGAGGCTTTAAATAAGTCATTAACTTTTGATCTTATCCCATAATATGGGCCAGAACTTTTTTATCTAAATCCCGTCTGACTTGCTGAGATTTGATATTTTTATCATCATCATAGATAAGCCTGTTTATGGCATTGTATACTAACCAATCATTGGCTTTGTCAACATTGAGTTGTGCCATTTCAGTACGAATAGTTGCTAAAACATCGTCCATACCTTTTTTGATCCCGGTAGCGTTCATTACCTCTTCCACACGGTCTGAAAAATTTTCAACTTTGGTATCAAAAAGAACTTCATACCTTTTGATGAATCCCCCGTTCTTTTTCAAAAATTCGGGTATCATATCAAAAAGCTGACCAATGGAGTCAAGAATTTTCTGTGTATGCTTACCAGTGATTTGCAGGTTAGTATCTTCTTTACCTTCCACAGGTATAACCAAACCATTAGTACAAATCAGACGAAAGTAACCCAATATGATAGAATACTTTTGCAGGCCATTGTAAGAGTGTGTAACCTCAAACTTTGGTTTGATCACATCGTTTGCAGTTCCAACACTAAAAGTGTTATCTTCCAGTGTATAGGAAGCATTGAAAACGGCATTATTGGTATTTCTGTAAGTTTCTGAAAACTTCACACCCCTTGACTTTAATTCGTGCCTTATGGCAGGAAATATCTGATCATTGGGAACTAGTTCATACCGGTCAGAACAAACGTTTAAAATTTTGTCTTGGCCGTCTATTGTAGCAACTACCGTTTTGGAGTAATCACTATTGGCAGGAACACCAAAAATATTTTCAGTATCTTCCAGACGCACAGGGAAAAGAATGTCTTTTACTTTGTTGGTAGTGATAATTTCGCTTTTCATGATAATCTAAATTTAGTTTTTAAATGCTTTGTATTATGGTATACGAATTTTAATTAAAAATGGTTTCAATAATTTTAAACAAAATTATTGCTTAACCACCTGATTAAATCTTTTGCACTATCCTTATTTAAAGATAGTTGTTTTGTTTTATCTCCATTACCATCAAAAACAACTATACTAGGTGGATATTCATTATTAATGTTGATCCGGTCTAATTCTTTTTGATAATAACTCACTTCTTTAGGTTCCCAATTTCTGGTTTTAGAATTCCATTGATAACTATTTGTTTGATCACCACTTTCGTAGAAATCCAGTGCTTGTAAAGCACCTTGTGAATAACCAGCATTATTAAATGCATTAGCAATTGAATTGCCGGTAACAATTTCACTTTTGCCAGTAAGCCAAAATAATGTGAATTTCATAATTTTTTTGATTAAGATTTAATTTTTTATTTACAGACTAAAAAGCTTCTCATAATAATTGTCAAACTTTTTGAATGCATTTTTTTCATTAAGGACAATTTTGTTTTGTAATATTTTTTTGTCCTGTTTGGTTGGGATCAATTGACCTTCATTCAATATTCCAAGATTAATAAAAAGGTTGTAGACGTTTTTAACCTGCTTAAACTTCTTTTGATCATCCCATGAAAGTTTATCTAATGCAGGCGAATGCAGAGCATGAAACATATTAACTATGTTGTTTCGATCTTTAGCTAAATACAATGATTGTAATAGCTTTCTGGCAATCATATATTTTTCACCCTGATTAGTATTTACTACATTGGAAATTTTTAATTGAAGTTTTACCACATCCTTATTTAAAATTATAATCCCTATTTCAGTAATCAGGATCATTACAAGGAATATGTAAGATATAAGGCTGTTACGTTCAATAACGTTTTTACTGGTTTGCCTCTTATCATTGATCAATGATATTTCATTCTCCATTTGATCATTAATAAGAGCAAGCTTTGTCTTATTTTTTTGATTAAAAATTTCCCTGTTATTATCAATTCTCAGTTCGATATCCCTTATGTGTTCCCTTATTACGTCACGTTCCTTTAACGTTGCTGCGGATTTGTTCTTCCAGTATATAAGATCATTATCTAATCTTGCATACTGTTTGGTATCTTCAAAGAAAAGGGATAAAACCGAATCTGTTTTATTGGAGTAGCTGGCTTTGATCCTGCTTATTTTTTCAATGGTATTTGTATTTAATTTCTGTTCCTGTTTAAAACTCTTATTAGTCCAAAAATAAATACCCAATGAAGAAAGTATAACCGAAATAACAAACGTTATTCCAAAGGGTATTAAAGCAATTTTCTTACCTGCATAAAATTGTTTTATTTCCTTTACCTTAATCTTTTCATTAAGCATCAAAAACAAAACAGTAAATACAGATAAAAAACCCAATACAATTCCATCAACAATATTTGATAACTCAAATACTATTGATAACGAAAACAAAACAGAAAAGAATGAAGCAATAAAGGCAGGCAGTTTAATAACATACCCGTTTCCTTTTAATGCTTTTTTTTCTTTAAGAATAGCATTAGTAATTTTCATTTTGATTTAATTTTAATTAAAAATCTTTTGATCTTGTTTTTTAATTAAGCTTAACGAAATAAAAAGATAAAGGGTTACATAATTGTAACCCTTTTTTTTAAAATAAAAATTATCTTATTATTTTTTTAAATTAAAAATTTCCTGCTTTTTTTAGTAACTCTTTAGCTTCCTGTTGATAGCTGATTTTTGCATCAAGAACCAAGTTACAATGCCCCTTGATTAGTTTTTTATGTTTCTTAGGATCACATTCAAATGCAAGCACGGCACAATTATATAACATAATTGATTTTGTTGGTTCAATTTGTTCATTGTCTAAAGAAGAAATGGGAGGGGATAAAATCAAATCAACTGCCTTTTTTTCATTTTCAAATGCAATTTGATTTAATTTTCTGTATTGGTCAGATTCGCCATTTCTACTTTTTTCAAAAAATGCCTGTTCTGTATGATTCATAGCTATATTGTGATAGTTTTCAATATGAGCTAAATTCATTTCCTGTTCTTTTGTCATTTTAATTAAAATTTAGATTAAGAAAATTAACAACTATAATAACGGAGAAGAAAAAAAGGGGTTACACATTTAGTAATCCCTTTTTTTAAATAAAATTTTAGTTCCAATATAATTCCCTATATTGCTGTGCTTGCTTATTGGTATCATGTACCTTTAGGCTTTTAATTTTGTTGAAACTTTCATTTTTGATTAGCGTTAATGCATTTTGACAGTCATTAGCGTTAACCTCAATAGTTTTAAAATCATTGTCGACACTACATCTACAATGTATTTTGTTAAGAAACATTAAAGGATAATAATCCTGATATCCTTTAGTCAATACTGAAATAAATTTTTTTTCTCTGTCCATTTTTCAATCAAGTTTCTTTAATTAAGTTTACGGATAAAAGAGAAAAAAGGTTACAATAAATTTTAATTAAAAAATAGATAAATACATTTCATATGCTCCATATATTGCAACCAGTATACCAATAAAAAGAGTAAGTTTGGATTTGAATCTCATAGTATTAATATTAAATGTTATGACTTTTAACAAATTTAATAATTGCGTTCATTTCATCAGCATTAAGAGTAACCAGACTTTTTTCCTTTGTAAATTTATTGTACTTGGTTATTGTCAGGTTATTGAATGAATCAATTGAAATATGACCATTATTCAGAGAATAAAACTGTTTACCTAATCCGGTAACAATCTCACCTTTATTTTCAACTTTGTCATGTAAAGACACCTGCTTAATAACATCAGGATTTGCCTTGTGGATTTTCATAATCTTTTTAATTTAAAATTTCTTTAATATAACCAAATGAAATTTCTATAGCAATTGGATAATGATCCATATCAGAACCTTTATTAGGTTGGAATATTGTTGACATGGAACGCCATACACCACCATTCATTATTCTATATGCCTGGGCGTAATTTTGACAACCAATGTACAAATCTGTATATCGGTTAAACAAATCATTGTCCGTTATTTCTTCCTTATCCAATACCTTTTTTATATCAGGATGTACATTGTTCGGATTTAACATTTTAATTAAAAGTTTCGTGAATGAAATAAATGTAATGTAATAAACTTGCAATACCAAATATTAATGCAAGAAAGTAAATTTTGATTTTTGTTTTTGTCATTGTTATATTAATTAACGAAATACAAAAATTAAGGTTACGCTATTTAAATAAAAAAATCCACTCAATAAAAAAAATCATTGAGTGGATTGCCGTAAGAGTTTGAAATTATTCAAATATACAAAATAAATTGTTATTTTGTTACAATTTATTTTAAAAGTTCATCATAATTGACTAAATCCTTATAACATAATGTTTCTTTGTTTTCTTTTAATGCTTTGATCCAATTATTGGCAAATCTCTCTATTGCAGAGAGTATATTTTTTTCACTCCTTTGGGGTGTTCTAAAAGGAATCTTAATACCCTTCATGGCTAAATACTTTTCGGAAGGATCATTTAGATTTGGTTCCCTGTAAATGACTCGATGACCACAACCTGCATACATTTGAGGGGATAATTTAAATGAATCCAAATTAAAACTTAAACTTACTACTTGTGGATACTGGCCACTAACATTGTTTATTAGCTTATCACTGGCAGCAAAGAGTATTTTAATATAATTGGTGCCTAGACATCCTTTGTACTCCTTTACTACTATAAAACATTGTTTAGGTAATGTTTTATTTAAAATATTAAGGATTTGATTTTTCATTTTATTTTAGGTTTTGTTTAATATTTTTAACGAAAAAAAATAAAACAGGTTACAAAAATTATAATTAAAAAAAATCTCTTACCTAAAAAAGATAAGAGATTTTCTAACTATGAACTATGAAAAAAGTATATTATGGTTTCATCTTTTTATTATACGAATTAATACCCTTTAAAGTTACATATTTTAATAATCCCTATTGGGTAATTTTATTCTTTTCCTTGACAATTCGTAAAAGTATTCAATCATTGTTTGTTGTTCTTCTGTCAGTCCCTTTATATCAATTCTACCGTTTTTATAGAACTTAACATAAATGCCTAATTCATCAATATGACAACCCTTCCAAACATTTTTATATGATTGAGTATATTTATCAGCTAATTCATTCCCCTCAGCCAGATTATCATGTTTTTCATTATCAATGAAAAAGTACATGACATGGAAAAAAATGCCAAAATTCATATTACTGGAATAATAATTTGTTTCTTTAGGTCTGAAAAAATACCACTTAAACAGGTTTTTACAGTGGTAATAATCCTGAAATGTTTTTATAGACCCAAAATTTTGATTTGCCCATAATTTAAACCTTCTTTCATTTTCCTTAAAGTCCAAAGATAAATCAAAAACATTATTCCCATTACAAACCCTACCAAACAAATCGGGTTCATCATGATAAACATGTAATTTTTCTGAAATCAAAGATTTATTAACCTTTTCTTTAATATTTTCCAAATCATATTTATCCAAAATATTAAGGTTTTCTTTTATGTAAGAAAGTAATGTTTCTTTAGTATCCATGATGAAAAATGTTTAATTAAAGTTTCTTTTAATGTTGTATACGTAGGATCAATATAAAAGGTTGTTAAAAAAAAATTCCTTTTGTATCATGCTAATTAAGACTAACAAAAGGAATTTTTTAATATACCTGTTTTTGGGTCGTACAGGATTAGCGAATAAATTAAGTTTTCATTGATAGGATTTAATTAATTAAGACTATCAACGGGAACAGGGAATTCATATAATCCTATTATCCCATAATCATCTTGGCATGATTACGACCTGTTTCATATTAGGTCCAAGTAACATTTATCAGGTCAGTTAATTAAAAACAAAACAAAGAACTCACCAACCGGGACGTTAGGGACTCGAACCCTAACTTATAGTTCATTTTTGCGTTGTTCTTATTATATTATACGGTAAAGTTTTTTAAAGGTTACAATATTCTTTATTTTCTTCAATTACTTTTTTTGCTACATCATAAAGAATATGCTTACATAAAACTTTTCCTTTGGCTCCATGTTTTATCCTTTGTGAAACCTTTTGAATAAAAAATTCTTTATTCTCTAAAAGTTCTAAAGATACAAAACCATATTTGTCCCAATTCATAATTTTTTAAATTAAAAAATAATATCATTTGCTATATCAACCAGTGAATCATACTGATCAAATAATATGTTTTCATTTTCCCAATCGCATTGGTCTGAATCATACAATTCAATTATTGCTATTTTATCCTTTGTCTTAATAGCTTCATCAAGACACTGATTCATTTCAGCAGGATCGGTAATTGGTTTCTTACCATTTAATTTCCAATTCTCTAACATTGACATTTGTCTGTATTTTTTAAGTTAATATTATCTTGTTTTCCTGTATACGTAAAATTAAATAAAAAGGTTATTTTTATTTAAAATTCTTTTTCAAAATTTATTGTAACCTCTTATCAATTCTTAACGTGTATAAACAATATTAAAACTAACAATAAAAATCCACTATGTATTATTTTCATCAAAAAAATCCTGTTCACTTTCTTGGAATTCTTTTTCAAAATCCTTTACTGATACTTCTAAAGGAATTATTATTTATACTTGTTTTCTGAACTAAAACATATTCTTTATCTTCATATTTTAGTATAATCTTTTCCATCTTTTTTATTTAAAATTTTCTATTATGTACTTAATTTTGATAATCAAAAATTCTGTTCTGATTACGAAAATATTTTTCAACATCTAATTTATCCTTAATGTTAATTAAAAATATTTCCCTTAAATCACCACATTTTTGATTACCAGCATTTGAATCTCTTACTTTTATCTCACAATTGGATAATGCAAACAATACTAATACTAAAAATAATTTTTTCATCTTTCTTTTTATTTAAAAATTTCTATACCTCAATTTCTTCTATGGAAGTGATTGTAATAACATTATTTACTCCCTCATTCTTTATCATTTCCTTTATGTCATTTACATCAAAGGCCCATGCTTCCAGTTCTTTTTTGGATGAATAAACATTACCTCTTATTTCCTGTGGTTTGGTTTCAGTATGAACCTTAAACTTTTTTATTTCTTTATTTAAATTTTCTCTGTCACCAGTTAGTTCTTCAACTAAATCCAGTATCCTGCTATAACTATACAAATTAACTTTCATTGATAGTTCACCTAATAACATAAGTAATTCACCATCAGTGAATGAACGTTTGCTTAAATTTTTTGGATTTATTTTTTTCATTACTTTTCTTATTTAAAAAAAAGGACAATGTACTTTTAGGAATCTTTACAATGTCCATCTTACTTTATTATACGTCAACAAAGAAAAAAAGTTGTTGATTTTTTTATAAAATTTTATAAATTCTTAATTAAAAAAAAGAGAAAAAAAAGATTTTGTGTGTGTGGCCACTACAAATTTGTATTTCCTTTAAAAAAGATTGTACAATGTTCATTACATTCTTATTACAATCAATGTCCCATTTAGACAATGTTCAACAAGGTTTTTTTATAGTGGTATATTGTGGGGCAAAGTGTCAGTAAGTGGTAAGGCTTATACACTTTATATAAAAAATAATGTTTTTTTACATAAAAAAAGGGATTTTAATAAAGTGCATTTATGGTCAAATAAGGCTGATTTTCTTAATTAAGGAACCAATAAAGTTTAATTAAAGTACATTGATTTTTTTTTTTATAACATTAAGTCATCTTATATATATCTGTATGTAAAATATCCTTCATTAAAATATCCATGCGCTTTGTAGTGCCTTTAAAATCCTTATTTGGTTGAACTTCAGTAAATTCAAATTTATGATAAGTTAGTTTTTTGTGGTAAAATTTTTAATTTAATTT
>Ga0126339_10003052_pt1 | contig 12113 bp, 6 predicted proteins | sample OrbTmetagenome_2_FD_92532 | JGI IMG/M metagenome (GOLD analysis project Ga0126339, IMG submission 92532) | Coral microbial communities from Petempiche,Puerto Morelos, Mexico - Orbicella T R C metagenome | ecosystem: Host-associated > Invertebrates > Cnidaria > Coral | place: Petempiche,Puerto... | reverse complement strand
TGCAGGCCTGCCCATCCACCAGCGGCGGGCCGCTGCACAAGGCGGGCCCCAGGGCGGTGTCCAGCAGGGGTAAACAGCAGCCCTCGTCCTTCAGCGTCGGCAGGCGACAGGTTAATGAGTCCCCGTCCGCGTTCATGAAGATCAGAAAGCTATCATCCGGCAACGAATCGCCGGTGCTTGTTCGGTGACGGGTACCGGCCTCACCACGCAACAGGAGGCCGAGGAACCGGGTATCGCCATTCTCCCAGTCCTGGACCTGTCGCTCGCGACCGTCGGAGTTGATCCACAGGGTGTCGCGCACGTCGGTGCCCGGGATCACGTCGCCCTTGAAGAACTGGTCGCGGTGGAACACCACGTGATCGCGACGCAGCCGAATCAACCAACTCACCATGCGGGCGAGACGGTGGCCATCGGCGGGAATGTGATCCCAGTCCAACCAGGTTGTTTCGCTGTCAATGCAATACGGGTTGTTGTTGCCATTCTGGCTGTGGCCGACCTCGTCGCCCGCCAGGAGCATCGGGACCCCCTGCGACAGCAGCAGCGTCGCCAGCATGTTCAGGCGCTGCCGGAGCCGCACGGCACTGATGGAGCGATTGTCCGTCGGCCCCTCCACGCCATGGTTCCAACTGCGATTGTCGTTGGTACCGTCACGGTTTTCTTCGCCGTTGGCATCGTTGTGCTTGTGGTCATAGGACACCAGGTCCATGAGGGTGAAGCCATCATGGGCGGTGACGAAATTCAGGCTGGACGTGGCCCGACGCCCGCGACGGTTGAACAACTCGGCGGAACCGGTGATGCGACTGGCCATTTCCGGGACCTGTCCAGCATCACCGCGCCAGAAGCTGCGCACGGTATCGCGAAACCGATCATTCCACTCCCGCCATCCAGGAGGGAAGTTGCCCAACTGATAGCCACCGTCACCCACATCCCAGGGCTCCGCGATCAGTTTCACGCGCGACAGAACCGGATCCTGCCGCACCGCGCCCAGGAACCCGGCCTGGCGGTCGAAGTGGCCCATGTCACGAGCCATGGCCGAGGCCAGGTCGAAGCGGAAGCCGTCCACCTCCATATGCTCCACCCAGTAGCGCAACGAGTCCATGACCAGTTGCAACACACGATGATGCCTGAGGTTCAGCGTGTTGCCGCAACCGGTGGAGTCCATGTAGTAGCGCTCGTTGCCGGGAACGAGACGGTAGTAGGTTGGGTTGTCGATGCCGCGAAAGGACAGGGTCGGGCCAAGGTGATTGCCCTCCGCAGTGTGGTTGTAGACCACGTCCAGGATGACCTCGATCCCAGCGTCGTGCAGGGCCCTTACGAGGGTGCGGAACTCCTCAATGTCTCCGCTGGCCAGATACAGGGGATGGGGCGCGAAGAATCCAATGGAATTATATCCCCAGTAGTTCCGCAAGCCCTTTCGCACCAAATGGCGGTCATCGACGGCCGCGTGAACCGGCATCAACTCGACAGCGGTGATGCCCAGTGCCTTGAAGTAGCCGATCACCGCCGGCGTCGCCATGCCGGCGAACGTGCCACGGTAGCTCTCATGCACGTCTGGATGACGCATGGTGAACCCACGAACATGCAGTTCGTAGAGCACGCTCTCATGCCATGGCCGCGAAAGCTTCGCGCGCCCCGAGGGCACCCCCGGGTCCACCACCCGCGCCTTGAGCATGGTCGCCGCGTTATCCTTGGTGCAGAACGACAAGTCGGTTCGGGGATGGTCCAGTTGGTGGCCGAAGTGAGCCCCTGACCAATCAAGCCGGCCGGCCAGAGCCCGTGCATAGGGATCGAGCACCAGCTTGTTGGGGTTGAAGCGCAACCCGCGTTCCGGCTCGTACCGCCCGTGCACGCGATAGCCGTACTGTACCCCCGGCCGTACATCGAGCAGGTAGCCGTGCCAGACCTCATCGGTGTAGGCGGGCAGGTCAACCCGCGTCTCCCGTCCGGCCTCATCGAACAGGCACAGTTCAACGCGCGTGGCATTCTCCGAGAACAGGGCAAAGTTGACGCCCCGCCCGTCCCATGTGGCCCCCAAAGGAAACGGCTGGCCAGGCCATATCCGGACATCTGAACTGGCCAAGGCGCCGCCCCCTTCCCCGTGCCCCGGCCGCGTTTTCCGCGACACGATCGCATCATGTCCATTTATGCGCGCCCACCATCACGGCCGCGCGCGTCCGCATCGGATCACCCCGCGCGACGACCTTGTCTAGGCCGCCTCGCCGCCCACATCCTCGTCGTCCTCGGCTGCATCGCCCATCACCAGGCGGTGCACACCCCGGATCGGAATATGTGCCCAAGTGGGCCGGTTCGCGGTTTCATATCCGATTTCATAGAACGCTTTTTCAAGCGTGAACAGATCCAGCAAAGCCCGCACCTGGTCCGCATCGGACGGCACCGACGGGCAGCCCTCGATGGCCTCCTTGTAGCCGTCGAGGAAGGTGCCGACCACCTGCCGTTCCCATGCCCGAATGATCGGCCCGAGATCCTCCAGCGCGTCCGACTTCACGGCCCTACGGTCGAACAGGGCCGCCCAGGCCGCGTAGTTGAACGAGCGCACCATCCCGGCCACGTCCTTCAGCGGCAGGTTCTTTTGACGCCGCTGGTTGACCGCGCGGGCCGGCTCTCCCTCGAAGTCGAGAATGCAGATGTCGTCCTTGGCGACCACGACCTGGCCTAGATGCAGGTCGCCATGATAGCGCGTCTTGATCAGGTCCAGACCATCCGGCAAGGCGCGGTCGATCAGGCCATCGACCCGCTCCCAATGATCCAAAAGGTCCTGAACCAGGGTCGCGGTCTCCTCGTCGAGCGAGAACCGCACCCGTTGCAGCGCGGCCCGGGCCTTCTCGGCCTCGACGCGCACCTGGGCCGCCCACTGGTCGCGATCCTCGGGACGCACCGGTTCGACCCGGAACGCCGGATCGTCCGTTTCAATGGCCAATGCCTTGTGCAATTCGGCCACCCGCCGGCCCATGGTGTGGATCAGCGACAGGTACAGGGCATGGTCCTCGTCGTCCGGCCCCCCGTCCTCGTGCCCACCGTGCGCGCGCAATTCGGCGTCATCCAGGAAGCGCCCCAGATAGTCCAGCGTATAGCCCCAGCCATCCCCCTGATTGCGCACGAAGCCTTGCAGAACCGCCAGCGCGGTGGGTTCACCGTCGGTGCCCTCCAAGGCCACCCAGCCCAGGAGGGGTGGTGTATTGGCGTAGCCTGCCACCTCGGTCAGGAAACGGCCGATCTCCAGTTCCGGATGAATGCCCTCGTGCAGGCGTCGATAGACCTTGAGCACCATGCGTTCGCCGACCAGCATGGAGGTGTTGGACTGCTCCCGCCCAAGGCGGCCGATGCTCGCCGGATCGGTGGGCGGTTCCTCCGCCAGCAGACGCGTGGGCCGAAAGCGCACAACCCCGCCCCCCTCGGTCGGCCGGTCCACCGCGTCGCGCATGGCATCGATGACGGCGGCGGTGAACGGTGCGTCGGCCATGGCGTCGTGGAGAACGCCGACCCGGTTCACCCGCCGTGCCCGCGCCAGCGCATAGGACAGCAGGGCGACAATCGGGTCCTCATCGGTCTCCCACGTCAGCGCCAGAGGCAGCATGTAGCGATGGGCATCCCCGTCCTGAAGGTCCGTATCGACCAGCGTGATCAGGAAGGACGGGTCTCCGCTCCGCGCCGTCAGCACCATCTGATCGCCCACGCCGACCGCCTCGATGCCTTGCTCCTTGCCCGCGAACCAGCGCTGGTTGGCCAGGAACGACGGGAGGATCTCATCGATCAAGGACCGTCCGGTGTCACCCGTGAACAGGCTGGCCCAGCCCTGGGGCACCACCAGGGTGGTCATGTCAGGCAAAGGATGGACGTGCGGTTCATGCCACAAGGGCGCCTCCGCTTCCTCGGTGAGTCGGAACCAGTAGAAGCCATAGGCCGGCAGGGTCAGGAAGTAGGGCAGTTCACCGATGGGGGGGAAGGCACTGCGCCCCAGCAACTCGACGGGAACCCTGTACTCGAACGCCGACAGATCCAACTCCGCCGGCTGGGACGCGCGCGACAGATTGGCCACGCAAAGGATCACCTCGTCCTCGAAGCGTCGCAAATAGGCCAGGATCTTGCGGTTGCCGGGATACAGGAACTCCAGGGTTCCCCGACCGAAGGATTTATGGCGTCGCCGGGTGTTGATCAAGCGCCGCATCCAACTCAGCAGCGAGTGCGGGCTGCGCGTCTGCGCCTCCACGTTCACCGCCTCGAAGCCGTAGACGGGGTCCATGATCGGCGGCAGAAAGAGATGCGGCGGATCGGCCCGCGAGAAGCCGCCATTGCGGTCCGGCGACCATTGCATGGGTGTGCGCACGCCGTCCCTGTCGCCGAGGAAGATGTTGTCACCCATGCCGATCTCATCGCCGTAGTAGACGATGGGCGTCCCCGGCAGGCTCATCAACAGGCTGTTGAGCAGTTCGATCTTGCGCCGATCATTGTTCAGCAGCGGGGCCAGCCGGCGCCGGATACCCACGTTGATGCGCGCCCGCTGGTCGGCGGCATAGGTGTTGTAGAGATAGTCCCGCTCCCGGTCGCTGACCATCTCCAGCGTCAACTCGTCATGATTGCGCAGGAAAATGGCCCACTGGCAGGTGTCGGGAATATGCGGCGTCTGGCGCATGATGTCGGTGATGGGATGCCGGTCCTCCTGCGCCACGGCCATGTAGATGCGCGGCATGACCGGGAAGTGAAAGGCCATGTGGCATTCGTCGCCGTCGCCGAAGTACGGGCGCACGTCCTCGGGCCACTGGTTGGCCTCGCCCAGGAACATGCGGTCGCCGTAGTTCTCGTCCAGCCAGGCACGCAGGCGGCGGAGGACGTCATGAGTCTCCGGCAGGTTTTCGTTGTTGGTGCCCTCGCGCTCACAGAGGTACGGAATCGCGTCCAGCCGCAAGCCGTCCACCCCAGCGTCCAGCCAGAACTTCATGACCCGAACCACTTCCCTGAAGACGTTGGGGTTATCGAAGTTCAGATCCGGCTGATGGCTGAAGAACCGATGCCAGTAGTAGGACTGGGCGACCGGATCCCAGGCCCAGTTGGACGTCTCGGTATCCGTGAAGATGATCCGGGTGTCCTGGTACTTCTGGTCGGTGTCCGACCAGACATAGAAGTTTCGGTGGTTGCTGCCCGGCTTGGCGCGGCGCGCCCGCTGGAACCACGGATGTTGGTCGGAGGTGTGGTTGATGACCAACTCGGTGATCACCTTCAGGCCCCGGTCGTGGGCCGCGCGCACGAAGCGGCGGAAGTCCTGAAGGCTGCCGTAGGACGAATTCACCGCCTTGTACTCAGCGATATCATAGCCATCGTCCCGCAACGGCGACGGATAGAACGGCAGCAACCAGACCGCCGTGACGCCCAGATCCGTCAGGTAGTCAAGCTTGTCCGTGAGCCCTCGGAAGTCGCCGATGCCGTCACCGTTGCTGTCGGCGAATGCCTTGACATGAAGCTGATAGACGATGGCGTCCTTGTACCATTGGGGATCCGTGCTCATGAGCATGCCCTGACAAAAGGGAGTCGGCCGAGAACATTCGGTGGCGAGACCGCGACGGGAGACGTCATCGCAGGCAAATCCAGAAGGGAGGCGTGACACGATCAGGACGACGCGACAAACGCCTGAACCGCGTCACCCCCGTCATCCGATCAGGCGCATGGCGTTCGATAATCCACCGGTCGCCATGGAATGACCCGGAAAATGGCCGCCGGGTTCTCGACCGGGTCCAGATAGTAGTGATGCCAGCGCCCGGTCCACAGATGTCGCTCGCCGCTCAGCAGTTCATCCACCTCGAACGCCTGATCCTCGGGGATGCCCAGGGCCTCCAGCGGGAACTCCATCCAGACATGCGCTGGATCGAACGGGTTGGTGGTGCAGATCACAAGGATGATGTTGTCGCCGGCTGCATCCATCTTTCCATAGAACAACACATCATCGTGATCGCAATCATAGAATCGCAGGGTTTCGAAACGCCAGAGCGCCGGATTGTCGACGCGGATGTGATTCAGCGTGGCGATCAGGTCCTTGATGTTCCCGGGGCGATTCCAGTCCCACACCTTGAACTGGTATTTCTCGCTGTTGGTGTACTCTTCCTTTCCGGGAATCGCGTCGTTTTCACACAACTCAAAGCCATTGTAGACGCCATAAACACTCGACAGCGTGGCGGCCAGCACGGCACGGATCATGAAAGCCGGACGTCCACCGCGCTGCAGGTATTCGGGCAGGATGTCAGGGGTATTGGTGAAGAAGTTCGGCAGCATGTATTCGACGCTGTCGGTCCACGTCAACTCGGTCAGGTACTCTGTCAGTTCCTGCTTACTGTTGCGCCAGGTGAAATAGCTATAGGACTGCGTGAACCCCACCTTGGCGAGCATCTTCATCATGGGTGGCCGCGTGAAGGCCTCTGACAGGAACTGAACGTAGGGGTGCCGGTCTTTGATGTCGCGAATGACCCACTCCCAGAACGGCACTGGTTTTGTATGCGGATTGTCAACCCGGAAGATGGTGACCCCGTGACCGATCCAGAACTCGAACACATCGCGAATCTCGCGCCACAAGTCGTATTGATGCGGCCCGAAGAACTCGACGTTGACGATGTCCTGATACTTCTTAGGCGGATTCTCGGCATACTTGATGGTGCCGTCGGGCCGGAACTTAAACCACTCGGGATGATCCTTGACCCACGGATGGTCCGGCGAACACTGGATGGCAAAGTCCAGCGCCACTTCCATGCCCATGTGATTGGCGGCGCGCACCAGCCGTTCGAAGTCCTCGATGGTACCCAGCTCCGGATGAATGGCCGTGTGCCCACCCTCGGTACCGCCGATGGCATAGGGGCTCCCCGGATCGTCCGGACCGGCCACCAGGCTGTTGTTCCTGCCCTTGCGGTGGGTCACGCCGATGGGATGGATCGGCACGAAGTACAGCACGTCGAAGCCCATGGCCCGCACGTCCGGCAGGCGGCGGATGCAGTCCTCGAACGTCCCCCAGCGGCCGGGCTCGGTGCCCTGGGAGCGCGGAAACATCTCGTACCAGGCGGCGAAGCGGGCGCGCGGCGGCTCGACCTGCAAAGGCAGCATACGATGGTAGGTGACGACCTCCGACCGATCGGGCCATCGCGCCATCACGCCCGCCAATTCCTCCGACAGCATCAGAGGCAGACGCGCGGCCGACTCCCGATCGGTGTCGAAGCCCTTCAGGACTGTTTTCAAGTACTGCGCGTCGTCGCCCCGGGCGATGGCCATGGCACGCAGCACCAAGGCACGGCCCTCGGTCAGTTCCAACGTCACATCCTGGCCGGCCTCGTGCTTCTTAGTGACCTCGTGGACCCAGCTTGTCCACTCGTCGCGCCACGCCTCGACGGTATAGTCGTAGCGGCCCATGTCCTCCAAGGGTATCTCGCCCCGCCACAGCGCCAGGCCGTGGTTCACCAAGACCATCGGCACCTCGAGCCAGGCCTCGCCGCCGGTCCCGGCGGGGCGAAGCTTCAGCGCCGCCGCCAAGGCACCATGCCCTTCGGCGAAAATGGTGGCCTCGACCCGCAAGCGGTCACCCGCGCCGCGCTTGACCGCGAAACGGCCATGGTCGACCTCGGGCGTGACGGCCTCGATCACAATCGGCTGGCTGGACAGAGAGGACAGATCGATGGACACCCTCGATTCGGGTATCGATCGCGCGCGCTTGGTCATGGTGCGGTCCTTGAATCCTTCACGAACACACGGATTTCGCCTGGCGCCAGCAGGATCGTGGCGTCGGCAGTGAGCACGCCATGGGCGCGGCGCGGCGTGACCTCGCGCAACGCGCCGCCCTGGTCATCGCGGAGATGGCAGAGAATCGCGCCGCCGGGTACGGACCGGCCGGCATCCAGGTCAAGATTGACGACAGTAATCGCCACGTCGGGGTCGTACTCGGCCTCCCTGACCAGGGCGCACACATCGGGCGCCGGTTCCAGGCGCCGTTGCGGCCCCTCCCAATTGAGCACCCGGACGCGCCGCTTCAGGTCGTTGACCGCACCGACGTAGTCGGAGATGTCGAAGACCGGCTCCTCCCAGTCCTCCGGCCGCGTGCGCACCACATCTGGCTGCCGGGCAAACCCGAACTCGAAACCCTGGGGCATCATGGCGCCGCTGGAGAACAGCGCCGCGAACAGCCAGGCCCGTTTGTAGGCCGCTTCCATCCGGTCCGCCGGCCAGTCGGCGGGCAACTCGGCCCGCAAGCGCGGCGTGTCGTGGCTCTCCGGGAAGGCGATCGATGGCGCCAGGGAACGGAAGCTCTCGTACTGCGTGAGCAGCCAGTCCGCCTTGAAGTCCCACCACTTGGAGCTGTTGAACAGGTAATCGAACCCGGCCGGCCGCAGTCCCTCGATCTCGGACAGGCGACAGCCCAGGGTCTCCGCGGCGAAGAGCGTGCTGGGCGCCGCGTCGCGCGCGGCGCCGATCAGATCGGCCCACACGTCGGCGGGCACCTTGTAAGCCGCGTCACAGCGAAAGCCGGCGAAGCCGAGGTCCACGAAATGGCACAGGATGTCGCGATAGCGATCGACCAGGGCGTCCCGGCCCGACCGAGGGGAGTAATCGAGTTCGGCCAAGTCACCCCACACCGTCTTGTTGTCGGCGTTGGCGGGATCAATGGCGAAGGGCGACTGCACTTCCCCGCGCAGGTCGCGCACATACCACTCGGGATGCTCGCTGACCCAAGGGCAGTCCTTCGATGTGTGATTGATGACCAAGTCCATCATGACCCGCAGGTCATGGGCGCCGGCGGCTTCGATGAAGCTGCGCAACTGGTCGTCCACCGGCCGACCACTGCCTTCGTCCAGCAGTGGATGCAGGCGGTCATACTCCTTCACCGCGTACAGGCTGCCCGAGAAGCCCGGATAGTGGAACGGGTTCACATAGACCCAGTCGAACCCCATCGCGGCGATGTGCGACAGGTGCCGGGACCAATGGGACACCGGACCGGACAGCAGGGGGAAAAGATTGTAGAGACGCGGGGCCGGATGGGCGACGGGCGGGAAGGGCATGGTCGCGGGAATCCTGTGCGACGGCTGCGCCCGACCCGGCGTCGGGTCGGGGCGGGAAAATGGCGGGACGGACCGCACGCGGCGCCACGGTCCAACCATGAACGGCACACCGTCGGCCATGCCCGCCCGCGAGGCCAAGGAACAGACCCGGAGCGCTTGCCTCCCGGTGATAGCGCGCGGACACTACCATGCTCCCGGCCCAGAGGCGAAGCCCCGATCAGGCCCCGCATACCGACATTTTATCGACGGATTCATGACATCGGATCCCTCTGATCGACTCCAGCAGAGCCAAGGGATATCCCCGACACACCTCGGGCCGGCCCATGAACCAGCAAGGAACCATGATGCCGTCCGGAGGACGCCTCGCCGAGGCCGTCGTCGCTGACACTCCAGCCAACGCTGGGGTCGAGCACGAAGCACCATATCTCGTGGCGTCACAATCCATTCATACACAAAGCAGGTGACTCCACCGCCACATCCGCGTAGTCTTTGGGTGTAAAGGACGCGTGGGGAGAGACCCGCCATGGTCATGCGCGATGGTCGAGCCGGGAACCGGAACAGAACTTGTTTCGGCCCAGCCGTCTCCATCGCATGGCTCCTGTGTCGCGCGTCCCTTGGGTCGGGCGGCTCCGGCCGCCCCGCCTGCCCTCCCCCATCTCGCCACGACCGCCGCCTCCCGACGCCTCCGGCTCCCGCCGGGGGCGTTTTCCGTTGGGGACCGGCGATCGCCCCGACCTCCGGTGAAAGGACGTGACCCTCATGGCCAAGCGTTCCAGCAAGACCGCCGCCGCCGTCGCCACCGCCCGCCAGCCGCAGGACAACGGCCCGATCCCGCTGCACCCCCTGGGCGTGGGTTGGGACCCCATCGACGGTCACCGGGACCAGAGCTACAAGCGCACGGTGCGGCCGCAGAATGACAATCAGCGCCGCTTGCTGGACGCCATCGACGATCACGCGCTCACCCTGGCCATCGGCCCCGCCGGCACCGGCAAGACCTACCTGGCCATCTCCTCGGCGGTGCGCGCCCTGGAAGACGGCACCATCGACCGCATCGTGCTCTCCCGTCCGGCGGTCGAGGCCGGCGAGAACCTGGGCTACCTGCCCGGCACCATGGAGGAGAAGCTGCTGCCCTACCTGCGGCCGCTGTACGACGCCCTGTCGGACCGCATGGGCGGCAAGCGCCTGAAGAACCTGATCGCCGACGGCACCATCGAGATCGCTCCGATCGCCTACATGCGCGGGCGCACCCTCAACAACTGCTTCGTGGTCATCGACGAAGCGCAGAACTGCACCTACGGCCAGATCAAGATGCTGCTGACCCGCCTGGGCTGGCACTCGCGCATGGTCATCACCGGCGACCCGGACCAGACCGACCTGCTGCCCGGCGTCTCGGGCCTTTCGGACATCGCCCATCGGCTGTCGGCCCTCGACGACATCGCCGTGGTGCGCCTCACCGAGCGCGACGTGGTGCGTCACCCCCTCGTGTCGTGCATGCTGGCGGTGCTTTAGCCCAATCGATCGCGCGGCGGCGACACCCAAGCGGCGTGTCGCCGATGACGAAATCCCCTTTTCCTAGTATGGTTGAACCGTGCGGGGAGCGTGGGGCTCCCCAAAAGGAGGGGGGGAGCATTCCATGGCCAAGCTGAAACCGGGGGAAGTCGCCGAGGTCGCGCGAAAGATGCGCGACACGCCCAATGCCCTGGGTCCCGTGGCCGATGCCATCGACCAAGTAGCCCGGGACACCGGGTTCGCCGACCTTGACGATGACGACTTGGTGGAACTCCTGCGCGCGCTGGTGACCGACGATACCCAGGGGGCCCATATGGTCTTCGCCGGGGCCGGGGCGCAGTGCTGCAGCACCCGATGCGAGACGCAGGGCGACAGGTGAGTGACCGGGCGCCCGGCGTCGGCTCCGCGAGGCCGGGCGCGCACGTGTGTACGGGACGGGGTGTGTTTGCCGCCCTCGGCCGACCGCGCCTGACGATGCGGTGGATTGTCTACCATGACTGCAATGCCAGGTGCCGGCATTGCAGCTATTTTGGGTCCTCCCAGCAGCGGCGGGAAAGCCTGGACGAGGCCGACGCGCTGGCTGTCGTGGCGGCCTTAACCGACGGCACCGTGACCCTGGCCGGCGTTCAATTGGTGGGTGGGGAGCCTCTGCTCTGGCCCCCGCTTCAAATTGTAGTCACCAGGCTTCGACGCCAGGGCGTTCCCGTGGAGATCGTCACCAACGGCCTGGATGATGACGATCGTCTCGTCTCATTGTTGCATCAGTCCGGCGCCCCCGACGTCTGCCTGAGCATCGACGGCACCGATGCGGCCACTTACGGCGTGCTTCGCGACGCCCGGCGCTTTCCGCGCGTCCTGTCCACGCTGGACCGCCTTGCGCGGAATCGACCGTCAGGCACCCGCATTCGGATCAACCACGTCTTCGCCCGCGGCAACGACCAACCGCCGTCGCGCATCATCGCCTGGTTCGCCGATCGGGGCGCGGATGCGGTCTCTCTGGCATTCATGGGCCTGGGCGGCACCGCCGTCATCAACCGCGACAGGCTGGCCCTGACACCGGCGCGGGAGTTTGATCTCGTGGAGGACTACCTGCGCCACCTGGACCACTATCCCATCCCGACCGCTTTTCCGGTGCCGCCCCTGGTGCGCCACGCCGCCAGCGTGCGTCTGGGGCGCGATCTTTCCCGCGTCTATGACGGCTGTCCGGCGGTCAGCAGCGACTGGACCATCACCAGTGACGGCGCGGTCGACCCATGCCAGCGGCTCACCGGCTCAAGCACGGCGCGGCGGGCGTTGGGCGCCCGCCTGTTCCCGCTGCGGGACTGGTCCATGTCCCAAATCCTGGCCGATCCCAGCATGACCGCGATCCTGACTCGCAAGAGAAGTCTCGACGCGGTTACCCACACGCCGTGCCGCCGCTGTCCCTTCCTTGGGTCCTGGTGTGAGCCCTGCATGGTGGGTGAGCGTTCGGTTTCCCCCACCTGGACGCGGCGATAGTGGTGTTGGACGGTCGGCCCGACGATGACCGGGCAGGAGTTGGCCGATGGCGTTTCCGAGTTC
>Ga0126339_10003051_pt1 | contig 12114 bp, 2 predicted proteins | sample OrbTmetagenome_2_FD_92532 | JGI IMG/M metagenome (GOLD analysis project Ga0126339, IMG submission 92532) | Coral microbial communities from Petempiche,Puerto Morelos, Mexico - Orbicella T R C metagenome | ecosystem: Host-associated > Invertebrates > Cnidaria > Coral | place: Petempiche,Puerto... | reverse complement strand
GACATGACATGACATGACATGATACTAAAGACACAACATTATTCATAAAGGACAAAAGTAAGACAGATTGAGAGATTTTCTTGTAGCCGAAAAAAATAGGACTGTAAGATAGGAATTTTTTCGCGGACTAAGCTATCTATAAAAAATGAACTGGCTCGAATATGATTTACAGTTAGCTTTGCTGTACAAATTTTATCCAGTTTTAATCATTTTGGATTGTGTGACTGACGCCTACGTGACTCTTGAGCATCAGTGGTGTTGCGTTACACTATCGGCCGATGAGAATATGTTAGTATGAAGGCTTTGTGCGAGAATTGCAATACACGGCATTGTAATAGGAGATTTAACTGTTAACTTGGCTTGTTTAGATAAACAGCAAGGCAGCAGAGTACCAAACAAAACTTTGTTTTCTTTATTTTCTGAGTTAGCATTTAAAATACGGCAACATAATTCCCGTGCAAAACTTTATTAATATATTCTCAACGGTCGTTAGTGTAGTGCTATTCAATAGTCACGTTCGTTTCTTTCATATAATTCACCGAGCTCTCGTATCGTGATCTTCGTAATTCTTTGATTTTCCTCGAGAAGAAAATTCTTATAGTTAGCTTTCGTGTTTAGAATCACAATTTTGTTTCTATTTTTTTTTACAGACCAATTTCAGAATAGATTGTCTTATTTATTCAAATTGTCTCAACTAAAAGCTATTTTAAAAAGTTTTTAAGAACCAGAATTTAGGGAAATTATTGCTGCTAAGTTTTTGTCGAGTTATTTCAAGCGTATTTCGTCGAGTTAGCTTTGTACAAAATCAGTTTCTCTTGTTTATTAAATATTATCTATACAATTGTCTCGACTGCCTAAATTTACTCTAAGGGTAACCCTTGTCAAAATTTTTAATTTTCCCGCCAAAAAACTTAGAAAAAATACGGGCGCCAATAATACGCATGCGCCAACTTTTTTTTAAAAAAAGTTTTTCTTAACATCTGTGTAAATATTTTTAATTTTCCCGCCAAAAGACTTAGAAATATTACGGCGCCTAAAATACGCATGCGCCATTTTTTTTTCAAAAGATGTAAATATTACTGAACTTATTAATCAATAAATGCAATCTTTTATTCAGGTGTCCAGTTATTTTGTAATCTTTATTATTAAGGAAATAAAATATTTCAAACAATAAAGTATTCACAACAAGTGTTTCATTTCAATTGCTTTATTCATCTTTAATTTTTTACTTACAATGTATTGTTAATTAGTTAAGTGTAATTTAATTAAATTGATTACAAAGGTGCCATCAAAAATATGCGCTCTATATATACTAAGACTTTTGGCGGGAAAATTGGAAAAAATTTGCACAGCGTTTCCCCTGGCAACTTTTTTGACAAACATTTTAAGGGGGTACCCCCTTGAATTATTTCCCTCCAAAAAAATTTAACGTATACCATCGTGAACACAGACTAAAGGAAAAATTTTGATTCCAATCATTCCAGTTATTCAAAAAAAGAAAGATTTTGAATCCAGGGAATATTTGTTTGTGTTCAAGATGGTATATATTCCATGATGATATCGTGTTATCTAGTCAGCCGTAAAATGACGAGCAAAATAAATATATTTACAGAAATGAGAAAAGCAAGTTAAAATTTGTGCAACGTTTCTGCAAATCATCGAGAGGGTGAGAACATTTCTAAATCGAAATATTTAAGAAAGTTTACATAGCCGGGTAACTTGAGCCCCAGCTATGTAAACTCTCTTAACTATAGCGATTCCAAAATGTCGCCACCTTCTCAAAGGTTTACAGAAACGTTGCAATTGAACAAATTTTAACTTGCTCTTCTCATTTCTGTAAATACGTTTCTTGTTGCCCCTCATCCACAGCTAAACTATTTAACTTGATATCATCATGCAATGTATTTCAAGAAGATAGTGGAAGTAAGCCATGAATCTGATTGCTCCTCCGAAATAAAAAAAAGCGAAAACGTCGTTCAAATCCTAGTATTTGGAAAAATTTAGAACTTCCGTCACTTTTAGTCGAGATGAAAAAGAAAAAAAAAAAACAATACCCGACAAATTATAAGCCAATTTAAAAAACTGTTTATGGCTTGCTTTGTTATCTTCTAGAAATTACTTCCAGCGAGGTGTTAAAGGTTAATGTCTGGTCATCAAGCTTCAAGTGTATCAGAATATATCCTATGGCTTCTGTTAAATACTTGAACTAAAAATTTGTCATTTGCGAACGAAAGCAATAACATTTTAGATGAATCAGAACATTGAACTACAGCTTTGAAGAGCAATAGTGCTAATAGCAAGTGTTTTGAAAACTTTTGTTCGTAGCAAACGATAGCGATAAAATTTTAGAACAATCACGCAATTGGAGCTACGTTTAGGATGATAAATGTCATAGTGAATACAAATGATAGCAATTATCTTTTCAAAGAATCATACAATTGGTTCCAAGTTTTGAAAATCAAAGATAAAATGGTGAATACTTTCATTAAAAATGCTTCTAAATCAAACAATTGGAGCTGCATTTTTGAAAAGCATCAGATCAAATTGTGAAAATTTTCAGTAAACATGTTTAGCAGTCCAAGTGATAGCTTTAGAATAATCCGAAGATTGAAGCTACATTTCAAAAAAGCAATAGATCTGATAGTACAAATGACAGCCAAAAATTTTGGAAAATCAGACAATTAGACCTACATTTTTCGATAAGCGATAATGAGAAGAGTTGCCTGATACCAGACATAATTCATTACAGCCTCGCTGGAAGTTAATCAAGAGGATATATTGAGTTTCTGGTTGATATTTATACACTTAGTGCCCTTCTGAAAAAAAAAGCAAAACAATTTGATCCTACCGTTGTCCGTTATGTGTAAAACAATATCTGCCGATAAATTTAGTACTTTTCAGATACAAAGATCAATCCAGAAACTCAATATCCTCTTCTAAAATTATTAATTCAAGGTGGCTCTGCATGTCAATACACGACAAACGTCAAAAGAAATCACGCATTTTACTACAAGTGCACAAAACCGAAAAATAAAATAAAATAAACACGGGCAAAGAAAGGGGAAGAACCGTTCGATAATATGTTGTGATCATGTCAACAAATGTGTTAAATATTCAGAAATTAACTTGGATGAAGTTGCAAACTAATTGTTAACGATTCCTGGAATAGGTTGAAGTGTTTCAAAATTTTAACTGACGCAGAAAGAAATGATATAACCTATTTGATATTTGTACTGAGCATTTTTAATGAGCTTCAAGCTACAGCATTTTCAAACGAATTCGTTCATTAATAAATGTTGAGCAAGAACATCGTTCTTTCAGCATGTACAATTCACATCATAAATTAATAGCATTATGTTTCTTTTTTACAAGCTCTGTGACTTTTTTTGGGAGAAAAAAGTAAAATCTAAAACTTTTCACGTGAATTTTATTGCAAAGCGGAGAATAGATCAAGAGACTTTATTTCGCGTCTGAAAATGCTAAGATTTGAGAAGTAAAAATAATTCTTCGATAACTTAAAGCGTTTGATGGTCTAAACAGAGTAAGATAAGCATCCATAATGAAACAATTTTTATTGAACAGTCATGTGATATTGACAATTCGCATCATATATTGAAACTAGTGTTACGTGAAACTTCAGTGCTTAATGAGGTTTTGGAGAACACGACAAATTAAAATTCAAAATTGAATCGTTTGTGAATTTATATCACAACAGCATTTGTTATGATTGACATGATCACAGAAGCTATCACGGTTTGATTTCAACATGCAGCACCACCTTAAAATACTCTACAAAGGTTATCGCCTAGAAACAGGGTTTCAAACTCAGGAGAGTTGAGCGATTATAATACAATTTGGAATTTGGAAGGAAAAAAAAATTATAAACGAATCTGTCAAGATAAATGTAGTAAATTATGCAAATACTAACCGATAAAATTTAATTTAACCAAACTGGTGATCGCTCGATCCAAGAAATAAAACTCTCCACAATTTGAAAATATGTAACAGATGATAACTTTAAAGCGGTTGAAACCATTTCGACAAAAATGGCAGAATTAATTAATTTACATTCACTACCGAATTGAATATTTTTTTCGCGCGCCCGATGTCAATGAATGCAAATATTTAAGCCCAGAGAAGGATTAAACGTTAAACAATCAAAATGATTTTAGACTACGAAGTTTTGATCTGGAATATAACTTTGTAATTGCAAGACTGCCATTTCTTATCGGAAAGATTTCCATTTTTTAAATTCTAAAATGATATTCTTAACTTTGTCTTCATCCTCCCTGCTTGAATCCTTTTGATCTCCTCCAGTCCTGAAAATTGAACAGATAAATATTGGGTAAGGAAAAAACCCAAGTGTGGAAACTGGAAGAGTAAACGAGGAATAGAAGAATACGCAGTGAATTGTTAGACACGGGTGTGCGTTGACAAGTACAAGACAAAGTGACAAAGAAACGCCACTTTCGAAAAGAAAGCCAGACTCTCATAAAAATAACCGCTACGAAGTTCAGCGTCTTGTAAGGTTCCTGAACCAGTAAAGTAAAACTTTTACTCCGTTACTAAAGTCATCAGGTTGTTCTGAAGTTCGACACGAAACGTAGACCGAGATCGGCAAGCGCACGTGTTAGGACTTGGAGCCGGTATTTTTGGTTGAAATGAAGAATGCAAAGAAATTGATTCTTACCATGGACAAAAATGGGTGTCAACCGACTGTCTTTCCCCAAACGTGGTCGCCATTTCTTCTTCAAAGTAAAAATTTGCTCCTAGTGTAGAAGGGAACATTTTACATCTTACTCCGACGGCAAGCATCTCAAAATGACAAACAAGTACCTCGGGTCAGCAACAGTCATTATGAATATGCAAAATAAGATTAGACCAATCAGCTAACAAATACGCCACGAATTTTAATGAAAACACCCTTTGCACGCTTTTCTCTGAAAAAGTTTTGCATTTTCTTTGTTCATATGGAGCTCACGTGAAATACTGAAACACAACACGTCATTTTTCAAGTATAACATGACAAACCACGACCCTCGTTTGTTACTTATCATCTGGTATCCAATCCCGGGCATCCAACTTGGACTCACGGTTGCGCTGATCGTTATTATGAGTTAGTTTATTAACAGCCCAAAAATGCAAAGCGTCAAACGCATCGTGTCACTGAAAATGTTAATGAAAATATTTATGGGGTAACTCAGGTTTTAAGCCTCAGTATTTTTTTGCCACTTTTAATTAACCAACTATTGAGAAGAAAAGTTCTGCTATTAATTCGAATTTGCTGTTTCAAACATGACTGGAAAAAAGAAGACCGACTTTGAACTGCATTGCTCAGCTGATGTCGTTTCTAAAAATCTGTTACACAATAATAAAACTTCGAATCAGCTAGACGTCAAATGAGAAAAGGACACTTTCAATTTGTTGCGACCAGATGGTTTTACTTTTCTTCTGCGAGATGACAAGCGGATGCGACTCTGTTATTTGACGGGATAAACTACATAAGGTGGCTCTTCGTGTACGCATCCATGAGAAACTTGAGCAGTTTAGTATAGTACTGGATCGATACATGGCCGTCGCGAAACCATTCTACTATTTGCTTTTTATGAAGCACCACCGTGTGATTCAAATTATTTCTTTATCCTGGTTATTTCCAGTATCTCTCGTTGTGCGTTTTTCATCACTCTGGCATAGTTTAAAAGTGCCTCTTATTTGCTCTTTAGACTCAGATATTTTCTTTGTCCCACGCTCGTGTCAGGTTGATTAGTTTACTTTTCTCTTTTCATTACCGAGCTTAAAAACTAACCATCTTTATTCATTTATCATGTTATGCATTGTCTACAACCAGGCCTAATCTGCCCGCATCTTGGCCAAACAGTTAGGTTTTAATCACGAGGTTTTGTTAAAAACTCACGAACAGTCGCCGATTCTAATAATGGTCATTATTATAAGCTTGTTTCTTCTGTGTAACGGGGTATTTTTCCGCTGTGCTGATTTTGAAAGATCACCAACCATGTAATGAAGTCCCCCTTAGTTTTGAACTCAGCTGTGAACCCCATAGCCTTTGCTGTCTTCAAGAGAGATGTGAAAAAGAGAATTTAAAAGACTACTATATTTTGTGATGTATCTGAAAAGCATGGCTATTGTAGATTTAAATCAATTAGCAATGACCTTAAAAAGGAACATCTTCTAAACCGTTTCAAACAATTGTAGCTTTTCACGAGAATGTTTATTGTCATGTGAAAGACACGCAACAAAAACTGACGTCGATTTGCTAGAATCCCAGAAGAACTCCAATAAAACTTCTACAAAAAGTTATTTGACTAGTAAGTAGGAACGGAGTAAAATATGACGCGTTGCATAATAATTGCGCCATCGGTACTTTATTGCCCTGGAAACCGGGAAAACCTATTAAGCGAAGTCAAATTTAGGGTGTCAAAACGTCAAACAAAATCGACCCAGGAGAGTTTTTGTATAAATTGGTCTATATTTCAGACCGTTAGTTCAACCTAATCAAGTTACATTCCTCCTTTCAATGCCCAATTGAAGGATTTACCTTAATTTGAAAAATAAGAGTATTTGAGACTATTTTATTTGATTCTCAATTATATCATTTCAATTCAAAAACAGAATTTGCAAAGGACATGTAGAGGGTAACAGGTGACTCTAAAAGAAGCTGTTTTTCCTACCTATAAAAACGATATTGGCATTCTAGACGAGGGAATCCCTACCCTCTAACACACACACACACAAAAAAAAAAACAAAACAAAAAAAAAAATGAATGGAAAACCCTCAATTAAGTGGAAAATAAAATTAAATGGCCGGTGTTGCCCATCCGTAAACTTCTCTATTTGTTTGTTAAATGTCACTTGAATGTATGTAAGTAAAGTTAAAGAAAATAGAATGATATTTAGCTGAGACCAGATGGCTTAAAGCAACCTGTATATAACACAGATGAAACTAAAATAGCGCTTTTTGAGTCTTGATAGCAGTTATTGAGCAAGAGCAAGACGTATAACTGGAAAATGGAAAACTGGTTCTGGATTCTCGGCTGGTCTCTTTCAATCTTGACAATGGCTGGAAATGGATTTGTCATCTTCATAGTTTGCAGGAAACGACGACTTCGAACGAAAACGAATGCCTTCATCGTTTCATTAGCAGTGGCCGATTTCTTCGTAGGGATGACCGCAGTTCCTTCACTCTACTTCTGCGAGATAACAAGTGGATGCGACTCACAAACTCTGTTATCCGACGCAATAGACTTTATAAGGTGGCTGTTCGAGTACGCATCAGCCGCAAACTTGTGTAGCTTAGTACTGGATCGTTACATTGCTGTCGCGAAGCCTTTGAAATATTTGACTTTCATGAAGCGCCGTCGAGTGATACAAATGACGCTCATATCGTGGGCAGTCCCAGTAATGTTTATTGTAATTGTATCTTCAGTCTGGTTTAATTTAAAAACACATATCGCCATTAGTGCTATCGGCTGGCTTTGTTTGGTTCTTGAGTTGCCGTTGTGTCTTTTGGTAATTTTCTGCTTTGCGTCCATATTACGCGTTGTTTGGAAACACGAGCGATCCGCTCGTACCCTGGCCAAACAGTTACGGTTTAATCACCAAGTTCTCTTTAAGACTCAGGAGAAGCCTGTGATTAAAATGATGGCAATTGTTTTGGGCTTGTTCCTATTCTGTTACGGCTTGTTTTTGCGATGTAGTTTTGTGTATATTCTCAATGATCACAAACCATGCAGTGATCTCGAATATAAGATACCTATTGCGGTTTTAAACTCAGCTGTAAACCCTTTAGTTTATGCCATCTTCAAGAGAGACATAAAAAACGAGTTTAAGAGACTATTGTTTAAGCGTAACTAACTTTAGCAACGATGAACTTAAAAAATAGGAATAAATAAAGAGAGAAATCGATCAATCAATCTTTATTTAAGCACGATATCTTACCATAAAAATGGTCTTCCTAAGAGTCGTGAAAATTACACAAAAAATGCATTAGCTATATTGACAGGAATACATGAATTACATTAACCAACGAGCTACTTAAGTAAGAAAGACAATCAAAACGCATATAATAAAAATTTCTTTAATCTATGGTGTATTAAAAATACTATTTCCCATTCACTAATGTTTTAAGATCATTTCAACTAGGCAGGTGTCTGATTTCCGAGGGAATCATCTTCCAAAAAGTTAAATCTTGTTCTGAAATGTCACAACAGCACCAATTTATTGTAAAAAGATTAAAATTGTGAAATGAAATCTTTTTGAAACCCAAAATTTCATGCAGAATAACAGAAATTTAAGTTAAACTTCGGCGAAACACCCTTTAAAGACATGGTTACCGTAGAAACGTCTGATCACGTGACAAGATAAAGGACACACTAATATACTGCCCACTAAATTTTCGGGGAAGTCACAAATTTTGAAACCATAGCTTAAATACACTTTAAGTAAGAAAAGTCTGCGATCATCAATGAGGAAAGAAAGGAAAATCCAAAATGGAAACGTAAAGAAAAAGAAAACAGATGTCCTTTTTTTGCAAGCGTGTTCCAGCTTTGCCTCATGACGAGAGTGCACCAGTTATTATATTACGTTATGACGTAGTTTTATTGTCATATAAATTTCAGACGCACAACCTGCGAAATTAAAACTGTCGTCAGTGAGTTAGATTCAGAGGAACTCCAACTGATAACAGTTCTTCTGCTAGCAAGTTATTATTTGACAGTTAGGAAGCAAATATGACGCATTGCTTGGTGGTTGTTTAATCACTATTTCATTGCCCTAAAAATCAGGAACCCATTGAAAAGATGTCAAATTTGGTATGTCAAAACATCAATCAGAAGTGTCATAAAGGAATAAGTGTTTTAATTCTAATACTGTTTTATACCGTTATTAATTTCAGCTAAGACCAAATAACGTTTTGCTGTCAATTCCAAAATGAAGGACTGATCGATTCACGTTTGGTTGTCAACCATAATAGCAAAATGAAGAGAACTGAGAACATTTCCATTTCTTGCTCAATGATGTTGTTTGAATACAAATGCTGCAAAATGTACATAGTGGTAAACAGGTGAGGATTAAAACAACCTTCTTTTATTACAAAAGAGAACAAAAATGCGGTTGTGCAGCGTATAAAAAAGGCACCTGCCTCTGACTAAAACTACATTTCTCTTTTGGATTTTCATTTTGCTTCAATAAACCGGAAAATGTAACGCATTTAAAATCGTTGCCCAGCTAGGAGCTATCCTTATTCACTATCAAATGTCACTGGAATATAGTGTCAGTTATGTTAACTGTAATGCAAACGGCCGGTTAGTTGAATAATAATTAACTGCCACAGGATGGCTTAAAACAAGCCTGCATATAACAGGATAAAACAAGCGCCTTTCTGGTTTTAACAACGATTATTGAGCAAGAGCAAGCCGTCGAACTGGAAAATGGAAAACTGGTTCTGGATTCTCGGCTGGTCTCTTTCAATCTTGACAATGGCTGGAAATGGATTTGTCATCTTCATAGTTTGCAGGAAACGACGACTTCGAACGAAGACGAATGCCTTCATCGTTTCATTGGCAGTGGCTGATTTCTTCGTAGGGATGAGCGCAGTTCCTTCACTCTATTTCTGCGAGATGGCGAGTGGATGCGACTCTCAAGGTCTGTTATCTGACGGAATAGGCTTTATAAGGTGGCTGTTCGGGTACGCATCTGATGCGAATTTGTGCGGTCTCGTGCTGGATCGATTCGTTGCTGTCGCGAGACCTTTACGATACTTGACTTTCATGAAGCGCCGTCTTGTAATTCAAATGATTTTCATATCTTGGGCAATCCCACTGACGTTTAGTGCTTTTGTGTCACCACTAAGGTTTAGTTTAAAAACACCTCTTAACATTACTATTATCGCTTGGTTTTGCCTTGTTCTTGAAGTACTGTTGTGTGGCATTGTAATCTTTTGTTTCGCTTGTATGTTACGCGTTGTTTGGAAACACGAGCGATCTGCCCGCATCCTGGCCAAGCAGTTACGGTTTAATCATCAAGTCTGGCGTAAAACTGAGGGAAAGTCGGCTGTTAAAATGATGGCAATTGTACTAGGCTTGTTTCTCATTAAATACGGAATTGCTTTACGTTGTAGTTTTGTACATATTCTCGATGACAATGAACTATGTAACGATCTCCATTATAAGGTACCTATTGTTGTTTTAAACTCCGCCATTAACCCTTTAGCTTATGCTATCTTCAAGAGGGACATAAAGAAACAGTTTAAAATACTCCTGTGTAAAGGTAACTAACTCAATAAGCAGTGAAGAAATACAAAAACAGTAATTAGTGTGAATAGCTGTATTGTATACTGAATAATCTGTGAAACGAGTGAGTTAAAATTGATTAAAATTTAAGAAAACAAAATAAAAGAGCATCCGAGGAAGAATTTTTACATAGAATAAATCACAAAGGTAATAAAATAAAACAAGAAAAGAAATTTAAGCTTAACGCGCGAACCGTAGAAACCTCTGATCACGTGACAAAGTAAAGGCCACACTGATATACTGCTTTATAAATTAGGGGAAAGTTACAAAGTTTGAAAACCATAGCTTGAATGCTGTTTAAGTAAGAAAAGTTTGAAATTATTGCGGGGAATTTAAAATTTAAGCCTCTTTGAAAGAACTGAAAAGAAAGGAATGAATAGAAAAGATAAGAAGGAAAGAAAAGAAAAGCGAAAGTTGGAAAGTAAAGAAAAAAATGGAAACGGACGCCCTTTTCTTATGAGCGTCCGCCAGCTTTGGCTCATCTCGTGACTTCGCCAGTTATTGTAATCAAACGTTCAACACACTACATGCGCTTTAATCGATGCCACGAAATGTACAATTCAAACGGTGATAAACGATGAAAGCGAGGAAAGCGATGAAAAGCGAGCGCTTGATACAAACAAAATAAATTACAAGTTATGAAGGAATACAATAAAAGAAACAGAGATAACGAGCCAAAGGTAGACGATACTTACAAACGTTGTATGACTAGGACGGCTAGGAACACGATAGAGGAAAGCGGAAGGCAATAAATGAAACGAGATCACTGTAACATCGCGATGAAAATGCACAAATAGACTAGAAAAACGCATACTGAAACAAAACAAAATTATGCGAAAAAACCTAACAGAATATTGATAACGTGAAAGCGAGATAAACGAGAAGAATGCGATGATGACGGAAATAACGCGAGTACAAACGGAAAAAATAACAAAGAATTAAATGCGGCGGTACCGCCAGTCACTTCACAACGTCTTGACGTAATTTTACTGCCATATAAATGGCAGATGTATAACAAAAACTGAAGTCAATCTGTTAGACTCAAAAAAACTCCAATAGCATTTCTTCAGAGAACAAGTTATCTCCCGGGTAGGAGGCAAAATTTGACGTGTTGCACGGTGGTTTCGTAATCAACATTTTATTGCCCAAGAAATTTGAAAACTCATAAAAATATGTTAAATTTGGTGTGTTAAAATTAAGCGTTAATCAAAATCGTCGCGGAGGAATTGTTGTTTAATGCTGTACAATTTATACCGTTATTATTTCAACCAAGAACATAATATATAGATTTAGCCAAGCCTAAAAGCGGAGCCGGAGCTGCTAGGCCGGGTTGTTCAAAGCCTAATTAAGCTAACGAGGAATAAAACACAAATAGCGATGATAAACATATTAAAGTTATGCATTTTAATAACTTGACGTTTCGTATGCTACGCAACATACATTTTCAAAAGTGGAATAAAGACCGTTACAATTTTTGAAAACTATATATGAAATGTAAATAAGGGGTTAAGAAACATCTGTTTCTTAACAGTAAAACAATAAAAGCCTAAGCTTATTAATAAAGTATCAGCTTCTCACTGCTGCGTTTAAATTAAGAGGCGGCTTAAGTTCTTGGATGAGCAAAGTTTCTTTAATTTTACAATGATAATCTGTTTTACCAGAAGCTACAATATCAAAATGATCTCACTTGATGTTGTGACCTGTGGCTTTTATATGGTCGGCAATGGCTGATGTGGGGTCATTCTTAGTGAGAGCCCTGAAATGTTCCGTTTTCCTATCATGAAGCCGTCGTTTTGTTTTGCCTATG
>Ga0126339_10003049_pt1 | contig 12117 bp, 7 predicted proteins | sample OrbTmetagenome_2_FD_92532 | JGI IMG/M metagenome (GOLD analysis project Ga0126339, IMG submission 92532) | Coral microbial communities from Petempiche,Puerto Morelos, Mexico - Orbicella T R C metagenome | ecosystem: Host-associated > Invertebrates > Cnidaria > Coral | place: Petempiche,Puerto... | reverse complement strand
GAAATTCCAAGGTCTTGGATAAAGCATAATTTGCATGTCTTGGAATAACTTGGAATTCCTAAGAATTCCTAGGAATTCCTAGGAATTCCCAGACTACTGGGAATTTATTTCGCAGGGGAAGTTTGTTTCCTACATTTAAACACTAGCTAGAAAGTCTTATTAGAACTCACCTAAAGTATGTTGCAAACTTGAAATTCTTCTAATTAATATCTGTGAATATAGTTTGACCCACTAGAGATGCTGAAGATTCAAAATATTAACAAATTTTAGTCTTTGTTATAAAACATACACTGAGTACATTGTTAAATGTTCCCAAAAGTAGATGTAGCTCCCAACTTGAAGATACATTTTATTCCAGGAATGTTGAGATTTGTAAAGCACACCTCACTTAACATTCAAAAGTCCATCAAGTTTTTCCCTGGACTTCATTCTTGGAACTGCCCCTAAAAGAGCTTACTCATGGGGTATAGGCTATGGTACTGCTACAGGTCATGACAAAGTGCATTTGATGTACTCTACAAATCTGTTCGAGGGTGTGATACATTTAAGTACGTTTTACATGTACCATACACCAATCAGGAGCCCTGTCCGAATAATTCACAATGGCCTGTGACACAGCCAGCCTTTTGGTCAAGTTTGGATACAGTAAATACCTACAGTCTGTATTTCTATCTTTGGTATTGTAACGAAAACTTCAACAGAACATCAGGCTTGTTTGGTCCCACTGGGAAAAGTTATTGGGGCTGCTGTCTCACCAAAATACAGGACTTGACCAAATTTGCATCATGCACATTTATTGTGTCACCAAATTGTATCAGGCAGCTAGCCAATGCAAGTATTGTTCAATGACTATAATAATTACTGACAATATTATTCCAAGAACCTGCAGTGGGTATGAGGTGATACATGTAGCTACATTTAAACAAACACAGAGATCTGGGCAGGAGAGGGAACAAAACACATTGCCATCCATCAGGGGTGGAGAGAGAAGGTGTACATGTATGTCTTTTTGAACTTTTTTCTGGATTAACCAAACCAAAACAGATGCTTGAAAGGACACCTGTTCTAGCGTCAACATGTACATATATGAAACTAATAATTTCCAGCACTTATAATAATTAAAACACAAGATTGTTTTTTAATTGTTACCCAATCATCATTATTACAAATACTCTCACCAGTTATTGTTTAAACATATACACCTTATTCGATGGTTTAACATACATGTATAATAGGCTCGGATATTTTGCGTATAGGGACGAGGAAATATACGAAATCCATCTTGCATCGTATCGATTGCATAATATGCGCGCAAAAGACATAAACAACACAAGCTAAACCATTAAAGTGTCGTTTATTCCGAAGTTTCTGTCTTTTCTGTTAAGTCCATTTCAGTAAAACGTTCATCCGTTAGAAAGTCAAGGTCAGAGGACATAAACAAGGCAAAGTTTGGTTCGTTTTGTGCAGCCATTTTGCCGCTCCTCTTCAGTCCGTATTTTTGCCCTGTTCTACAGTGTAATAACGTGGCATATTTTGTGCGTTCTTTCGCCCTAACAATTGGTAAAATGGCGCAATGGTGGAATAATAAAAAATAATAATACATGTAAAAAAGAACTGTTGGAAGCAAGCCAGTAGACTGTTTCAGTAACAATTAACTTACAATTTACCTGAATGTTGTTACAAGTACACCTTGACTTGCATCCTACATGAAGTTTAACACCTTGGACCTGCACATGAAACCATTAACAACACTCATGATTAGAAAATTCAATAGAATTTATTAATTACAATTACATTTAATCTTCCTTTAAAATGTTGGGGTTTGTAAAAGATATGTGCATGTGCATGATGTAAATTTATTGGTCACAAGCATGGGACTAAAGAATCTTCCAGGTTGTTATTTTATTATCAGAGAATCCTTCATGAAGAATCTGAACACTTTAATACATGTAACTATTCACCTTGAGTATTTTACTGGCTAAGATCAAAATACCGATTCTCTTTTCCTGACAGCAAAATAATACAAATGTCATGGTGGGGAGATTTTACATGTAGTATCAAATCAATAAATTTACTACTGTAGCTGATGTTATCTTTCATTGGCACATTTCTTCATGACAATGAACACAAATTTGAGCAATAATGGCTTTGCTTCCTAATGAGCTACAAGTAAGATTCTGTTCAGACTAAAAATAAAGGATTTAAACTGCATGTACTTGATTTTACAACAACGAAAATAAATAGCATTGTTCTTTTGTTCTCTGATTGTTCACGCCTCCTTTCAAGGAGGGTTGTCCAATACACATCTGGTCATCAGTTTTTAAGTCCATAGGACTTACGGAAGTCTATTTGTGAAATAGTACATAAAAGTCTTAGAAATTAGAGTTGATGACTGACATCTGCTTACTCCATGGGCCTCAACTAGTGGCCATGCTACTCCACTGTTTCGTATTGGACATGCATGAAACTCCAGTGAGCTTGAAATCCAAACAACCAAACAACCACCATGATATTCAGTAAAGAAATCAAAGGCCTGTTTGAGGCTACGACTATTTTGCACGATGAAGTACATGCATCAGTATAATTAAGCAGAAAAGATGAATACATTTTGGCTTTGTTGCAAAAATAAATTTCTTTCTTCTATCCCTTATTTAAACCAGCTCTTAAAATGATGCTGTAATCACTGCACTGACTCAGCAATACAATAATGCATAACGCTCCAGACACATACGGTACAGTCTGTACACACTTTGCGGATCTAAGTTGGCTCAATGCGTGCGCGTTGGTATACTGTATTGGAAAGCTGGGAAAGAATGAAGGGTGAGAGTTCAAGACTCGGCCTGGGAAACGCACAAATTTTCTTTTCTTTTCTTTTTTCCCTCCGACGTGTTTTTTCTTCTTTTTCCCCCAAGAAGCTAATAAGTGCCTCCCATTTATAATAATTTATTATTTTGCTTGATATTCATGCATTGCATGCATGATGTTTATTAAAACCCATGCTTGCCAAGAGCCCGCATTCATTTCGTAACTAGGACAACAAATGCTTTTTAGGTTTTTTTTAAAAACAATTCAAATAAGAAAATGCTCGCACCACATGCTGTTGACATAGCAGTAATTATCTCATCACTCATTGCTTCACTATGTTTCACATTTGCCGAACCATGCTCACTCACTAAGCTCCTATTTCACATTCTGCAAAATACTCATAAAAAATGTTTTTAAATCACCTGGAGAGATGAACATAAAAGGCATCTATAAACCACATTCTTGACATTATGTACAGGGCAAAGCTGTGTGCTAAGAGGTACATACCAGCTATCACTTAATAGCCTGAAGGTTTCCAATGTGTAGCAATTTTGTCAGTGTGTTCCAGAGACAAACCTGAAAAAAAATGAACTAGTTTTAACAGAGATATGGAATACAGGAAAAGATCAAATGAGAAGAAATTACCTCCAAGAAGCTAGTTTCAAGGGTGGGTATTGGCTGGTTTTGCCAGCTACTGAGGTGTTACATGTAACTATTCTCATAAGAATATTTCTAATATATTAGTAAGAATATTTATAAGCCAGGGTAACCCCCTCATTCTTCAAATTGTTTTAATTGATACTGTCATTGCCAATTAAACCTGCTGTAAAAATAAATTTAACACATTCAACATCATGTCTGAGGAAGGAATCTTGGTTTTCCTTTTCAATTTTGCCGCCCAATCCTAATCTAACATTGTGTTGAGACAAATTTGAGATAAATAACCTTGTGGATCAGCAAACTAAATCACTGATAATGTAGTCATGGTAACTTATAGTGTAATAGCTAGAAATTAAAGCTCGTTCAATTAATTCACAAAGTGCATTGAACCATTGATGGCTTGCAATATCAATATATAAATTCTACCTTTCTATTGCTTCATATAGCACTGCATTCATGAGAATCCCAAGATCAAGAAAAATATGAAAAGACTAACACATGTTCCTTCACATGTGTAATTGTAAATGTAATTGGCCTTAATCATATGTGGTGGAGTGTCAGTAGTAATTTTACTCCCTTCTTCATTTATTTGTTTATTGTCACACATAAAGGAAAAGTGAAGACAGTGACGAGAGAACCTACAGTTGTATGGAGAAGTCTCCCAGCAAATGTGGTATCTAAAATAGCATGCACATCATCAGTGAGAGTTAACACAACACTTGATGCACAAGTCCCTAGTAATCATTAAACTTATACTGTTTTTCTTTCATTGCGACTTAAATTAGTTTTATTTTTGAAACTGGATAAAAATCTTAACATGGCCATGGGTAACAGCCACTGGGTAACAGCCAATAAACTGCTGAATTCAAGCATTAATGATTTAGAAACAAGATTGGGTTATATAATGCAAACAATTTTGCATTGAAATTACTTGATTGTAATACATTTTGAGTTATCACTGGATCACCTGATTGCTATTCTGTTTGCTCAAGTGAGCTACATGTATTTCCACAATAACATACAGGGAAAAATTAAAAAGGTTTTTAAATCACCTCCTGGTCGATTCACCGATGTCTAATGTCAGTTCGCCAACACTTTATAATTATGTCAGTTCTCCAACATCTAAAATACTTTTAAAAAGGTCTGAAATGCATTTATAAGAGGAAGAAAATGTCATCTTCATTGTAAGATGAATTGTTTGTTTCAGCTGGAAAATGTCTGTTTCACTTTCCACAATCTCTCTCTCCTTGCGCAACGTTTATGAAATTAAATGGTTGATCGTATTTGAAAACCTTATAAATCATCCTACAATCCTTGAGAGAAGTTGGTAAGGTTAGTATGTTAACAGATCTTTGTTTAAATTGTCATTTTGACGCCACTTTGATTCAATTGTACCGCACGCGAGTGTCATTAGCAAAAGAATAGAAGTTCGTCAACTATAACCACCTATACCCGGTAATCTCTACCAGAGATTAAATCTCTGCTCTTTCATTAGTTTTGCACAATGTTAAGTATTCATATATTCAATCTATTGTTCTTACTCATTATTCATTCTTTCCGATATATTTATACCGACGAGACAGCGTGCTTCCAAAGACCGCGAAAAGTGCAAACACTTTGATGTAGGTGAGATATTTTTCTTTTGTTCAGAAGACAAAAAATCTCCAAGGACTGAGATTACTTATGCTTGTAATCTATCATTGGCTGCTGACCTTTGTTAAACTAGACGCCTACAGGCGTTTACTCGGGCTACTCTTAATGATATAGCGTAGTAATTTGTGTAAAAAGTACTGTGAAACAGGTAGAGTTACAAACAGGCAGAAAACCCAACCGCGACTAGGGTTAAAGCTGTCGTCATGCAATTTCGTAATTTCCGGTCATGAATAATTCTACTAGTGTTTATTTTTGTCTGCTGGCAGTGTAGCTTTCACTGTATTGAAGTTCATAGTCAGCCTCGAACACATTTGAAAGTGTGGGAAATTCTGTCTGCATTAAAAATGATTGTGATTAGTTAGCTGAGACAAACTTGAATACAACTGATTTTCCTGAATATTCATTATTGACACCAGATGATTAGCGGAATTGATTCCTTGTTTGTTATTGTAAATCAAACGGCATAAACTCGTTGGTGCCATTATTGTTTTGCTATGGGGCAATGTACACTGGAGAAGGACCAGGGTTTTTCTCTATATCTGAACACAGTTGATATTTACAATAGTTTGATACGTGCGTCTGACGCTTTATACAAAGACACATCGGTTATTACAAGAAAACATATGTGATAAATACTTCAGTTTAATTATCCTTTGATATATCCTCACAGAACAATTCAAAAAATACTTCTTCTCATGTTGTGCAATTTTACGTATGGAGCTTACAAACATACACAAACAAAAAGAGGTGTATGAGGTAACGAAGACGTTATGCCACGACAGACCACGAAGAATGAATATGGTGAAAGACCAGCATGGAAAGCTATTAACAACAGAAGAGGAGATCAGACAGAGGTGGCAAGAACATTTCGACAATGTCCTGAACAGGCCTGAGCCGGTAGCCCCCGCAGTTGTGGACGATAGGCAACCAAACGTAATAGATGTCAGCGACGAATGTATCACCCGACAGGAAATAAAGCAGGCTCTGAAGAACATGAAAAATGGCAAGGCAGCTGGAATGGATTCAATCACAACAGAGCTACTGAAGGCTGACACGGAGACAACTGCGTGCGTGCTAGAAGACCTATTTCGCATGGTGTGGGAGTCAGAAGAAATTCCGGAGGACTGGAATTGCGGTCTGATCGTTAAGCTTCCCAAAAAGGGGAATCTTACTGACTGTGGCAACTGGCGTGGAATAACGTTGTTATCTGTACCAGCGAAAGTTATGGGAAGAGTGATTATCACCAGACTGCACGACGCAGTGGATGGAATGCTAAGAGAAGAACAGGCAGGTTTCAGAAGTGGGCGAAGCACGACTGAACACATCTTTGTGCTCCGAAATGTCATCGAACAATCATTGGAATGGAATGCAAGTCTGTATACCTGTTTTGTAGACTACGAGAAAGCATTTGATAGTGTCCACCGCGAAACACTGTGGAGGATAATGCAGTCTTATGGAATACCATCAAAATTCATAAGAATGATCAAATTGTTTTACAGCAACACCAAGTGCGCAGTGATCGATGGGGCGGGCCAGTCTAATTGGTTTGATGTGAAAGCAGGTGTGAAGCAGGGTTGTGTGATGTCGGGATTTCTTTTCCTGTTGGTGGTGGATTGGATTATGTGTAGGACTACAGAGCAGGGTAATACAGGGATTCGATGGAAGATGATGAGACAGCTTGAAGACCTCGACTATGCCGATGACATTGCGCTCATTTCCAGCACATGGACGCAAGCACAAACGAAGTTAGAAAGACTGGGGAGAAACAGTGAAGGTACGGGTCTGAAGATAAACACCAACAAAACGAAGGTGCTTAGACTCAATGCTAGGAGACAAGATCCTATAAAGATAAATGGCACTGATGTAGAGGACACTGACAGCTTTGTCTATCTAGGGGCCATTGTTAACAACTTGGGTGGCGCCGAACAGGACATTCGGAGTAGGTTAGGTAAGGCTAGAAGTGTTTTTCATCGACTTTCAAAGGTGTGGAGAACAGGTGAATTTCGCCGAGAAACTAAGTTGAGGATCTTCAAGTCAAACATCATTGCTGTCCTGTTGTATGGATGCGAGACCTGGAGAATGACAAAAGCGGATGAAAAAAGACTTGACACCTTCCTTCACAAATGCCTAAGGAGAATCTTGAAAGTCAATTGGCCCATGCGTGTGTCCAATGATGAAATTCGGAGAAGAGCGGGAATCGAAAAGATCAGTTCACAAGTACGACGTAGGCGATGGAAGTGGATAGGTCATGTTCTACGTATGGCACCAAACCGAAACCCACACGTGGCATTATCCTGGGCACCAAGCGGAAAAAGAAGCAGAGGAAGGCCAAGGGAAACATGGCGGAGAACGGTGGAGAAAGAACGCGCTAAGCTGGGACTAAACTCGTGGGCCGCAGCAGTAGCTGTGGCCAAGAATAGGGACAGATGGCGAGCATTGACGTCCGGCCCTATCCCCCACCTGGGGGCAAGGAACTAAGAGAGAGAGAGAGCTTACAAACATTCTTTGTAACTCTTCTAACCTTCACATAACGACGTAGCCAAGAGGACTTCGGTAAGTTTAGATGAAAACGCTCATAAACAAATTCCATTAGTTTCCTTCCCCTCTTCTGAGACGTTTCAGAGTAGCTTCTGGTATTCTACTGGTTTCTCGATCACGTCTAAATACACGGTTGTGTTTACATGTGCAGGTACGAGGTTTCGCTTGATATTTCTCGTTAGAAGGTTCACTCGTAAAGGATCGCTCGCAAATTGATCTCTCGTAAAGTTCGCGGATCGACCCGTTCCCAAAACGCTCCAGTTTTAGTGTGGGTCTACTGCGAACGGTATGTGACTTTGTATGTATATTGAGCGTAATAGTCATCAAATTTCTTTCGCTTACATCAAGCGAGGAATTGTCCATGAAGCGGCCATTGCTTAAACTATACGTTGCATCATTTTAAAGAATGTATCAATTACATGCATTACGTCAGCATATATAATTGTGACACCATGATAGATAGATAGATAGATACTAAACCCAGAACTTAACTCGTGCTACCTTACAGGTAGCCCAAGTAACTATTCTGACATACTTTGATCAAGACCAAAAAATGACTACAGCACAAGAGCGAATGTATAAGCTTATTAGTATGCGGCATGCTACATGTAAACAAACCCGGTAACGTGTTGGAAAACGACTTCAAAGTTAATTGTTGACCTTCCTTCTCCTTGTTTGTGTTCCTTTTTCTTGGAACATAACTTCTTTCTGCGTAAATACTTTTCGATCTCGAAAGGTTTTGATCAAAAAAAAAAAAAAAACTGGCACGTATACTTGTGTGTTGGCATGGTGACTGTCGGAATTTCCACAATACGCAATGCTTAATTCGTGGCCAGAGAGAGAGCTCCCCACGTTCACAAACACATAAGTCAAGGTTTAATTGCTTTGTTGTTCGGAAATAAAACTGATCAAATAATTTTTCTTTTATTCTGGGGGAACAGACTATGTCAAAGACGTTGAAGATAACATTTCAAACTGCACATTTTTATAAGCTTATAGCGGCCTGCGTGCCTGAGTTGTAAACAAATGACTCACTCGGCTTGTAGAGAGAAATAAATGCTCATTTATATCTCTTATATATGCTCTTAGAACTTCTTCAATTAAATACTTGTAGCCAAAAGAAAAAGTTTAAAGTCATGTTTCAGAAGATGGCTGCGCATAAATAACCTAATTTCCCCTACGGCCATCAAAGCAACTCGTTCAAGATCTCTTTTTAAAGCTCTCAACACGCTCTTTATTGGTAAAGACATATGAAAGCTCAAAATACATTGCAAAAAAAAAAATCCAAGAAATGTCTGCAGATTAAATCTGGAGTTCATTTACAAGTTTAATAACAAAAGGATACGTGCACAACTCTGTTCACTCAAGGTAGGTTAATTTCGCTATTGTTCCAGTCTTTTGAAGTCGCTTCTGCCTGCTTCCTGATCTTCTTCCAAAATATCTCACCTTTTTCGAAACGAATAAAACCAAAAGTGGCCCACACGTTTTCCCCAACTGCCGAACGTAATGCCCAAAGGAATAAACTGAGCCTTCATGCTCAAAAATCCAGCAGTATCACCCATTTCAGAAAGACACACTTAAAGCGGCGTGAAGTTGTAATGTGCCTAATTTTCCTTAACTCGAAATATGTAGGTTTTTTCTTCGTCGCATAATTTACAATTTTCTCCCGAGTAAAGTATTAGGCGCCAGGTTAACTGAAATCGTCTAGCTTTCAATCTGTTGTGTTCGGGGTTCGTTAACAACGTGTTTGCAATGTTCGTGCATTTCTGAGCGGTACTGTAAGAAGAAATTACCTTGAAGTTCATAGAGCTAGTTTGAAGTGTCTTGGCATGGTCAGCTACAGAGGAGTTAAGTTTTCTTATAAGAATAACTAAAGAAAATTTACATGTATAAGGGTAACCACCTCATTCTTAATGAATGTTTTTGATGCTGCCATACGGTCAAAAATAGTGAAAGGTGAAAAGATGAAAAAAGTTAGCTAAAGCTAAAGATACATGTATCTACCTTACATTCTTGATATTATGTACAGTTAATTGCTAGCTCATACTGTATATGCTAAGCAATGACTGACCTGCCATCACCAAGAAGAAATCAAAAGAAACAAATCCTTAGATTAAGGAGCACACAACGAATCAATCTGTCACGTCATCTAAGGCCATCATGGCTACTACTGGTACATGTAAGTCTCCAACAAACAGGCACTTTTTTAGAAAAATTCTAGTTGCCGATAATTTAAATCTGTTCCTTTTCCAAGTCTCAAATTTTGATTTCCTACACATATCTCCTGTCACAATCAGCAGTCACATCACCAAACATTACACACTGTCACATTACATGACAAGTGAACAAAGTTTGAACAAAATAATACTGAACAAAGCAATGTTCTGGATAAATAGCACTGCATGAATAAACTTTTTACATTGTAACTCATTTATTAGTTTTACATTTGAAACTTGATGAAATCAGGGGATGGTAGTGTCTATGTCCTTTTGATTTTAACAGCAACATAACAAGCTTAGATGTGCTACATTGTAAAGAAGGACACTTAACAAATGGAAATGATAAAAATGTAGTGAAATAATACAATCAAAATCAAACAGAATTGACAGTCGTAATTGAGTTTGGCCACAGACAGCACACAAATACTGCACCATACGCTACTAACAGTTTCTTAACATTTCCTTCTTAATATTAACAGTTGACAAACTGCATGCTGAGTTCAAGACATTATGGCCTATTAATAACCTAAGTTCAGATCAGAACTCAGTTAATGTTCAAATGAATCGAAAGCGACTGTAACATATTTCCAAAAACACTTCTAGTTTATATTATTAGGCATTGCTGATCTTCTGTTCACTCAAGTGAGCTTGGAAAAGATACATTTGGAATGGCATTTGGCAAAGGCTGATCGAGTTAAAAAGGTGTTCTGAATAACACAGAAGGGAAAATTGAAAAGATCTTAATTAAAAGCAACATTCTTGATATCATGTATAATTCAGTTAGAAGCAGTATGCTAAGCAATATGTTAAGAGCTACATACCTGCTATCACTTTATGGCTTGAAGGTTTCTGATGTGTAGCACTTTTGTCAGTGTGTGAGACAATCCTGAAGAAAAATAAACTAGATTTGGAATACAAGAAAGGATCAAATAAGAACAAATTACCTTCATATACCGGTAAAACTATTTTCTCAGAATGATCACAAAATTCAAAAATTAATTGGTAAGGTTTGAAAAATAGAATTTGTCCTTGTCCATCACATTTCAAAGAAAGGCCTTTTGAAAAGTAATATTGCTATCATAATGGAGTTTTTTTTTCTAATATCATGGGTGACAAATTACTCCTTAATTTTGGCGCGAAATTTCAGCCGTAATTAAAATTGCTATTGCAACGCTTCCGTAACCCAGGATTGTGAGCGTAATTTGTCACCCATGATATTAAAGGGTAACCAAATGGTATACTCGTGAAATTAGGAAATAATTTAATTCACTTACATTTTGTCAAATTCTAATAATTTCCCTCGCCTAAAGGCTCGGGAAATTATTAGAATTTTGACAAAACGCGCGTGAAATTATTTCCTAATTTCACTCGTCACCATTTGATTACCCATACAAATACACTGTATCTTGGTATGTGGGTAAGGTTATCCGAACAAAAACAAAACAAAGATATACGCAAAGATCCGAGCAATATGGCGTAACAACACAACAAGATGGCAGATCTTTTTCGAGCACATGGTAGGTACGCGGGGGAACTAAGTAACAATTTTGGAAATAGTCCGCTGACTTCAAGGGGCAGTCGGCAACATGGTATTTCCAAGAAAAATGACACTTCTAATGACATCAATTATTTGATATCCAGACATCAATCTAATGAGTTCTAACTGGGCTTAAAATCAGCCATTTTCATTCCATTTACATTGCACAACTTTAAGTTAAAAATAACGTCGCTAACATGAACATATAACTTGTGTATATGTCTTGACACAATGTACCGACACACTAAATTGAAGGAAAATAAGGTCCAAAACAGTATAACTGTAAATATTTAATACAAGTCTAATTTGTAATTAAGGGCACTAGTTAATAAAAGAGGTTAGAGTAACAATCACGTCCTTATGAGAACACAACTCTTTTGTTTAATTGGTGATTGGTCAATTAATACTGGAATTTGTTAAATTTGTATTTTTACTTCTTCTTTAATGTTTTTTTTTTATTGTTTTTTCTTAATACAGAGCCTTTGCATTATAACTGCATTAATTAAATGAATATAATAAGAAACTTTAAGCAATAATTATGATTATTATTTGGATTAATTCCAAATGAAATTAGACAATTGGGTCCATCACCCAAAATGCTCAATTCCTCCCCCCCCCCCCCCCCCCCCCCACCCACACCCCTTTAAAAACACAAAAAAAACACTTCCCCCTCCCCCTTTATTTTTTCTTTTTTTTTTTTCCTTT
>Ga0126339_10003044_pt1 | contig 12129 bp, 2 predicted proteins | sample OrbTmetagenome_2_FD_92532 | JGI IMG/M metagenome (GOLD analysis project Ga0126339, IMG submission 92532) | Coral microbial communities from Petempiche,Puerto Morelos, Mexico - Orbicella T R C metagenome | ecosystem: Host-associated > Invertebrates > Cnidaria > Coral | place: Petempiche,Puerto... | reverse complement strand
GTTTGTAATCCGTTTCAATCTTCTCCATCCTTAACCAACGTTGTCCCGTGATGGGTTATTATAATCTCTTGGATGTTTTTCTATCGTAGCAAACTATTATTTTTAGGTTTCCTTTAATTTAAAGGTAATTTTGTCCATGGCCAAAATAATTAAAAATGCCGTGACTGAACCCCTTTAACACTTCTGTTTCTGATTGTAGCCTCAAAGCTTGCATATAAGGTGGCTACATCTTGAAAAAAATAACCATTTTTCAAGTTCATACTCATTGCAATCGGTCTCATTCTTTTCCAGTCAAAACCATCCTTGTGTCTTTTTGTCTTATCAAGATAACATCTTTGGCGTTCTCTTTTACCCCACTTGAAGATTATTCCACTTTTATCTCGACTGAAAGGTAATTTGGTTTATACATCAATTGTTTTGCAGGTCTTAGAATTTGGCTCAGCAGCTGAAAAGATCAGCCTTGCCTTGAAAGTGTCATCTGAGCAGTTAAATATTGGAACAGGTTTACGGGTAGACGCCATCATGAACCAAAAGTGTGAAGAAAAATTCATGGAATACCTGGAAGCATTGCACCAAGTTTATTCCAGCAAATCTAAGAAAGTGTACGATTCATTCGAGCAGAGAAAAGTGAGAAGGGAACTTAAGAGACAGCAGCTTAAAGAACGTAGGCTTAAATCCGAGCGAATGGGCTCCGAGTTGACTTACCTTGGGGAACTGAGCCAAAATAAATCCCGTATTGCCCGGGAGAAGCTGCAGGTTTCTCTTGGAAATGCCTCCAGGCGCGTACCAAGCAAAGGAATTTTAGAGAACACAGGTCGGCAAATTGGTGAATCGGAACACATCGCTCTGACAAATGACTCAACGAAAATGCCGAGCGATGGAACTATAATTGGCACTAAAAGACAACTGGATGAATTAAAAAAAGAACTAGAACTGCTGAAGCTTGAATGTAGCGAGTCTCGCGATGAAAATGACTGTAAGAGTTTTGCAACGCCAGATAGTTATAAGCACGATTCAAAGCTGCTAAGTGCACTGGACAAGCCAACAAATCCCAGGCATGAGCTCAGAGAGTTGTGTCGTGGCAGCACAAATGGAAATAGGAACGAGAAAAGCAAGACGACCATTCACAATGGTGACGTGTCCGTAGCTTTAAGAGAAAAGCCGTTTGAAACTGCTTCTGACGATAATCAGCCTCGTTTTGGTGGATGTTACCTTGGCAACATCCCCAGCAGCTTTGACGGTTCAAGGAGGCGCGGGCTGGAACGATCACGTGACGAGCTGAGTTTTACGTTCAAAGATACGGATGTGCTACCTCGAACCTCTGTTCATGAGGGAACCAGGACGTTTCTACCACACGACTCCTCTGAAGCATCCGTGTTTAATTCAAAAGCAGATATAGCCAGTGGTAGTGACTTACACCTTAAACCTGGCACAACTGAGACTAAAGGTATTAGTAACTTGTTCGAAGTCGACTTCGATGATGTAGATGCAGATGTTAAAAAGAATCATGATCGCGAAAATTCAGCATTGAGAAGAATGCTCAGAGCTGGAGAACTGTCAAGACTGGAAAGTGGCAAGTTAAGACGTGATTTATATAGTACGCAGTCAACAAGCCATGGGAAAACAAGAGTATGTGATGAAGCGAAGACGACGCTAGCTACTTCCTCCGCTACTGAAAACAAAAGAGAACGGTTGTATGGGTCGTTAGGTGCGTTACCTTCGAGAAAGCCGATGTACAAGGAAGAAAAAGTATCTATACGCGATAAAACTTCCACGGAAGCACCCACTAAAGACTCGTCTAAAGAACCAAGGCAGCTGCAAAGGAGCCCTTCGAAAGAAAAGCGTTACAGGGAACAAGTATTGGCCAAGAAATCAACTAGAAGTGTTGAACCGTCTCACTCATCAAAAACTCATTTACATGCCCTAACGGCCTTAATAAGGATGAGCGCTAAAAATGCTGGCGGCATGTTTGGCGAGGAAGCGCAATGAGTAAGCTACAGATATTGTAAAATTCTCCCAGCAGATCGCCTTACATAGTTCTGATAATTTGGTGTTGCATCGTGACAAATAACGGTAAACTTTAACTAATAATTTTCTTCTTTATCTTCACTTGTCCACTTGTAAGTAGAATCCCTTCCAACAGTGAAATTGGTCTGTGCTTTGGCTCTATGCTTGCTAAGCTCTATAATTGATTAAAAAGTCTCGTACCACTCGTTTTAACCAATCAGGGCAAACGCCGTTTTTTTCAACCAATCAGGATTAAAACCAAAACCATGTTGTATAATTCCTTCAACTGATTAAAATGGTAGCACTAGACAAGTATCAATGTGACTTTTTTGAATAGTATCTCATTGATTAAAGGAGCTCAGTCACGGCATTTTCGTCCCCCAACAAAATTACCTTTAAATCGAAGGAAATCTGAAAATGATAGTGTACTGAGATAGAAAAACACCAAAGAGACAATATAAAACCATAAAGGAACAAGGATGGTTAAGGATGGAGAAGACTGACATGGATGGCAAACGACGAACTTGCAAAAATTTAGGCCAATCTTTTAAGACGCGCAAACTGTGACGTAGCTCCTTTAATGTTTTACGCCAGTTGTCATTTACGATGATCTTAAGTTCTATCCATTCCTCTTTCGGGCGTTTTCACTCGTTATTACAACTTACAACGGCTATATTGCCCGAGGAGGGGGGGGGGGGCATATAAAAAGGACGGGGGTGCTCGTGGACGATTTTTTTTTGCCATTTGTTGACTATATTGTTCCAGTAGAGTCGACCACAGCGACGCATACATTTTACAATATATTATAGTTAATCAACACAACAAAACAGTTTGTGGTGTTGGAAGAACACTCGAAAAGCTTCAGCTTTTAATAGGCCATTTCCGAGTCACCTTGTGCCTCTGTTTGAAAACGAGTCCTAGAGCAAAACCTTTCATTTGAAATGAGTGATTTGCATTTTAATAAATCTGTCAGGGGGAAACATTTTCATGTAACCAATGGTTTCGCACGAAGTGTCGTTTTAACACAGAGGCAAAAGGCAAATCGGAAATGGCCTATTAAAAACTGAAGCTTTTCGAGTGTTCTTCCAACACCACAAACTGTTTGTTGTGTTGGTTAACTATAATATATTGTAAAATGTATGCGTCGCTGAAATGGCTTATTGCCTGCCTTTGGCTCGCGATTCACGAACTATTCTTGTGTTTGCCCAACTTCGCGGGAAGTTTATATTATGAAGTCATTTGTTATATCGCTTTTATAGCTTGATAATTCTCTTGTAATGAAGATTTCTAAAAAATCAAATTTTTTATAGTGAATATGTTCAATAAAATATATCAAAAACTGGATCATTGGATAATGCAATTCAAGAGTTTTAATTGGCTTAGCCATCATGGTATACAGGGGCGTACCGAGGTTTTTGAATAGTTGCAGGCCTGTTTTTAATGTGAAAGTCGTTATCACGCCGAAGGCGTGTATCGAGCGCCTTCTAGTGGGGTACGGGGGCATGTTGCCCCGGGAAATGTTTTTAACTGAAACTTCTAAAACGCCGTTTCATTCATACATTACTCAGACTCGAAAAATGTTTGTGAAGGCAAGATATATACCCTGAATTTTACCGTAATCAGAGAGAACTAGATAACCAAAATTGTCATAATCCAGTATTCACTAAACGAGAAATGGCTATTTTGTTTGTCGTGAAGTGTAAATTGACCGTGTTATTTGCCACGAATGAGTGTGATTTGACTCCCCTTTACCACGCCCACAAGTTTGGGAAACAACAAAAAAAACTATTCCTAGAAGGGTTGCAAACCCCAATCCTACCCCTGGATCCACCTGTGGCCGCTTTTAGATATATTAATAGAACCACTGGTGCCTCTAATCATTATACATTTGCCGCTCGACTGTCGCCGTTTTGCTAAGGTCAGATCGGGAGTACGAAAGGTTAAAATGGCAAACTTTTTCTCTTGCCATTTGAGAGAGTAGAACTACTTGGTAGCCTAGAAGAGGATCTCCATCCTCCTGCTTCCACAGGCTGCGAAATCGTCAAGGATATCTCAGCATTCAAAGAAACATCATGCTTATGAATATGCATTAGTGCAAGTCCATTAAGACGATCCTCTTTCATTGTTTGTGAAGAATTTTCAGGAAATTGGTTATCCCTTACAACAGCACAATAATATGTAGAGCGGGTAGGCTGAAAACTTGTAGCCCCAGGCCTACGGACCTATAGGCTCGCTACGTCCCTGGTATAGGTATATGAACAACAACTCTATGCTCTAAATATGTATAAACAATAGCCTTCATTTGGGGCGAAAATATGCTAGGATATTTGTCCGTGGACATTATCTGTTCCGAGATGCGAACAGGAATATTCTCGGATATTCCCCAGTTTTAGCTGGAGAATATTCGGTCACGTGACGTATTTAGACCAATCGTGCGCCAGCGAAAATTTTTGATGGATTATAAGTAAGAATACGCCTAATTTCTTTGGGACAATTATTCTTGGAAAAACTGCGATGGACTAACCTAGAGTAAGCTAACCCGAATTACCAGAATTATAAGCTTGGCTGTTTTGAAATAGGAAAAACTCCTAACCTGGAAGCGGGTAAAAGCCACGGGTGCCTTCGATTATGTCAAAGGACCCCAAAGATTCCGGAACTTTTGGTCGGAAGTCAAATGGAAAGGTCCGTTGCACTTCCGCCCGACTGGAATATTCGGGATCACCTCTGGACGTGGTCCCGATATTCCTATCGAAATTATTTGCCGTTCCATTTCAACAAACCGGTTCATTGCCCTTGGGAAAGGAATAAAAAACCGTAAGAGCCATTCCCCTTAGTTGGCCCGCTTTGATCGAAAAATGTCGTTCCATTTTCCTCAGGTATTCCCACTGGTCGCTGACTGGCCATAGTCGGTTTGGCATAATAGAAAGCACCCCACATCTTTGATATTCCAGCGGAAGTCTACCCTGGGAACGAGGTTGCCACTCGTCACGTGATCAGGCCGTGCAGACTGAAAGCGCGCGAAAATTTGCCGGTAGACGCGGCTGCCACTCATCACACATGCTCCCCAAAGACACAAGTGTGAAACATGTGCACAAGTTTTTAGAGGCTGGCAATTTTTTACACTAAACCGTACACGAAATTCTGTGCTGTTGCTCAGATATAAGGGTACTAATAGTTGTCAACATTGAGGTAATGGAGCTGCACCCCAGAATAGACGGAGGAGAAGTTATATTTCGCAAGAAGATCCACTTGTCAAGGTTTCGTTTCCAAAACGGTAAGCTTGTTTGAAAACCTAAGCCTATTCGCCCACACTTTATGCAGAAATTTAAAATATCAATGGCTCCTTCTTCTATGAAAAGGGAGTTTACTTTAATTGAATCTATTATTCAGTGGCAATATCGAGTGGCTTAACCTTTACTTGCTTAATTCTTCTGAACAACATCTAATGGCGGACACGCAAGAAATAACATGCTTGAAAAATACCCGACAATTTTTGCCTTTAAACCTGTGGTTTAATACAAATTGTGAAAGAAAATATGCATATCTTGATGTAAGGCCAAACTCGTTTTCATACGCAAGGTTCAGTTTGCAAGCCTCAAGTCTGGTCGCAAGAGTCATCTGAAATTCAGGCTACATATATCTTATGGTTTTGGTAGCAGTTCGTAAAATAACTCTGACAGATTGAGACAGGTCAGAACTATGGTGTTGTTCATGAAAATGGCTAATGTAGTCCTTGTGATACTTTAGACTGGGCCCAGAAGTTTTCCAATTTTAGTATCAATTTCAGGCAAGATGTGCAATGTGAGTAACATGGCCTTGAGAAATGCAATCTTGCCATGCCTGAACACTACCAGTCAGGTGCCTCCCCATTTCTGGGTGCCTCTTAGGCTTAATGTCTGCTGCTGTCAAGTTCAGTCTTCATTCCACCCCAGGAAAAAGTATCTTGAGAGCAAGCATTGGCCTATATTCCTGAAAAACAGGTAATAATCAAGCCTATCATCAATATTTGCTGACCACCCCTCCCCCTCTCCCCCTTATGCCCAGTGCCTCAAAGATTCCCTGGCTACTTGTGAGTGAGTGTTAACTAATCTGCTACCAATATTATTGTTTTCTTTAAAAAAAAAATGCCCTGCTTGCAAGGATTCTTCATGTGTATTCAACTGACCTCCGAGTCTCCTTAGAATAGGGAAACGTTGAAATAATTACCTATTAAAGGAGCCATTTATCTGGGGACTCAAAAATATCCCCACATCTCCTGGTGTAATTGCAATTTTATGGATTAGTGACTTTCTTACTTGTGCAACTTGATCATTCTGAGTGTAATAATATTCAAGTTCATCATAATCTGAATTTCAGTGACTCCATGTCGTGCATTGTGCATCACAACAGTTTTGGTTGCTGGTGACCTTAAAGGGAAGGATTTCATGGATTTGCGCATGTCTGTATTATTTATTCGCCTGTGCACACTTTTTGGCACAGGCCCAGTTTTGCATTGTTTATTAACCAATCAGAAGCAAGTCACCTAATTTTGCATGTAAATAGCTGTAAAATCATCAACCGTAGAATAAATCATACAGGTCAAAACTAAATTCATCGGTTGACAGTGTTGGTAAGATCTAATGAAATCTTCTGAGAATTTTGGTCATCCATCATTCTACCACAACAAACTATAGCATGTGATTACTGAACTACATCTGAGTGGGGTTTTTGAAGTGATAACATTGATAAGAAGCGAACAAAAGTATTTTGATTTTGAGACATGCGCTGAACTGTGAAAACTGCCCTTTAAGTCCATTGCTTATTTCATTCGTGAAAAATAATGTCATCTAATATTTTGAGGCATACTTATAAATAAATTGTGGTTGGTGTAAAGGGATCAAAGATGTGTATGGCACAATACACTGTCTTGGAATTGCTCACTAATATAAGAAGACAGAACCTTCACCATTATTGTAGTAGGTGATATGGGTATAAGCAGACAACTGCAGACACAAATTTGTTTTCCTTTAATTTCACATCAGTAACAGCTTGTACATGTAAGATTACACAGTTGTAACAATTGTTTCCCAAGGAATTGCCCTTTTAAGAAAATAATTTACAATTGTGTCTGTACTGGAATCTTGATATGTACTCTACATCTCCAAAAACAATCTGTGCAAAACTGTAAAATAATTAAGCATTTAGGTGCACCAAAGCAACAGACTGAGCTCAAAGAAATGAAGTAGTTAAACTCTCGAATGGAAACTTGAATTTATTGTCAGTAGCATTAAATGTATTTGGCATTTCTGCATAGTTGGGTACTCAAAACACTATAACAGTTCTTAAATTAAGTCAGGCCACTTTCCTTTCTCTTAGCTCTATCCACCAAGTATTAAACGGTCTAAGTAGGCAGTAAAACAATAGTTCATTAATTTTGAATCTCCCACTGAAGCCAACATAAAACAGTACCAAAATCTCCAAGATCTGTAAAATATGGCCATTATCCTGGATAGAAACCAAAACATATGCAGTGCAAGGTAACCCCAACAAAAGAACAAAAGCTCAAAAAAAAAAGAAAAAAATTCTACAAAGCCCTGTCAATGTATTATTTCCAATTTTGCTTTTTTTGTAGAGGTCTCTGGGTCAATTGTCCATTGAACACTAGAATTCCAGGCAAAGAGAGGGAATGAAGCAATTAAGACATAAATGGATAGATATTTCACTTCAGTTCAGAGTTGTAGAATGAATGCTTGTGCAGACTGTTGCAGTTTCCTTGCAGCTAGTGTTTCAACACCTACTCTTGCTTTATCCTTGAATACAAAAAACAATAAATAAAAACAAACAGCCACGGACAGAATTATCATGCCACAATCCAATGCAAAATATAAAAAAAGCTTGTAAACTGTTTAGTGCAAATCAGGTACAAAACTATTAGCATTCTGAAATTTTTAAGTGTGCCTGCCACTTGCTAATAATATTCTACAAAAAATGAAAACCATGAAGAGATGTCTTGTAAAGCATTTTTGTAATATATTACTGGAATTATCTTATGAAGACTACAAAATATCTGAACCATACAAATGTCCTGTAGGAAAACTATTATCAGTAAAAAAAGCATCCCTTTTACAAAAGATAGCCCTATTTATAAAATCTCTACAACTACATGTAAGCCCAAAGTCAGCTGCTCTCAGCAGTTAGAAGTACGGTATTATGACATTTCATCATTACAATCTCCACACATCTTCGTCAAACTACAAAATTTATCAAGACTAGTATTAAAACAAGAACTCTCTCTGGACTATTTACAGACCTGTTATACTACAAAACAATTCTATTTCTATTTGTCTATAATTTACCTACTGTATATTATTTTTCTCCTCTACAATTATATAATATTACTATCAAAATTAGCGATGAAATATATCTTGCATTGCCACGTTTAATTCATTTTCAAGTTTCAAAATTTAGGGAATTATAATCTAGAAGGTGAACTGATATAAAAGGTAATACATGTGGAAAAAATAAAGTGATACAAAGACTGACTAGACCATTTTGTTTCTGCACATGAGCGGTATTATTGTAGTTATACCAGCACTAGTAAGGCCATTTGCAACAATAGGTTGTTCATAATGACCACTCCTTAAAAACAGATGTACAAGTTGCAACAAGTCAAACTGGATATCTATCTCAGCAAAGTTCTTTCACATTTGCCACAGTAACAGGCAAAGTTGCTGCCAATTTATCATATCCATAAGTTTGCCTGAAATAATGAGGATTTTTGAGTAATTTATGCCCATGAGGAGAAAAAAAAAATCATAAACATAGGATTGATCTATTCCTATGTAATAATTTTTATTCTCCTCTATACCCAAGCAGTAAACTGTTCCCCCTGCCCCGTGACAAAGGAGGAGCGATAATGGTAGAGGTCCACTTTGTGACCTATTGCTGCAAAGGCCATTTTTGTCCACTAACATCTCCCATCCTGTATAAAATGATGAACCAGTACTGGTATACATTATTCCTAAAGATTTTGAGAAGGATGCATGAACCTTTCTTCATCAAGCTTTGAATTGACCAGAAAACCCTCAAAGCTAGGAAAACATTAACTGTACATAAGGAGCTAGGAAATCATTACATGTACCTTTAAACAAAACTAATAGCCTTGGAAAGTGCATTTCCACATTATGACAAGCTTTACTGAAATACAGACCATGTTCATTATAAATTACTGCTCTTCACTCTTCACAAGCTAGGGAACCAAAATAGTAACGATTATGTGAAAATAAAATGTATGTAATAGAAGGCTATATCACAAAGAAATTTAAATTTTGAACAATTGGCAAGCCCAGATATTACTTAAATTTGGTTTGTAAATACAATCTGCTTAACTGTAAATTTATGGAAAGGGTTGGTTTGGGGTGTGTATGAAAAAAAAATGTTCTCCAAGTAAATCATACAATGCCATGGAATGTTGGTAAAACTGAATTAGTGTGTCCATAAATTACTATCAAAGAAGTTTTCCTTGAGTGCTGATCTTGTTCAACACTTAAAAGGATGTTAACACTCCCCATGTGAATAAGGACCTAGTTCGCAAGTTTCCAAGTCACTGGGTCACCTCATTTATGGCTAACACTTTTTGTTGACAACATTTCTTCTAAGAGGTGTATAAAGAGGGCTATTCATACTTTGTCACATAATCATGGCAATAAAATCATTTTCCTTTTCATTTACACTGCAACTAAAACTGAAATTTACCTGCACACTATACCACCATTAGCAAGAATACAATGGAGTTTGTCTTTTCCAGACCAAACCAACTTATTTTTGACAAACGATGTCCTGTTCGCTAACATGACATTTCTCTGGTGAACACTTGATCAACTAATAACAGTAAAACCAGCCATTATATGAGTATCATTATGGTCCATAGAAAGCCATGAATGCAGTTTAAGAGTACAATAAATTACACCAAAAAACATACTTAAAATGTATATGCTGACTTTCACTGAATTTCAAAAAAAAAAAAAAAATTCACTCATCCAGTCATCCACAAAATGGTTCACAATTTTTACAAACAGCATTTATACAGATAATTTGTACTCTCTCTGCCGACAAACACCAAGCTTTTACACCTATGACAAGATTTGAATAATACTGTGACTGTGTTAGCATTTAGAAACTTAACTTGAACTATTCTATTAATTATGTGTTTACGCATGGAAATATTCTAAATATTGCGAATGTACTTAATTTCACTTTCCAAAATACTCTACTAATGCATTTTATAAATATGGTATTGTGTACAATTATTGTTCTAAAAAGCCTCTAAATTCTTTGGTTTGTACATGAATGCTTCTAATATTTTATGCAGAAATCTTTACAGAAGAACAATAACTTAAAATATGACAACCAAACTTTTTTGGATCCAACTGAGCCATTCTTTTTCAGTGCTCAGTGTTTTTTGCTAGTGGTCTTAGTCAGTATTCAGTATGGTAAACTTTGACATACCAAGTAACAGGTATGCTTTTTCCTACACCATAATGTACAACTTTTTATGTTCATTTATGACTTGCGAGGTGTGGATTTGCCAGCTTGTGGTTGGCTATTTTAATTTGCTTGTCACCAAGCTGTGTGGTGTATAGGTGGCAAGTTGTTCAGGATGATATCCGAGCAGACATAACATCCATTGACTCTGCTGTGCTGTTCACTGGGTAGAAATTCCTCTCTAGAGTTGGAGAAACATAAAAAATCATGGGATTTGATCCTTGAAACAAAATTTGGAACACTGTTTACAATACATGCAGTCAGGAGAACTGAAAGGACTACAAGTACATGGTAACTTGTTTTCTAATTTTGTACTTGTCACACAAGTTATTGGTTGATCACTTTGGAAAGTGAAGCTTTAGGACTGAACTTGGCATTCCAAGTAACACATAAATTAAGAAGGCAGATGGTAATGTACCTGACACCAACCTTCCAGCATGCCCTCATCAGGATTCATGCTCCCAAACCCTGACACCATCTGGTAGTCTGTAGACTCTTCTTCGGACACAGCATTTCCACTGCTGGAGACAGGAGCAACAGCAATGGGTGTAGGCCAGCGAGGAGGTATGTTACCCCTAGGAGTGTTGCCTGGTGAGGTGAACAAGCCCATTGGAAGTGAAGGGCTGACACCAGATAGACAACCAGGTGGCAAGTTTGGGTAGCTGAACACCTGTGGATTTTGGTTACCATATGTTGATGCTGCACTGTTAGGATTGTTTGTTGGAGACTGGAGAATAAAACCACAAAAGGAATAAACAGTCATAAAATGAACATAATTGTAATTTACTTTTTCCAGGAGGGCAGGGTAACAAATCCTGTAATGTAATTGGTTCCTAATGTAGTTTGGGTTTTCCTATCTCTGCCCATGGTCACAGTAACACATGCACAATGTGTGTGTGGGAAAGGTTAACAATTAAAAAATTGGTTTGAGAGAGGGAGAGAGTAAAAAATAAGTTATTTACTGCTTAGGGTCTGTCGATATAGAGAAAAACTGTGACCTTGGACTTGAAAATGAAAATTTTCAAGACCTCTGCCACAGTTTCTCCCTATACAGACCTTCCAGCAGGCAAATAACATATATTTTCTTTCCCCAGACGTATCAAAAAGAAGAAGAAGAAAGAAAAAAAAGAACTAAATCAGGGCTCAAAAAAACCCCCATCTGGTCGTTTGGGACAAGTAGATTTTTCCTTCGGACAAGAAACTTTTTCTCCTTGCCTGCCCCATGGGTAAGGACCCAGGCAAGCCATTCGCCAACTAAATTTTTGATAACGATTTTGAGAGGAAAAGGTAAATTTTAGTTTCAAGGGTAATCAATACAAGTGTTTAGATCAAGCTTGATGAAAATTACAATTTATAGCGTTGTTTTGTTGATTGCGTGACACGTGCTTATGGCTCAGAAGTGGTTGCCTAGCACATGATCAAAATCTGCCCCAGTCAAATTTCTTTCCAGGATTAAAAATAGCTGCGTTGGGCACGAAAACGTGGTAGTTATTCCTTAAAATTTTAGCAATTTTCTGTGTGCATTTTCCAGTTTCTTTGTACAGAACTTAACTCAACAACAATATATTAAAGCTGTAGAAATTGTACGCAAAAAAAGCC
>Ga0126339_10003040_pt1 | contig 12134 bp, 8 predicted proteins | sample OrbTmetagenome_2_FD_92532 | JGI IMG/M metagenome (GOLD analysis project Ga0126339, IMG submission 92532) | Coral microbial communities from Petempiche,Puerto Morelos, Mexico - Orbicella T R C metagenome | ecosystem: Host-associated > Invertebrates > Cnidaria > Coral | place: Petempiche,Puerto... | reverse complement strand
AGGACGCCATAAACTTGCCGTAAGCAAAGATAAGTGAATTTTATTCAAAATGACGAGAACATTGTCAATAGCTTTTCTCGCTTTTTGATTGGCTACTTAAAAAAGTCCATAAAATCTCCTTGGTTAAAAAGTCGACAGTTTGACAGCTGACAGTTGAACTTGAACAGCTTGCATAAATTAAAATTTTATCCGTCTGTACTCTTATCGATGATAAAGATGAGCCAATCAGCGCGCGAAAAATGAGACAGTTATTGTGAAATATTTATTTGTCCATGGAGATCGTTTATGTGGGGCCGGTGTTTGTGTGGGCTTGTAAAAAAAGTGTAAATACCTTGGTCTGTTACGCAAACATCAGCACTTCAGGCCTCATATCAAGACACAAATTCTCCGCACAGCTGTCGGGTTCCGGCTCATTTGTAGTTGTATGATACAAGTCTTGAGAATTCGTTTAAAGATCACATGATCTCTTTCGACTGACTGTTCCTCTGTTCCACTAGTCCAGTGATCCACTTCTTTTGTTTTCCACAAAATTACTGTAGAGATTGAATTTAAAAATGGCTTTCACACATATTCAGTCATAAACAGATTGGCGTTCCTTATTCGGTAGCTTATTGATAACACGACACTTTTTTCACCTGATGTCATGTTTCATTGCAGTCAAAAGTCAGAAAATATTTTCACTTGACAAAACCTTCTCACTGAAACAAAATGTTTTTCTTTTCATGACACCTCTTACAAGCTGTGTTGACAAATACATTTTGCGTAGTCAAATGCGCAGGAGAGTCAAAACAACACCGTATCTACCTCTGAGGAAGTGAATATCGCCGAAAATCCTTTCAGTGGTGAGTTAGACAACATAGAATAATGTCGGGGGGAATTCTCTTTAGAGACGGGTTTTGGAAATTAAGGGTTGCACCAGAGCGAATTCAAATATTTCCAATTTTTGGCGAGGAAAAAGATTGGCAAAAATTTCGCAAGTTCCAAGTTTTGGCAGTGGACGCATCAGGCAAACATGTTTGAACCAAAAGGTTACTGATTGAAATATGTCACAAGATCTATATTTCTCAATTAAGTATTTGATTAGATTTCATGCGAGAGTTTAACTCTAACCAGATTGTTCTCCACGCTACACGTTCTTGACTCTGCGCTCTCCAGCAACTCGTCCCATTTTCGGCCCATAATTGGACAAGCAGTTTTTGCTTTCGGCTCGCGTTTGTGTTGTTGCTTGCGCCACTTGCGATCGAAGGAGATTGTCTCGCTGAAGCCATCTCTTCAAATTACCGCCAGTAACCAGATCCAGGGTACGAGTCATAAGAATAAGAAAAACGCGGTTCATATTCCTCGTTTCCATTGAAATAACTGTGACTGAAAAGCATCAGATGGACCCGGAAAAAATGATTATGTCCCGCCATCTCACGCGGCAAACTGGTCGACCAAAGTTATTTTCTCGCCGTAATTTTATCCAGACGTGTTTAAAAAAATGACAGTTTAATGGTTAAAACAACAAAACTGTTTGCTTTGCCAAAACTTGGAAGCCTCCGAGACAGCACTTCGGCTAAAAATTTGCAAGTTTTTGAAACTGGGGGTTGCACTTTTTTTACGCTACTTGTTGACAGATTTGGTACTTAGAGAAACAAAATTGGTTCTAGTGCGATCCGGGCCTAAGTGAAAATCTCTTATACTCAGAAATAACAGTTCTACTTGGAAAATCTGCATTAAATCACCAAGTTTGGTCTAAAAATGAATTCATGGAAGTAAAGTAAAAGACAGAAATGGAGGAAGTCGTTGCCTGGTAATTGTCATCATTGACTACACTCTTAGCTTCCCAGCTTAGCTTCCTCATGATCCGTGATTTCCTTTTTGCTGTGAGCCCTCAGGAGTATGGCACACTACCTGAATCTTGATTTGGAGCATACGTGTGTCAAGTGGTGTCACTGCTTTGCCTGAAGACTCAAACTTCTCTGTTGCTGGGCCAAGATCACGAACGATTTAGTGACACTATTTCACGTGGAAGACAATACTCTCTTATGAGTTTTTCAACGTTGTTATGTGCTCAGAAATTGTCTATCGAACACCAAACTGCTTTCATGGTAGACCTGAGATTCTTGCCGAAGGAGATCGACTTTTATCCATCCCTTACATAGATTGTTGAGAACGACGCAACAAATCCGCGGTTAAACTCAACGTTTGACTTTATTTTGACTAGGAAAAACCTCCATGGTGAATCCTCGACTTGCACGATCAAAAACCGCGTGGAACTACGTAAAAGGACTTGATATTTGATCCCTGTAACCCAGTCCTAAATAAGGTACATGTAACACAACGTCACGCTCTCCTGAACATAGATATTGCCTCTGAATCATGCTGAATTATCTGTCCACTGCGGCGCGTTGGTTTAGTGAGACCAAAGGGTACAAACAAAAGGTTCGCTTGTTTGGGCTGAATCACTGTTGAGTTGCCTTATCAGGCAGATTTGCTGTTTGAAGTTAGTTTTTGTTTTGGCTAAGAACTCATATTGGCGAGATAATCTAATCGGCGCGTGTCGCGGGTCGCGGGTAAATTGTCGCGGGTCCGAAAAATTGAACTTTTATTGTTTTCTAGTATGCAGTAAGATTCTAAAAAAGATAATAATAATAATATTTCCAGACAACGCCAACTCCACGCGCGTGGTTGTAGGAAGATTATCCCCGGCTTTACCCCCTCTTATACTATGCAGGAAGACTGAAGCAGAGATTCTTGACACGGGTGATCAATGTAAAATAAGACTGAACGCTGCAACGAAATATAGACAACTTTATACAGCAACTCAGAACCAGTAGACTGGTATAGTATACAGCAAGATTCTGAAATAAAAATATATTTCCAGATAGCGCCAACTCCACGTGGTTGTGGAAATTGTCTCCGGCTTTGCTTTTTCTTTCACTGAAGGAGAGATTCTTGATTCAGGTGATCAACGTGAAATTGGACTGACCGACACCACGAAATATAGACAACTGTATACAGTTTAAAAAGACGAGGGAACAGAGTTCTAAAAATTGAATTCTTCGACACTGAAACGTATCAGTGGCATCTGTCGCAGAGTGACAGACTGAGGTATGTCCAGTACTGAAGGTACAAGGCAGGCACCGCGCAGGGGAAGGGGCAAGGAGGGCTTTTGCCCCCACTTTTCACGAGATTCAAATTATGTCATTCGCGATTTAGTCTCAGATATTCGTGGTGGTTTCTTTTTTTATCATATGACGAATACATAGATATCAGAAACAAGGAGCAATTAAAATAATTATTAAAATTATCATTACGTTTGTTAATTTTAGATTCATTTCCAGCCATTTCAGAGGACTTCAAATCAATTTTCGCATTTAACTCCCCGCTCAAATACCCACTGCGCGGAAAAGGGCGCATATAAACTGAAATTGTAAAATTTATTATCCGCTTATTTTCAAGCTATTGAAAATACGAAATATGTATTTTTTAAAATGTTTCTATGGTTATTGTTATTGTCATTGTTATTTCGGACCCGCGACAATTTTCTGGACCCGCGACAATTTACCCGCGACCCGCAACACGCGCCGATTATCTCCATATTCGCGCGTATGTATCTATTCATTAGATTCACTGCGTGAAATTATCGTTTTTGTTCAGTTGACGTGCAAACCCAAACCCTGTTATCATAATTGTATCCATTCAGTAGATTTTTTGTTTGAAATCATTGTTAGAGTTATTAAAATGCAATCGCTAAGAATTCATGCATTTGTGAACATTTAGTATGGTGTATATTCTGTTTGAAGTAACTGTTATTGTTGTTCAAAGATACATATCATGAAGAACGGGTATTTGTATCTATTCAATAGATTTCCAGTTCGAATTTATGGTTATTGAAGTGCAAATTGTAAAGATCTATCCACTAAATTTTCTGTTGTTATTGTTATGCTGTTATTCAGTTTAAAACTCGTATTATTGTATTCTGTATTAAGGCCCAGTATCTACTCGCAGCATTTCACTAAAAATTTGTAACCTCTAGTTCAGCTTAATATATCGTGAATATATATTATAACCACTAATGAAAGTTAACCATTTCCCGAACCAGAATTTGTTGTCAGGCAAGCCCGAGGGCTTTTCTTTTAGTTGCAAACCGCAAGCCGATATGAAAGATGATATAGTATTAAAAAGTCTGCCTTCAGGTCTTCCGAATCGGTGGGTTTTGTTTCCGCGAAACTTAGTGTCCACCCACGGCTTCTCCTGAAACTCTCAGAGAATAAACAAGACGGAGAATGGCCTTGTTTGAGTATTTTCGGTAGAAAATTGAGTTTTACAACGGATTGATAAATAAAGAAAGAGCGAGGGAACCTGGGGAACGTGTGCAAGCGAGTCCTGTAAAGAAGACGTTAGTTTTCTATGAATTTGGCTTACACCGCCTAGAGACGCCCACGGCCGCGTAACTTTGCCGCGACCTTAAGAAACAGAAGTTGACCTCAAACGCTGAAAAAAAATGTTTCAAATAAATACTGTACTGCCTTTGGGCTTAGAAGCTTCTTAAATTTAGAAAATGTCTCAAAATTCAGAGTCCGAAAGGCCGTGTACAACATGAAAACGTAGAAGGCGGTTTATTAATAGAGCAATAAAGAGGACAGATATACATTGGACGGTTTTGCATACTCTAAGGGGACGTCAATTCTCCATTGACAACAAATTGTACGAGCTGACCGTGAAGTGATGAATGTGCATTGAAAGACGAAATGGCGCTTAGTTCATTTTGCGATGCATGTGTAGCCTTTTGAAAAGCGCAGCGGAATTAATAAAACGGTAGTGGTACCGTTAACAAGAGCGGAAAAAACAGCGGGTAATTTCTTGTGCTTCTTCACCTTCGTTTTTAGGTAAGTAGAAGCAATGTGTGCACTTTCTATTGCGTTTGAATTGATATTCAGCTACGAGCCGAAATCAAATAAACCCGGATTGGATTTCGCGTTTGGTGGCCTCGATTGTATTTTTATTATTATTATTATTATTATTATTTTGCTGTTCTTATCTCGTCATGAAACGGTTATAAACACTGCTCATATTGATCCTTTTACTGATCGGAAGGAACTGAAACGAAATTCAGGAAATGGTACTTTTTGCATTGTTTGGATATATTACTTCACTCGTAACACATTGCATCGTCATAAAGCTATCCTTTGTATACTTTTAAGCTCAACATCTTAGCGTGTTTCCACTGCATTAACGTTTCCAGGAAAATACAAAACCAGGGATTAGTCTTATGCAAACTAAATCGGATTGCGTCGAGCGGAGAAAATAAAATGAGAGAGTGAAACTGCGTTCTCGTCGACGATTTACTTCGGCGGAGCAAAGAAGTTCTTCGGCAGAACGATAATCGGGCGTTTTATTGCAAGTCAAGTAAGTGTATTCCAAGTGGTCTCTCGTTAAAAACAGGCGCATAAGTATTTGATCACTAGGACGTACTGTTTGACGATTGTATAAGAGTCCATGGGGGATTGCGCGATCAGTCATAAGATTTCAGTCCTCCGAGACCCTGCTGTCCATCTTGGTCTGTTTTCACAACGGGGTGTCATTTTCACATTGGTTTCCCTGGGCCGCTGAAGCCCCAGTTTTGGCGCCAAAGGATTTTTTGGAAAGATCTTCGGGGACTAGTATATCGATGTCTAAATGACCCGTTTTATTTAGCCTCGGTAAATTTCATTCTTGTCATAAAATTTTGGAAAATTAGACGAAGACCTAGCGAGCATCGCAGAGTCGAGAGTAAGTTTTTTAATATGTGCATATCTAGACGAATTGTCAGCGGATGAACATTTAACGGCTATATCCATTTTCAAAAATCTACGTAACGTGCTAAAACTGCTCGCGAGAATCAGTATCCAAGACGTGGTTGTTAAAATGATTTTTCGCAGTTTGGTCTTTTACCTGTTTTTAAATTTCTTTTGTATTATTCAAAATAAGGAAGTTGATTAATTTTCATTTAGCTAGCAGGAATTCTAAAAAATCGTGGTTACTATTAAAATACATTGAAAAAAGTCGATTTGAACCATAGTACTGGGATTTTTAAAATAATTTGTAGGTATATTTCCAGCGTTGAATATATTTTTCAGTACAATACAACATGAGGCACAAGGTTTCTATTAGTGTTATAGGACTATTTTAATTTTCAATCGACGTTACCAAAATACCAACAATACAAATAGAACGGGGTTCTGACGAGTGAAATGTTTTTTTTTCTTGTTCAGTTCGGTGTTCATCAAATTGCAAATAATCTTATTTATTTTCTTTTACTGATTATCAGTTCATGAATTCTCCTGGATCGAATGTTTGACTTTGGCTTCATGTCTTGAGGAGAATTCGGTTGTCGATCGATCGCTGTTTTGAGTGAAAAAAAGCTTAAGTGTTACTCAATTAAAAACGAAATATAGAAGCCTAGAGATCACATATTCCCATACAAATTTCTGTTACTTAGCTTTGAGAATAAATCTAACTGGGTGCATAGAGACCCAGATATACTACTCTAATGTAATAAACGCAGAATGAATGGAGGAGCAATTTAAAACTGTAAGGAAACGGTCTTTCGATAAACTGTTGCGAAGAAAGTTAAATTCCTAAATTCAAAATTCATCGTAGCTAGTGGTGGCGTCATTAATATATAGTTCTTTGATTTGAAACGGTGCTGAGTCAGGTATAAGAGAGGATGCACCAAAAATGCCAAACAAAAGGCCTACAACATTATGGCAAGCTGTCCTAAACTATTATTCTTATTTAAGGCCATGTAAAAAAAATAATGGGATTTGTAAAGTTTCGTAAATACGAAAACGATATATCTCAAAAGCGACAATGTAGTCTGGAAACATGGACATCTGTTATCGATTTTACACGATCTTTGTTATTGTTGTAAGAGAAGTGTTTTAGATAATGCTAAGATTTTACAGTTTTAATGACGTGGACGATCCTTCTGCTATAAGACTGATAATAAATTTTGGAGCATAATGGAAACAAAGTGTGAGCATAAAAATCCCACCATGCAGATTTACTGACATCAGATCGCAATAACAGAGAAACCAAAGAGAATGTTAATATATGAGAAAGATAATGATTGAAATTGTCAATGTGTAAAATTTAAATTGGAGTCCACCATAATGCGGACCCAAAGTACATTCGAACAATGCTTAAAAAATGATCACAGTTGCAACGTAGTTTTTTTGTCACCTAGCGGGAATAAGAGCAAAATGGACAATTTTACTTAGACTGGAGACAAATAGACTACTCTAAATAATTTACGTGCCGATCATCATGTTTTAAGCCAACTTCCGAAGGCTTTGTTTGTGGCGACTTTCAGCTCAAAACGATTTTTAAAAAGTTTAGATAATTTACAACGGAAATCGTAGCAAATTTTCGACGTCAATATAAATATACTGTTGTCCGGTCCACATGAATGGCGGAGTACATGACTCAATATTGTTGCGGTTTCTTTACTTTTCGCTGCTTCCGTTGCTCTGTCAGTTGTCAAGTTTTTGCCTCGATCCCCGACGCCGCCGCTGCTTATCACGCAAACTTGTTGTGGAAAGTTGAAAACAAATTAAATCCAAATTTAAGACGAGCAATCTTGTCTAGATAACGCCTACATGTGGAAAATACAACACAAGATCACAAAAAGTCAACCCGTTCTAAAATTACTCTCCGGTTTTCGCTGTTGTCCCCTCCTTTGGATACCGGTCGGAACAGGTTAAGAAATATTGCTTAAGGAATATTCAATGATATAGAAACGAAGTCTCTGATTGTAGTACACGATGTACAAATGTTAAGTCTCTTAAAGTCTTTGCAAGAAACTTGAAAATAAACTGAACAAATCTGGAACTTCATCGGCGAATTCCACGGAAGAGAGAAGAACAGTACATTAAGAAAAACTTTAAGCAATAAATATTGACATTCTGGTTGTGTTTGTGCAACTCTCATAATCTCAACGAAAGTTGTTGCTATTTATTTCAATCAAAAATCATACACTGCAGTCCAATACATTATCTCGCGTTTATCTTAAGTCCAAGCGTTAAGAGCACAGAAAAAAATATACATAGGGGACCCACTTTGTGATAACATGAATCGAAATATGAATTTTTTTTTTTTAAATCGAAGCAAATTTATTTAAAACTGAAAAAAAATCCAAGTTAATATGGTGGTATAAAGCAAACTTGGTTCTTCTCGAGATACGTGAATCGTCTAGAATTAAAAACGTTGACGAATTCCCTCCTAAATGTATATCCCATGCAATATTTATTGTTCTCATTACGATGATATGGTAACATAGCCTTGTTTAAAGTTTGTAACGGAAATGGAATGAAAAGCCTGAGAATCGAATCAAAACTTCCATATGCGGTGACGCTACCCAGACTTTGGAATGACAAAGGTTTTTAACAGCATTTATGTTTTTAACTTTATGTGGTTTGTTGTGTTTTGTATTTCAGCAACAAAACTAATGGAAACGAGACAGATAAGCCTTTTATTATAAAGTTACGTTTACCAAGATTTTAGAATAAGCTTTGCTACATGTACATAAATTCAAATCAACTGTCGTCAATGATCTTTTGTGCCTTTCAGAGTTGTATTGTTTTGGCATGCGATTCAAATGATAGCGAAAGCTATCAAATATGCTTCAATATTCAACATCCGCTGCGGGGCCTTTCAACTGATCTCTGGAATCATCAGCTGTATTATTGTCTGGCCCTTAACATTGATTGTATAAAGGTTACGGTTCCTACAGCGGAAATTTTGCGCCCCTTTAGAATGCCGCCTTCGAAAGGAAATTTCTTTTTTTTATATATAGAGCCCGGCACTTCGTTACATTTTGATAAAAATCTTTTTTTAACTGTTTATCAAAGTAAACTACGTATGCAATATTGCGTCGACTATTTACAGACTGCAGTTCTCTTTGAAACACCATTAAATATTTGGAACGACACTTTAATCTATCAAAAGCTGGCTGGATAAACACACTCTGACAACGGCGAGTTAATCTACAGTTATTTCAATGCACGGAAATATTTCTAGTGTTTTCAGTTTGTTGTGTACTAATTTTCGGAAAAAAAATATGTACACATATATATACATACTCTCCTGCCAAACACGCACCTTTCTAACTTTTGGTGGAGTTTTATTGGTAAGTTTTGAAACGACTGATGCAATGTCATTTTCCCTTGTGAACGGGTGATTTGAGAGTAAGTCAAATGTATGTCAAATGTTAAAAAAGCAGTAATATTATATTCACTTTGTATTAAAAAAGTTCAATCTAAGTAATCTTTTTGAAAGAAGTTTTTAATTAAAATGTTGCGTGGAATACACAGCAGCTGGTCATACCGCCAACAATCTTATCATATCGCCAAAAAAGATCACATTTCCTTCACTAAGGCAAACATTGTCATTTACAATTGGACACAAATAAATAAGGTAGAACTAAAAACTGTACAATATAGATTTTAAGAATTTAGTTGAGCAAACTGTGGGTTGACCTTACTAAACACTTTTAATCGACTGCGAGTTAATTCTCCAGTAATGACATTGAAACCTTCCCAAAATTTGGAGAAGAAGTCGTGTACCCAATCAAAGAACGGTTTACTGTACGAGTTATTTACTTTTCTAAAAACGATTTCTTGCAAGCGAAAATAACATTTGCATGCTTAATATGCATTTGTTTCCGTTGACCCTCAAGGCAGAAGTTTCATTTATGAATGCATAAATAGAGCGCTATTTTCTTGATCGACGCAAGGAGTGATACCCGCAACTGTGCTGAAGTTTGCCTAGAGGCCATTGTTTTTGAAGCAACCGCCAAGAAAACGCGGTAGGATAATACATCTTCTATGTCAGATAATTTATATATGGGTTTAAAAGCCATTCTAGGTTCCATTAACATGCTGCTACTTTCACATTTGTAAAATGTAAAACAGAAAGTCCTGCTCGTAAGCAAGGGAGTTTGATATTCCCCGAATCAATTGCTTGGAAGTGTCCCCCAGTTCACAGATATATCGTTCGAGGCGAACTTCGAGTTTCCCTTAGTCCTAGTGATGTGAGCAACGATACGATTGTAAGTTCGACAATTTACACGTGTGTTTAAGCTGAATTTTCACTTATTGGATAGCTAAGCTGTAGACAGCTAACTGAGAAGGTCATATTGAGTATATATGAAATCTCGTCCTATCTCCTTAAACGGAGTGGAAGGATCGTTTGGAGTCAGTTTTCTCAAATCGGTTCCTTTCTCTGAGGTTACTTACCTTTATGCATACAACCGTGACGAAGGTTAGTGTCTAAAGAAGGATTGATGATCCATTTAGGTGCTAATGTTGGAAGAGGAATCTTTTTATGACTGTCTTAATAGTACTAGATTCACCTGAACACTTGCACTGTTCTTGAAAGAAGAAAGTCTATTTGGGTCACAGGACAAACCATCCTCTATTTCTAGACGGTATGAGCCTGAAATCCCCTTAAAATTCAGTTTTGAATACAAAAATTTTGTTGCTGTAAATTGGTCACTAGCGCATTCATAAACACCCACCTGTTTTGCTTTGAGAAAAGCGTTTAGAGCACAGGTGCGCTCTCAATCAAATGTTTATAACAAATTGATTTTTCTCACCTCAGTCTCAACCTTGGGTGCATTATTGGCATCTTGCCAAAATGGCGAATTTTTTCCAACAGGGCAATGTACTTACTGTTCGATAAAGAAAGCAGTCTCCCAGTGCTTATGTTTCGTTTCCGGTTTCAGCCAAAGCTATTAGGTTAAGTCTGCATACGAGCTAAGTGGCCCATCAGGCCGAAGTGTATTCCGGTTTCTGTAGCATGAAGCGACTAGGGGTATATCTTCTCACCCCTAGTCCATCGCAGGCTTAAGTTCGCAGCATTAAGATGGTCGGTACCAGTATTGTAAGTACCTTAAGTAATGTTTGTAATTAGCTGTAAGTGATTTAATGTATTGTTTTGAATGTAAATAAGCAGAGAGGCACTGTGAAAGTAAAGCGTCTTGCCCAAGAACACAACGCAATGTCCCCGGCCAGGGCTCAAGCCTGGACCGCTCGATCCGGAGACGAGCCACTAACCATGAGGCTAGCGCACCTCCCTGCCAAAACTAAAAAGCTAACGAAATATCGTCACTTATTTTGTGAAATGCCACAAAAAGAAAACAACATTGTCTCAGGCTGTCAGGTGAAGTTGTGTTCGCGTCTGGCGAGTATGTAAAAGGGCCAAAAGTACATATTTGTCCCTAGACTTTTGTTCAAGATTGTCGGTTACAATGATCGAAACTATTCCCGTTGGCCCTTAAAGTAGCAAAGGTCTTCCACAAACTCGCCCCATTTTTTGGGTCAGCTGTGGTGGTTTGACCTTCTCCAGCTTTGTTTTAGGTGCCCTCGCTTCCTTCTACCCTGGGGATTCCAAAGGAATAAATCTAAGAATGCCACTAGTTTTCCCAGTCTTTGATTAATTAAAACACATCTCTTTCAGCGTAAAGCCGTAAGGATTGGAAACTTTTCCTCTGTTCTTTAACCCCCCCCCCCCCACCCATCGGCCTGGGAGGTACTCCCATGTAAAAAGGACGGGGGTTCTTGTCCTACCTTTTAGGGTTTATAAAAACGGTTTTGGTATCTCTTAAAGCTGCTTAAGGTGTTCAGCCTCAAAGGTCCACAGCGGGAGCTTTTGCAGTACGTTTTAGGGTGTACAGCCGACAAAAATAAGACAGGAGATATTTGAAAATCAACAGATTTTTCATTTTGTCCCAGAATTTGGTACCTCTTAGGGGTGAAAAAAATTTCAAGGCACGCCCACAAAACAGGATCTTGGTACCTCTCAGCGGTTCTTTTCAAAATTCCCACAAGCACCCCTGCCCTTTTTATATGGGAGCCCCCTTCCCGGATCTTTGGCCTTAATCTTTAATTAAAAGGCATGTAAACCCAAAAATACAAGTTTTTTCTTATTCGACGCAAACAGCAACGAAGAAAACGAATTTGGCATTTATTTTGCTCGTTTGGGTTTCGTTAAGGAGAAAAACAGCTTTTACGGGAAAAAAATCCACTTCCGGTGAAAACAATGGCCATCTGCCGTGACGTAAGCGGTGGAACACAAACATTGCGCAATAGGGATTCCATATGAGAATT
>Ga0126339_10003039_pt1 | contig 12134 bp, 9 predicted proteins | sample OrbTmetagenome_2_FD_92532 | JGI IMG/M metagenome (GOLD analysis project Ga0126339, IMG submission 92532) | Coral microbial communities from Petempiche,Puerto Morelos, Mexico - Orbicella T R C metagenome | ecosystem: Host-associated > Invertebrates > Cnidaria > Coral | place: Petempiche,Puerto... | reverse complement strand
TACTTCTCGAATGGACGTCAAAGTTTTTCCTTAAAGATGTGTTCATGTATTCAGGTAAAGTTCTGTTTATCCTTATTGAGGCATTATTCGTGCCGTTTGATAAGTTGTTCTTTTAGTCCACCATAATCCACCAAGGAGTTTAAGATCTGTTGGAAAATATCTTTTGCAATTTCCTAGGGTACGTCTTAAAACTTACGGAGACGGAGCCTTCTCAGTTGCTGCCCCCAAACTATAAAATGATCTCCCTCTTGAAATTAAGTTAAGTCCATCGGTCGCCGCGTTTAAATCGCGTTTAAATACTCATCTTTTCAGAATTGCTTTTAGATAATTACTTCTATCTTAAAGTTTATACTTAATTTAGTTTAAATTATTATATTTATTTTTACTTTCATGACTGAAAAGCGATATAGAGTTTTGTATATACTCGCTATATAAAGGAAGTTATTGTATTATATTGTAATTTACGTAGAGAAAAAAAAGAAGAGTAAACAAAGGGCAAGATGGCGTGTAAATGGCACTAGAAAATTCGTGTTTGTTCAGATCCTCGGGGGGTACTCCCCTATATGGGTCATATAGGCATGTGCGGCCCCAAAGGGAATATTTTTTCAGCCGTTTTGATCCTAAATAGGGTGTCGATTTGCCCATTTTGGTCTTGAAAAGAGTATGGCTTTTGTGCTCTAGTCTTGAATTGGGTATGTTTTTTTTAGAAGAAGCTACTTTTTCATCATTATCGATAAGACCATAAAACAAAAGCCCTTCAAAAAATTATTTTTAGGGCAACTGTTTCAGCAGCAACGGTCATAACTAGGGTATCGGTTTTTTTTGGTCAGGTGATAAGTAGGGTAAGGAAAATTGCAGATTTTGGTCATAATTAGGGTTAGGAATTTGGAAAGCGAGCCGCACACCCCAACCAAATTTTTCGGGGAATACTCCCGGGGTTCAGTTATTACAATTAGCGCCTACTTTTGTTACATTTAAGGTGAGGGTACTTATATTGAGTTAACAGGAAATTTTTATTAAATTTACATGTCGTACTACAGTTTAGGGCATAGGAAAAATCGGCAACAGATCGCACAAATACAACCCAGAACGATAACAGCAACGAACTTCAACACAATTCCGATTGTGATCCAAAAGGGTGCATTGCTTAAACAAGAAAACAACATAATTAGTCATAAGAAGTGCGCAATCCTTGTTAAATACCTAGTTTGAGAGTGTTAACGAGCTGACCATACTGTGAGCAATTTGCCGAAGGTTGCCGAATATCACCCGAAGATTTCACGTAAATTTTTGAAAGCTGAAAAATTGAACATCACTTTACCGTACTTGTCGGGGTGTGAATTGCGAATGCATGGAAGCTATGAACGGTGACCACACTGGCTTGTACTTTTCGTTGTATTTCGGATATTTTGTTTAGCTGACTTATTGAACTGAATTCGGCACGAGCCTTACCTGCAAAATACCTTGCCATTACTCTCTGAGCAGAAGCGAGCGTTCTTCCCATCTTTGGGGCCTGGGCAATAATTTCGGATATTAACATTGTCGCTACATGAAGAACCTCCTGGAAGGCAGCAAGCAGGGTTACTGTCCCATACACAACAGTGCGTTTGATCATTCCCCTCGTCAGGTCCCGGGCAATAACTCCGGATATCAGCACTGTCGTTGCATGAAGAACCTCCAGGGAGGCAACAAGCAGGTTTACTGTTCCATACACAACAGTGGGTTCGATTACTCCCGTCATCAGCGGGACCAGGGCAATAATTTCGGATATTAGCACTGTCACTGCATGAGGAACCTCCCTGCGGGCAACAAGCAGGCTGGCTATTCCATAAACAACATTGCGTCCGTTCCTCCCCATAGTTGGGGCCCGGGCAATAATTTCTCTTATCAGCATGACTGCCGCTGCATGACGAACCTCCTGGAAGACAACAGGCAGGCTGACCATCCCATAAACAACAGTGTGTCCTTTCAGGAGGGTCGGACAGCCCAGGACACGTGTACGAATCGTTGTAAGGTCCTAGACATCGCACGCGTGTTATCTTTATACCACGTACTGCGGATCAAGAAAGAGGAAAAGTTCACATCAAAAATTGAGGAAAATGAAAGTACGGGAAACATTGTTACGAGCGTTTCTGTCTGTTGAGTAAAAAAAGCTCAAGTCCCATTCGGGTCAACCGGTCTGCTCTGCGGGACTTAGTTTTCATCCGGGTATGAAGCAGTATTAAGAGCTTTGCTACTCCCCCCTAGATGAGATGCAAACCCACAGCAGGCTATCCCCAGCAGCTTATTCTAAAGTCTCCTTAACTTATCGCCATTGCCCTTTTATAATACGTGGACTGAGAGATGGAAGCACTGTGAGGGTTAAGCAGTTTCTTGTGCAGCACAAGGAAACAACAGAATAACCTCAGCCAGAGGGAGACATTGAAGTATCCAGCTCTAAAATACCGCAAAAATTCGGCAGACACCATGACGTCAGTTTCCTACGTATTTTGAATTCGTAGATGTGTACTGCACTCTTCGTAGACCAGCTTTCAACAAGAGAATCCATTTTTGAGGGATTGAGTTGCATGGCCATTTTATGTCAGGAAATTAGTTTTAATTGCGAACTTGCGGTCAAAGTCACGGGAAGTTAAAAAAGTTGTTTTTCACGAAAGATGTCTTTAACTCTGATCACTCCTGCCAACCTTCAATTTTAATGAAACGGTGAGGTCAACGGTTCATGATCGTCGTTTCGATACAAAGTCGTTTCGATATAAATCGAAGACGATTCGATACACATATGAAGTCGATTCGATACAAACTGAGGACGTCTCGCAGCAAAAGTAAACCAGAAGAAATATACCAGTGAAAGTGTGGTTATCTTCGCTTCGTACCCGACAGTGATCGAAAGAATTGTATTACCCAGTTTTAAGTGAGTTGTTCATTATTAGGAAATTTGGCAGGTCTAAGTCGCCTTTCATTTTCGGACCAATCATTGTGTTGTGTTTGATTTTAAGTTCTTATTCCAAACAAATTGAGAGCAAAATCCAAGGAGAAGATGAATGCAGATGAATTATAGGCAAGCTCAGAGAGGGCAATGCTTTTAAGAATGGTTATTCCGCAAGGTATGGTAAGACTTCTTGACTGCTAAGATTTTAGACGGTTCTTTATCGGATTTAATTTTCGCTTAAATTTGTTTTGAAAAATATGTGTTCGTTGTAAGAGAAATAGTTCGTGTATAGGTACTGGATGTCAAACTATAATAATTATCAAAAGTTGTCGAGGCGTTATATTTGCATGATCCCAGCCACATTCCATCAGTTTTGGAGTTACTTAATTCTTAGCCTGAAACGTCCTGGGAGACATGCAATATTTCAAAAAGGTTCACCGCCGACCATGCGTCAGACACGAAAGCGATAGTAGCCTCCACATATTGAAATATTTTGTATTTCTTGTCATAGATTTGCATTCTCTTGATGTTATTATTTTTTCTGGTTACTTGCGCGAAAATGTCAGCGCGCAGTACCCTGAGAATACCGGATTGAGAACAACCTCGTCTGAGTCCTCTTTGTAGGGTAAAACTGAAATTCCGAAGCGTACCTGTTGTTAATAACACAGCTGCTAATATCAATATAAGACGTTTTAACCCACTTTCGAAGTTGGTGACCGAAGTTAAAGACGTCTAGAACTTTAGCTAAGAAATTCCGGTCTACATGAATCGAAGGCTTTTTTGAAATCGATGAAAATTGCCATACTGGGTATATTTTCTAAGTTAAGGATGTTATTTTCATTATGTCCTCGACTAGCCTAATATTATGGAAAATGTTTCGGACTTAACATGTCCGGTTTGGTCTTCATGGTTTAGTTTGGGAAGAACTTTGGAGCCAAGATTCTTGCTACCTGCTATAGTCTTGGTTCCTATTTTGTAGTCAATTTTAAGAAGCTAGGGATTTTGGTCTTCAGTTTTCCAGGTGAAGCTTATCTTGTTCGTTTCTTGGTTACAACTTTGATTATGCCGTAGTCTCTGGGTTATATTAAGATCACCGTTGGTTAAAGCTTGTTTATATAAACCTTTGAACCATTTTATTTCTTTTCCTAGGGTGGACCAAAAATGTAGATAAAATTCTGCTGTTAATTCCCAATTCCCGTGCATTTACCTTTGGCGTTCAGTTTTAGAGTTTTAAAAAACAATCTTTCTTAGTCAAGACCAGTCCATGGTCTTTCTATTTCCTGCAGTCCAACCTCGTTTTACCTAGGAAGGTTTGTGTTTTCAAAGGATAAATTATCGTTTTGGTTCTCACGAGGTACAGCCTTGTAAAGGTTTTTATAAACAGCTTTTGGCAACTGAAAAATTCATCTGCGTTCGTTATTTCAAGACTTTGGGTTTTTTTTTGCTCGTTAAGGATAAGATTAAGAAAAAACTGAACAGGTAACAGTGAAGCTTACCTGTGGCAACGAAAATCAGGGTAACAAATATGTCGTACAAACGACGATGCACCATCACTGCGAGTTTTGCTGAAGTCTGCGCGAAGTGATGCAGACGCGTCAGGGCGTGTTATATTATTGTCAGCAGTCAGTAATATTACAGAAAGGAAGCGGAAGTTTCTTGAAGATTATGCATCGTCATAACTACGAACTAAGACATTAGAGCATGTTATTAATTATATATGCTCCATCACATTGTTACCGATAGACGACTGTAAAGCGACAATTTTAGAAAGTAAAAGTACTTAAAGTAGCTGGCAACCGTTTCCAGTACTTTTCCAAAAGCTACACTTTGATGGATCAATGCTACGACTCTTCATGAAATAATGCTACAACATTAGTATCACACAAATGTCCAGTCATTGGTGCACCAATAATAGCAGTATTTTTGACACCAGGTTCCCATAACAACACTACAACCTGTTGGAAACACCCTCAATTTTGGTTTTAAGTACTTATAACTCGAAAACGAGCTCAGTGACCCCGAATTTTTGTAATTGAATTGTGATAATAATGATAAAAATAATAATCGTAACTATAACAAAATTCTCGATCGTGATTGGTTCTCCACGTGCCTATTTGTCACGTAATCGGCGCGCGGTCACTTGGGTGTCCAATTACAGGTATCCAATTTGAACTTTCGTAATTGGACACCTGTAATTAGATGCCCACGTGATTCGCAAGTCAATTACGCGTGCTTTCATGGCTTCCTTCGCACTGTTTCCTACAGTTTTCAACACTTTTGAAAAGCGTTACAGACGTTTTCACTTAAAAGAAGTCTCAAAAGACATTTTTAATTCCGAAATTTGTTATAGATACGATTAATTAGTAATTGGACCTCGTGTCGTACAATTCAGGGAGTAACAGTGCTCGTAATTTCAAATCGGCCTCGCGCTTCACGCTCGTCCGATTTTGAAATTACTCGCGCGATTACTCTCTAAATTGTACTCTACTCGGTCCATTTACCATTACTAATAACGATAATAACGATAATAATGATAATGCTGATAATGATAATGATAATGATAATGATATTGATACTGATAATAAGTTTAATTCCATCATCATCATCGCAAGTTAATGAATTACAATGAGGTTACAAGAAAAAAAAGAGATAAAATTACATACGGGCATTTATGTAGGCAGGGACTGGGTTACAATAATCTATGTAATATTAATTTACAATCAATTCCATGACAAAGATGCAACCTTTTCCAAAGTTTATAAAACGTTTGTGGAGTGGGTTCAGAGCCTCCTTAAATTTTCTAAAATTTAAAGCACAGAAGAGACTAAGAAGGTGCATGGGTGTATGGAGGGGATAGTGAACTGGGCGAGATACAGTAGAAGCTCTGTTGACGGATACTCTCGTACGCGGACAGCTCTGTTAACGCCCGCCTTCACAAAACCCCGTTTGAACTCCCGTACAAACTCTGTATTTACTCATCCGTAAGCGGCCGTGGACACTTGGAGGGCTTACGATCGAGTCTTTTCCTTTGTTTTAAAGCTCCCGTAAGCGGACACTTGAAAGGAACTGGACCTGACTTTGAAAGATACTTATAAACATTTGTAAACTGTACCACTGCATTTTGTTACAGGGAGACTGTTAATGCTCGGTTAATTGCCGGCCGTAGTTATGATTTCTTCCTTAGTCACTAAGGGCAAGTCCTAGTACCGCAGTATACAGTACTGTGTACATGCAGTTATCGCCATTATCGCGGCATTGCACAAGGCAATAAAACAAACGAACAAAAAAAAAAATTTGGTGGTATGTTTTCATTCCCAATGTTTATTGTTAGCTGGATCAAGCTCCCGTAGGTGGCCATCTTTTCTTAACAATTCTGGTGGCCGCTTACGAGTACTATTCTCGTAAGCCGCCAGCTCCAGTTACAGGCAGCTTTTTCGCGTTTCGAGGGCGTCCGCTTACGAGGGGCTTCCACTGTATTTTATGTTGCAGTCGTTACGAAGCCAGGGACTTGAAAATTGGCGGGACATCAACTGCTGAAAAGCTGCTGTGGATGCGGGTAAGAAGAAAATCACAGTTCGGATTTTCATTCATTTTATTCACATATTTATTCACATATTATCAACGTATTATAACTACTATATGTTGTACATGTGACAAGTTTCCGCTTCTACTCGCGTCCAATTTCTTTAATAATAACTGAAATCAGTTTTAACTAAGAGACTGCATCGAGAGTTTGGAGGGAAAGAAGTAAAGTAAGGTGTTCTCTGCTGCTGTGAATTTGAAGGCCAGAACTGACATGAAACTGGGTACGATCCACTCACCAGTCACAAACTTAAACAAAACACACGACAAACTTCATCAAGCGACGTTAAGTGGCTACGCCCGCAGTCAAAATTAATTATGGCACAATGTTTTCTTTCGCGAATTTTCTTTTCTTGTGTCTATTACTACCTACAGAGTTTAAAAAGACGCATCGAAATATCCGTGCTCGTCCACTGATAAGGATGCAAAACTTTCTTTCATAAACAAATTTGTATAACGTTGATCAGAGAGTGTACTCCTACTGTTCAGTAACTGTTGCTATAAACAAGTTTGGTGGGCCAAATATAAATTAATCTATACATGAGATGCATTAAAATATCATTTATTTACTCAATTTTCAATACACAATATACGTAGATGATTACGATACTTGAGTAACACGTACAAAATATTATTAACAGTTACTTACAAATCATTAATTAAAGAAGATATATGCACGCTGCATCTCATACAAATCTTGTGTTATATTACCAGGGTAGAATTTGCCAACATATCAGTCCAAGAATCTAACTGATCCATCAAATTATAAGGGTGTGGTCAGGGATGCTAGAATCTAAGTCATCAGTTAAATGTTGTGTAATTGCTCAGCTATAGTTGAAATTCTCAAATGTCAGTAAGATTTGCAGAACTCGAGTCTCAGCTATCATTTACCGAAGAATTTGTCAGTTGTTAGCCTTCATTTAGACCCGATCCACACTCTCAATCATGTGTGTCCAGAGCTATCTTTTCCTAGCGCTTAGTCTCCGCCTGCTAAGAGAGACGGGACTGAAATGCTTTGTGAGAAAGGAGAATAGATCGAGGGCCAGTCCTGAAAGGGAACTTGCAAATATCTGCAAAGGACATTCTTACAAAAAGAGTGTACTGAGAGTATTAAAAATTGCAGTAAAAGTGAAGGAAATCTATTTTGGGTCGAGTAAGTGCTAGGTTCGATTGAGCTAAGGTTCAACGATTATCGGGGGTCCACAGTGCGTACATTTTTGAGGACCTACTGAATTTATCAGGCTTATCAAACACACTTACAGCAAACAAAAAAGTACACAAAAGAACGCTTACAATGCTGTTAAGTTACACAGCACTTATTTTATTGTATGTTGTTTACAAACGCAAACAACTCAAACCAAACTCACACCCTGCGTTTTTAAAAAAGCACTCCACGAAAACTTGACTACAACAATGAAAAGAGCTACACCCAATATGATCCAGCTGGTCGTGCTGTTCTTTCTGAAAAAAGATCAAATTGGAGGGTAATTAGTAAATGATAAGCTAATGATAAGAATACCAAAGCAAATGAATACATGAAAGATCATATATTTGAACTGCGGAGAAAGATATGAAGACATGATTGATCATCGCAGTTATATACACAGCGTAAGTATAGTTGTGAAATTAAAGCCTGAAAGAAATTCTGGACTAAGCAAGCCACGAAGACTCTGGGAACTCTGAGCGAACGCAGCCAAATTCGCATGCTTTATCCAAAACAAAGCAAGTGCTGCTGGGTAATAGCAATTTGAAAACAGCCTTTTGGAAAGGAGATTCAACATTTCAAAAATCTTAGTTTGAAACTTCCAAGGAGTCCAAGGAAACTGGCTTCAGTCAAGACACGACATCATAAAAATGCCAGTTAGTCCACACACCGTTCACTATTTTTTGGTTACGAGATATTTTTTCGAACACGCGTTCAGACTTTTTCAAATCTCTTGCGGTTATTGCTTTTGCTTGCGAACTCTACGAAATCAAGACAAACTAGAAGGTCTATGGTCGGTTATAAGACTAGGCTTTCTCGATTTGTTTCCTTGGTCAGGATGTTGGGCGCCACCTTAGTGAATTTCTGAATGAAAAACGGACATCTAGAACTTGTCTTTACCGGACCGTCTTTAGACACAGAAGACATTAAACGTCTAAATTTGGTCTTACCTCGTACAACACTTTTTACCATCGTCACAGCAGTCTGCATGCTCCTTTTCGTCGTTGGGGCCTGGGCAGTAATCTCGGAAACTGGTGTCGTCGCATGGAGTGCCTCCTGGCAGACAACAAGTAGGTTGTTCATCCCATACACAACAGTGGGTCCGTTCACTTCCATGGTCAGGACCCGGACAATAGCTTCGCTTATCAGCATGACTGTCGCTGCATGAAGGGCCCCCTGGTAGACAACAAGCAGGCTGACCATCCCATAAACAACAGTGTGTCCTTTTAGGAGGGTCGGACAGCCTAGGACACGTGTACGAATCGTTGTTAAATCGTAGACATCTTGTGACATTTAGACCACGCACTGCCGATCAAAAACACGAAAAGTTCACAACAAAAATTACAAACAATGTAAGTGCGGGAACCAGTTTGTCGAGCTTTTCTGTGCCGAGTAAAAAGCTTTAGTCGCACCTGGGCCGATTGACCCATCACGCTGGATCTTATCTGATTTTTTATAACACGAAGCCGTATTAGGAGCATTGCTACTCCCCCTGAATGGGATGCTGACCCAGCGCCGGCTACCCCCCGCCCCCCAAGCATTTTTTTAAGTTTCTATATCCGATCGAATTCTACTATTATACTAATGTAAATGCTGCAATCTAATTGTTAATTAGACTTTATTTATAATAACTGGATTGAGAAACAGAAGCACTTTGAGGGTTAAGCACAAGAAAACAACGCAATGACCTCAGCCAGTGCTATAGAGGAAGGATATTGTATGGGGGTGAGGTTGCCGGGCACAGCAAAATCGCAAAAATCCTGCGCATACCGCACAATCAGTGTACGTGACTCTTAACTGGTTGTTGCCATTACCTAGACCTATCCGCAATTTAAAATTACTGAGCAAATTCGCTTGACAGAATGACGCTGCATTCTTCGGCTTCGCTTCTAACACAACCAGCAGCCTGATTAGGATCGTAAAACCGTGATTTGCATCCCTCAGGTTTAGGCAATGCCCTAAGACAACAAGTAAAATTAAAATTACTGAAAAATCGTTTGAAAAATTTTCTTACGCTGGAACGTCCCAGGTTTGCCTGACCTGGGGTCCAACGAGGTAAACGCTATAACGTCACCGTGCCTCGCACATGAATATTGAGTTGATGTTTCGAACGTATGAAAGTTCGAGCTGGAAACCTACAAAACACAACACAACACGGACAGACAGTTCTAGTCTGAGCGGAAGACTTGACACAAGCATTGGAAACTCGGTGTAATCAGGTAGATAATGAGCAGAGATTTAAATCAAGTACTTAGATCGGCACATGCCAACAGCCAGAATACAGTGGAATATCTATGAGTGTTACAAACGTCAAAGGGCAAAAAATAGCCCACCAAGTCTCCTCTCTCCTTTTTTCACTTCGCTGTTTTTTCCCGTTGAGTCCCAATAAACTGAACGCCTGGAAGAGAATTGTGTGTACTATGGAGGTGTCCGCATTATAAACGTAGAGATTATTGCATTGTGGCTGGTTACTCTGCTGTCTCTGAGACTAATTGAACTGTCCGGCTGTTGCGTGGAGGTGTTCGTAATGAGCGGTTAGTTTGCATTCTTTTTTTCGCTCATTAAGGATAACATTAAGAAAAAAACTAAATCGGTAGCAGTGAAGCTTACCTGTGGTAACGAAAATCAGGATAACAAATATGTCGTACAAACGACAATGTGCCATGATAGTTTTGATGAAGTCAGCGTAAAGTGATGCAAAATGTCAGTAGTCAGTAATATTACAGAACGAAAGCGGAAGTCTCTTGAAGATTTTGCATCGTCATAGTTTCTTTTGTAGTCGAGGCATGAAACCTTGATATTAATTCTATGAGCTATCGCAGGACCACTGTAGTGTAGAGTGATAAAGTCACAAAGTAAACTAACTGGAAGGTCTGAGAAATATTAAGGATCGCTGGCCAGCCTCGAAAAATCGAAAATCCTGAGATAACTTTTAGGGCAATCTTCGAATATGATAGCATCGCCACTTTCTAAGTTTCCAAGTTACGCGTACTGATCATGAAACATGACAGCACGAGTACCCAGGCAGACGAAAAGCATAACTGATCTGCGAGACACTGACAAATCACGATATTTTGCGATAACCGAGTTCAATAATTGATTCGATCACCGAGTTTGTTTTCATATTTACTTCACTCTCTGAGAGTTCAGGGAAGAGATCTGCCATTTTTCATCCAAGAGCGTGGTTACAATTACGCATGAGCAAAATATTATTTGCAGCAAAATACATTTGGACGGTATTACGCATGAGCAGACCATAATTTTAGGCAGTCATATGCAGGTCACGTGGTGGGCTCTCGGCCAATGAAAAGGAAGGAAAAAATGCTTCGAATTATGAGTGTGGTCATGCACTTGGCGATATTGACCGTCTAAACTTAGCACAAGAGTGGCACATGTCATTAACACTGAAAAAGAACACTCAGAATGTATTCTTCATGCATGAAGGTTACCTAACTATCTGCCGATTGTACTAAAATGAAACTTGCAAACATTTGCAAAAAGATTTTGCTCAAAAGGACTTTGAACGAATACCGAGAGATACTTATGCTTTTTTTCCAAACAAAATCAAACCAGTTTAGTTCGGCTGGTTCTATTGAGTGCGGTAATCGAACTCACAAAAAGTTGGAGTTCGAGCAATTGTGTTGAATTGCCGAACCAATCGCAAACAATCGAACGATCTCGAATGAATGGAGTCCGACAGAGTCCGATTCGAGAGAGAGATCCGAGTTCGATTTCGTTCGGTTTGGTTCGCCGGGCCCGCTCAGTAAACTCGTTATTCGACAAGTTACATTTCTTTTTCGAGTGTATCTTGTTCTTCCGTTCAATAGAAGAAAAAAATAACTAGCGAATGGGGTTAATCAAACACATACTCAACTCATAGGACAACAAAGAAGTACTGAACAGCTTACCTGAAATCTTCATATTCTTTGGACGTCTTCAGATTGAATCTTGGAAAGGTGTTTAAAATCCTTTTAAACAGGTTTTTACGTTCACAGGTGACTGCAGCAACACCCCTCCGGGGAGGGGTACTCCCTATAATGACCCATACGGGTAGGCACCGCCCGAAGGGTTACCACTTTCAGGCTTCAGGTGTATCAAAGGGTGGCGATTTCACAAGTTGAGGTCTAGGCGAATCTTTGTTCACACGTTTTGCCTCATTAACATATGCTTATCGCTATCTGATGACGCTAATAAAAGAAAAACTCTGAATATTGAAAGGGCATAACAGTTTCATTTATCTCTGAAAATTTGAGCCCAATAAACGGAATGGTTTCAGAGAAATTCTCTTCCAAAAATTCGAAATTTTACAGAGAAATGTATGGCTCATTAACTTTTTTGCCACACAGCAATTTCGCAATTTTTGATGGCTGATATTTCCTTCAATATTGCTTGCAAAGAGCTGAAAATTGCACAAATTGC
>Ga0126339_10003038_pt1 | contig 12136 bp, 3 predicted proteins | sample OrbTmetagenome_2_FD_92532 | JGI IMG/M metagenome (GOLD analysis project Ga0126339, IMG submission 92532) | Coral microbial communities from Petempiche,Puerto Morelos, Mexico - Orbicella T R C metagenome | ecosystem: Host-associated > Invertebrates > Cnidaria > Coral | place: Petempiche,Puerto... | reverse complement strand
TTTTTTCTTAATCACGAGGGCACTTTTGGTAATCCCAAGGGCAGGATTACTTGATGCTGGTTGGCTGAGCACGCCTACATTAAGTTGGTTTCCCGCTTCAAACAACTGATCCAAACGGATTTTGAAAAGGAATTTCAGAAACGCATTGCTTCTGAGTTTGATCTACACGTGGTTATTTCATCCTAAAGTGAAAGAAAATCGACATGCGCAGTCTTTTGGTGGAAAAGCCAAAGGATTTTTCCATCGAAAAATGAATTGATTCGCAGCCTGAAAAGAGTTTGAGTGGGGACGGCTGGTGTCGAACGAAGCATAGAGTCACAGAACTTCATGGCCGCCAAACTGAAAGTTAATTTCTTCGTTTTGCTTCGGGGCGCCTTATTAGTATCACAGGTCACCTTATCGGCGTAAAAAACAGCGTACATTTTGTTGGTACGTTATGTTTTCGCGGAGGAAAGGAGAGTTTTGGATTCAACAAGTTATCAGAGCTCGTTTGGACACCTGTTTATGTCTTTCATCGATCAATGAAGTAGTTTGACGCCGTTACAAGCTTCGCAAAACAGGTGAATAAAATTGGCTGGCTTAAAGTTTTGTTTGTAACGAAATTGCTTTGAGTGAATTGAACTTGCTGTGTTTTTCTTACTATTATAGCAGGCTTTCCCCGTTCTACTGCTGGCCTGTTCTTTAATGACAACCGGCAAACCTGTTTACGCGACGGCAAGACCCTGAAATTTGTCTTTTGTACAGAATTTTGCCCTTTATGTGATAAACAAGTAATCGCAAGGATTAGTTTCACTTGTATTTTCAAAGTTTTCCAGTTTTTTTGAAAACTTTGAAAATACGCGTGAAATTAATTAATTGCCCTCGGGCCCATGAGATAACATATACTTACCGCGGACACTTGTCACATAACTAAACGGGTTTTACTAAGAACCGAACCAGTGGTGAGCCACCGACGTGCCCTAGCTGTCAGAAAACAATCCCCACTTACTGCTGCTCTTGAGCCGAAATGGAACATCCCGATTGGTTTGTTAGCTCAGTTCTAAAGTTTTCAAGTGGTATTGTTGCTTATCCTAGAACCTGACTTTCAAAACACTTTGAGGCTGATAGGACACCTCCTTGAATTGTGGTAGTGGTAGATGGCTCTGGCACCGCCGTTGAGCTTACAAGAGTATTGCTCTTCTTCTTGACGAGAGTGTTCCTCTCGCTCTCTCTTTCTCTCTCTCAACATCTGCCTTTTAGATAGCCTAGTTCGGCTTCTTTCTCTTTTTTTTGTACGGCGTTCTTCATTTCGGTCACTGCCCTGCAATGATTGAAGTTCAGATTGGGCCCAGCCGTATCAAAGATCTATTGGAACCTTGAAAATTGAGCGACGATAGCTGTACCGGTCAATTGTTGTCTTTCCTTTATCAATTGTTCTAATCAATCAATCAATAAATAAACTTTATTAAAGTGTCTAAAAAAACTTCTAGTCAGCCCGGAGGCCGACTTATCGCGGACACTCCCATTAAAATTACGAATAAATTAAGTTAAAAGTTACCCATCACCTCTATGAAATCCTTTTGTTATCGCGAACGTTTGATATCGTCCTTGCTCACCACCTGTCCTGGTGAGCTTTTATAAACCCAATTCATTTCATTTTGGAGAAAGAGACGTGACCTTGGAGAATGCGTAACACCACACTTTTTTGGACTGAACCCTGGAGATTCGTACATAATTTCAACATCAGGCCAAAAAAGACTGTCACAATTCAAGTTTTTTAAGTTGTCTGCCTATAACGCCAACCACAGCTAAGGCTCTGTTATATGTGATTGTGTCAAGAATGGTTTTCTTCCCACCAAAGTCTTCTTCTTATTCCTCGTCGTTCCCTCTGGAACACAGGGCCCTGACTACTAGCTTCCATCTTTCTCGGTCTTTAGCTGCCCTCTTCGTCTCCTCCCAGGTCATGCTGATGGTCTTCAATTCAGCTTGTAGAGATCTTTTCCCGGTAAAACATGGTCTTTCTCTCCTCCATTTCCCCTGTGGGTTCCAGTCCAAGGCTTGGTGGGTATGGTATGTCCAATACATCTTCACTTTCTACTCTGGATGGTGTCAGGGATGGGCTCCTGCCCAGTTCTTTGCCAGAGTTCTTGGTTAGAAATGCGCTCTGGCCATCTCATGCGTGGAATCTGACGGAGACAGGTGTTGATGAAGACCTGCAGTTTGTAGTCTAATTTCCTTGTGCGCCTCCAGGTTTCAGCCCCGTACAAAAGAACTGATTTGACATTGCTGTTGAACAGTCTCAGTTTCGTGCGGCAGCTGAAGTTTTTACTCCTCCGTACTGGTCTCGGGGTGGCAAAAGCTTGACGCGCTTTGTTGATCCTAACCTTAACGTCCTCGTCTGTTCCTCCTGTCTTGCTCACAATGCTGCCCAAGTAGGTGAAGCGATCAACTTCTTCGATGGCCTGGCCATCAACACTGAGGGGTGCTTCCTGGCATTTATTCGCATGTTCTTGGTCTTGGTGACATGGATCTCTAGACCTGCTGCCCGGGCAATATTGCACAGGCTCTCGGTCTTAACTTGCATATGCCCAACTGTGTGTGAGAGTAGGCTAACATCATCAACGAAGTCCAGGTCCTCTAGCCCCTGCATGAGGGTCCAGTGAATGCCTCTCTGCTGTTCCATTGTTGTTTTCAGCATCCAATGAATAACTAGTGAGAAGATAAGTGGGGACAAGATACATCCTTGTCTCACTCCTGTGTTGACAGTGAAGGCTGCAGACAAATCAGTGTTGTGGATGACTCTACAGCTGTTATCTTCATAGAAGCTCAGCATGATGTTTACGATCTTCTGGGGAATGCCATAGTACCTCAAGATTTTCCAGATCATTGTTCTGTCCACCATGTCAAATGCCTTTTTAAAGTCACCAGAACTGATATACAGCGGTGACTGCCATTCTAGCGACTGTTCAATGATGATGCGGAGAGTTGCTATCTGGTCTGTGCAAGATAGGGTTCTGTGCCTGAACCCTGCTTGTTCCTCTCTCAATTTGGCGTCCAAAGCTTTTCTTATCCTCTCCAGAATCAACCTAGTGTAGGCCTTGCTTGGGAGAGATAGAAGTTGGATTCCTCTCCAGTTCCGGCAGTTGGTAAGATCCCCTTTCTTCGCAATCTTTACAATATAGCCTGTCTTCCATTTCGTTGGCACTTCCTCCTTCTCCCATGCATCCTCCATTAGGTTAATCATGATATTTGCAGTGACCTCAGTGTCTCCTTTCATGACTCTAGGTGGAATGTTATCTGGCGCCTTACCGTTCTTGATTTTCTTGATGGCCTCTACTACCTCTGCCTTGGTGATGGGGCCAAGGTTAATGTCCAGGTCGTCTCCCTCCTTAATCTGCGGTGGGTTGACAACTGGAGTCCCATTGAGCAGGCTGCTGAAGTGCTCCTTCCATTGATCGAGCTGGTCTGATGTCTTGCTGAGAAAGGTGCCATTGCTTCCGCGCACTGGTTTGTTGGTATTCACTCTCGTACCTGACAGCTGACGGGTGCTGTTGTAGAGGGTTTTCATGTCGTTCTGTTGGGCTGCAGTCTTCCCCTCTTCTGTAAGTTCATCCACCAGTTCTCTCTTGTCTCGCTTGGCACTCTTCTTAATTTCAACATTTCTCTGGGTTTATTCTCGCCGTGTCTGCCGTTTCTGGATCCGTGTTCTTGCATGGTAGAGTCTTTGTTTGATGGATCGCCTCTCCTTAATCTTCTTGATAGTTCTTTCTGATAGCCAGCTCTTAAATTCTCTCTTCTTGAATCCCAATTCTTCCTCTGCAGTTGTCGTGTACGTGCTCTTGACTCGTTCCCATTTATTCTCCAACGAGCCATCTTCTAAGTCTACTAAAGCCTGGCATCTGTTGTTCAGTGAAAGGGAGAACTCCTTTTGCTGTGCTGGTGTCTTTATCTTGGAGATGTCGAACCTCTGGTTCTTCTGTAATCCAGACTTCCTAATGCTTTGAATCTTGGCTTTCAGCTTCTCAATCACCAAAATGTGGTCTGATCCAACGTCCGCACCACTATAAGCTCTGACGTCTTGAAGGGTTCTTTGCCACCTGCGGGAGATAGTAAAGTTGTCTATCATCTGGTTCTTTGTTCGCGAATCGGGAGAAGACCATGTCACCTTGTGTATTTTACGATGGGGAAATACTGTGCCAGCGATCACTAGGTCATTCTGCTCACAGAAATCTGTAAACAACTCTCCATTCTCGTTCATGGGGCCGAGACTTTCTTTCACCATGAAAGCGCGTAGCACTGGATAATTGACACTTTCTGGAACTTTGACTGGAACCGGGATCTTAAAATTCTTTAATTTATTGGCTCCTATTCTATTAGGCTTCTGCTGGCATTATGCCCACTCCATTTCTGTGGTCATCACCTTCATTGGGTGGTCCTGAGTGCAGCAACACATGTCCCGATGCCAGAGTGGCTTTTCCAGATGCAGTCCATCGAACTTCACTCAGTCCTCAAACTTTCCGGCCTCGTATAAAGCTCTCCCATTCCATGTTCCTATCCTTGTGCCGGTCTTGGGGAAGAGACGATTCTGCATAGCAGTTTCCATGCGGGTTCGACTGCGCTGCTTCATACGCTCTCCCTCGGGTCGTTTCTTTTGGTCATTTAATGTAATTCATATAATCCCTGTAGTCGTGGTTTCCGTAGCGAGCGTGTTTTTGACGGGATGGAGTTGCTAGCCCCAAGCCCAACTCTTCCTTTCTCATCCGGGCTTGGGACCGGCCATAGCGGAGTTACCTTACTATTATATTATTTGATACGCGAGGCAATATATTTTTCCAAGCTGTCGCCAACTCTGACCTCTCCGACAAAGATAGTCGTCCATTTTTGCACAAGTTTGACACAACTCAAAAGAAATGAAAGCCATATTTTCGTGCAGTGGTGGCTAGTGATTCCGACGCTCAAATATACTCTTATTATTTCCAGGATGCAACGATGTTTGTGATATTTACGTGGACACCGGAGCTGTGTTGAGATGCAATAGCATTGAAGTAGACCTCAACAACCGAGGTGTTGTATTCATTAACGGCACGGTCACCAGTCGATCTTGTGATGTAGGTAAATGTCTGACCATCAAAATAAACAGTGGGGAGCTTCACATTGGAATAGACGGGGTTTTGGGCCAAAAAGTCAATGCCACAGGAATTGCCAAAAACGAAAATCTGACCAAGAAATTGGAAGTCGCAATTGCCCATGGCAATTTGACAAACTTCGGAACACTATGTGCTCAAAATTGTCTCACGTTGACATGCAACAAAATCATGTTATGCTCAGATTCGAAACATGACACCGCTCAGCGTGGCTTTAGCAGTTTCATTTCACTGCAAAAAGACTTGGGGTTTTTATCAGACATCACCCAACGTCCAAAGACCAGTTCTTCCCTTAATGATTCTCGAATTTTGCAAGCAGTTAACATGCTCGATTCATCAAACTTCGTGCATGTTGTGAATGAAGAAGTGGATCCAGCGGCTAAAGTCAACGGGAGAAGCATTGCATCAGAATTTAATGTGATATGTGGAGAATGGAAAGACGACTTTGCCAAAGACCAGAGTGAAAAAGAAGTTATACGTGGGGGACTGGTGACATGTACGTGGAGACATGGCGTCATTCGATCATCCTCTATCTCCTGCATTGTAAAAGAAGACATCCATGACTGTTCCCAGCTGCAAGGGAAAAAAATCCATTTTAATGTTGGTGGATCTGTAACGGTTGTCAAGCCATGGACATGGTTCTGCGGAAATGTAAGTGGTCTTGTCAGAGGCGATTTCTTGTTTTTCGACAACGCAATCTTGGAAAGATTCGACCAATTGTACGTCCTTGGAAACGTTAGAATCTTTGAGACATCCATCGTTTGGACTAGAATGGGTGGAAAATTACACACTGGTGAAGTCTTTGAGAACAAAAGCTTAGTTGTCAGTGACGGTGATCTTGCTTTGGACCTCGGCCAGTTAAAGCAAGGCAGAGAAGCGAAAATGATCAGCAAAGGAGATCTTCTATTAGTCTTCCGAGATGGTGTTGAAAATAGCTGGTTTGGCTATGTTCTTGTCCTACAACATTTCTTCATTCAGCTACAGAGAAAAGTTTCCTGTGATGCCTTTTGCACTGCCAAAGAATGCGATGTCGAGTTTTTTGAAAGAGATGCTCAGCTGCTTGTCAATCAAGCTTTCGTCGTGGAAGAGGGAAGTTTGAATCTAAAGGCCACTGACGTAAGCCAGGTTACCAACTTTATCGTGCTGGGTGAATTGCATGCTCAAGGAATTAATGGTATTACGGCCTCTGTTTGCACACGATCTGGTGCAGTTGTTGACCTCAAATATTCCCCGAAAGACAGACCAAGGCAAAATACGATAGATGTCATTACAAGATGTCTGGAAATCAGCGCTGACTCCGTCATATCATGTAATGGTCCTCAATACAGAGAGAACAAGGGCATCTTTGGGGACTCAAACGTTGCAAACAATTTCTCCTCTGAGGAAATCATCTCAGTGAATGGCAACCTGACAGCGTTCGGAACACTTTTGAACATTCAGTCCAAGGCTTTCAGCAACAGTGGTATGGTAAAACTGTCACCTGCCAGCACCGATGTGATCTCAGAAGCAAGTTTGCTAAGCATTAATTGCAAGGAAGAAACCGTCAATGCGGGAGTTATCGAATGCGATGGGAACATGGATCTAAAGTCGAAGAATTTCTCCAATGAAAGAGGAATCCTGAAATCGTCTAATATGGATGTCGCAATACATTCTTATGATGTAGCAACATTAGGTGGGCGCATTTACGTCGATAAACACTTCATTGTTAGCTCGCAATCGCAGAACGCTCTGTCCTTTTCTGCATTGGGGGGAAAAGATGAAAGCAAAGAAGGATTTGTTCTACCAGACCAATTTGAAGTCAGATGTGTTAAAGGTCGATTGCTGATTGACTCCGCCATTGCCAAATCAGAAGACAACATCGAGCCTGAATGTATTTTCAGACTGTGTGAATGCTTGAAGTTGCGTAAAAAATGTGATCTGGGACAGTTCTTAGTTGAATTCCACGGAAGTGAAGATATTGTCAGTAAAGAAATGAACAAGTCAGTGCTTGCAGTAGAAGATTCCCTTCAAGCAAGCCGTCTCTGGTGTACGGCCGCGAATACCCCCATAAAAGAACGCCTTTCCATTGAGGGTCCGAACAAGATGACTATTATTCGTGAAATCAAAGTTGATGAATCAATTGAGGAGATTGTATTTGACACAATCAATCCCCTTAAATGCTCTCACGCTTCTCTTGATTGTCATTTGGCAGTCATCCAATGCCAAATCGAGTGTGTTGATATCACAGCGAAAGCACTTCATATTCCAGGAAGACTGAGATGCACCCAGCCAGCAACGAGAGAAAAACCATCAACCATCATCGTAGAGGATATGATATCGTTCACTGGCAGCTTGGAATGTGTGGGATCCGTGGAAGTTATTGTGGGAAAGGCCTTTGAGCAGGAGCAGGCGGAATCTGGGAGTATAGATATCTTCCAAAGACTAAAGATAGTCACAGAGGAAAATGGTACCGTTTTGCTGAAAGGATTAACCAAAGGGAAATTGGATTCGCTTACTCTGTTGGAAATTGAAGCCCAGAGTATTAACATTTCGGGAAGTTTGACGGAAGTGTCAGCTGTGAAAATTGTCGCAGATAAAGATTTGCATCTCACCAGGGAGAGCAAAATCAGTTTATGCGAGTCGGTAGAAATTAAAGGAGAGTGGATTACAACAGCTGGCTCAATAGAAGAATTCAGCCATCTTCAAATACAGCCATGGGCAATTCTGAACTCTGGTCAAATAGAATCGGTTCGGGAAGCTTGTGATATTACCTTATCCTCTGACCTTGCCTTGGTCAACAGTGGAATTTGCAGGGGCCACGTAACCTCTCTGGAAGCACCATTCTTGTTAAGCCTTCCAGGCGAAGAGATTGCTGATGTAAACGATGTGACGAAGTGTGAACTGGTTGGACGAGACAACATTGAACTAGAAAGTATCACGTGTTTCCTTGGGGGCTCTGCCCTAAAATCGAACAAACGGATCGAAAACAACACGGTTCTGCTTTTCAAGTTTTTGGCCTACGTAACATGCATACCCGACGCCAAAAGCATAGAAGCGTGGTCAAAAGCTGGAGAATGGCTGAAGAATATTCAGAAAGAATATGAGGCAAGCAAAGGCAGCCATTCAAGCAAATCATTGACATCCTTGAGCAGAGGTTCTATGCAAAACGCAGAAATCAGCTTACGACTGGGCCAAATGTACAACATGGTGAATAACTTTGTTGCAGAAGTTCTGAAGAACGGCATTGAGTCTTTCGACGTGCCAAAACTGGTTTTCATCATTACAAGCGAGAGCGATAGATATACGAAGCTAAACGTGCTGAAAGAAAAATTATTGGCAATCCCGCGAAAGGCAAGAAAAATGCGAGAATTGATAAAGAAAGGAGGAATGAAGGTCTTGCAATCAATGAAGGAAAGCTTTGGCTTCTCTGAATCAAAGAAAAGTAATCAAGAAGATGGTATTCACGAATCTGGCTCTTACTGTTTTGGGGAGGGTGTCACCTTCACAGAGTCATTCTATGAAGCACTCTTTGACGAAGTTTTCTGCGACAATGGTGCTCAATTTGCTGGAGATGTTGCTGTCGTATCTAAAGAAATTTTTTTGAGCAAAAGGGAAAAGAGAGCTATTGCAATGCTGCTTTGCGCAGATGAAGTGTGCAGTGTGGGTGATATTGCCAGCAGTTCTTTAGACGTAAAATCATCCCGGGGAAAAGTTCAGCTTGTTGGAAAAGTTGAATCAGACCAAGCAACGATTGAAGCTAAGTCGGGCATTGATCTGGCTTATCATGACGAAAGAGAAGGGCGGGCAAAGGCAGATCACAAGTTCAAGAGCATTACGATGAAAACTAACAAAATCAACGAGGTTAATAGTTTTCTGAAAGGCGAAGGAGTGTATGAAGATTTAAAGATCTCTGATCAACTCGGCTTGGTGTTGACGGATCAAGATGTAGTTCTTTCGAGCTGTAACCTTTATCATGGGTACGGGCTCAATCTTAAGGCGAAGTCAGTTAGTATTGACAATTCTAACCTGAGATTTGACAAAGGAGCATCAATAGCATCAAATCAAACACTCAATGTCAGAAACTCATCAGTCACGTCTCAAAACTCTCTCCTGTTGAAATCTGTTGAAGGAAATGTCAACTTGGATTCGTCAAGTCTTGGAGCTGGCGGCGTTGCAGCTCTAGTATCAAGCAAAGGATCTGTTTCGATGGCTGCTAGTTCAGTTTCTGGTGAGAAAGGTGCCGTTGCAGAGGCGAAGAAGGACGTAATTATTGATGTCAAAGAAACGAGACACAGCACGTCTTCGTCAGATAGAGGTTTTTTTAGCTCCTCAAAAGATGTAACATCATATTCCACTGTTTCAAAATCGAGTATCTCTTCCTCGTCTGGAAGTGTATCGATTAAATCAGAAGAAGGAAAGATCAAAGCAACAGCCACGGAAATCCAGGCAGCCAAAAACATCGCGATTTCAGCGAAGGAAGATGTCGTTATCCAAGACAAAGTGACTGTTCGAGAAGAAGAGCATGTGAGGAGCAACTGGTTCAGTACAAAGAGAACAAGACAAAGACAAGATGAGCAGCATTGCTCGCAATTAAATGCTGGTGGATCACTCACTGTTTTATCCAGAGATTCTCATGTGACCATGATTGGGACTGATGTTTCGGTCAGTGACAACCTGATGCTTCAAGCCGCTGGTACTGTCTTATGTAAAGACAGGATACTTTCACAGTCACGGGAAGTTCAGTCAAGTGGCTTTTCATTCTCCGTAGAAAATGGTCTATCGTTTGGGCAAAAATCTGAACGAATGATGCAGCAGCGTTTAGCTGGACGCACCATGAAAGTTGGAGGCAACTTGTCTGTTTCAGCGAAAAACTTAGACGTGAAAAATGCAATGGTTATGGGTGTTGGAAATATGCTTATCGATGCCGAGAACGTTAACTTTGAAGGAGCAGAATTAAATAATTCGTATTCTTCTAAAGAATGGTCGGTCGGATTTGGAATTCAGTCACCGTGTACAGTGAATGTAACCGCGGCAAATGCTTGCTCAAAACAGAAGCAAATCGTCAATCAGGACATCACTGTTCGAGGAAGAACCCATTTCACCGCGGCGCAAAATGTGAATTTGACTGCATGTAACCTAGAAACTGGTGCTATCACTGGGAACATTGAGAATTTGCATGTCATTTCCAAGCAGAGTGAAATAGAAGCGTTCGAGCAGACAGTAACTGTGGGCTTTGCCATTGGTCCAAGATTTCCTACTCCCGAAAAGTTCGGTTACAGCAAGAGTTCGGACGTCGGGAAGTTTGTAGAAAGGGCAAGCGGCATCCATTGCAGCGGACCAATGAAAGAGGAAGACTTCAAAGTCGGTTCTCTAAACCTCAAAGGTTCATCAGTTACGGCTGATGGAGATATTGGAAATTTTGCAAAGAATATTATCTCGGAAAAAGTTTCCAGCTACCGATCACAGTCCTCGTTCGGATTCTCCTTAGGTGTCAATAAAACCGGAGTGGCCGTGGGGTTGAGTACAAGCGAAAATTCAGTGGCCATGGAACACCAAGGAACTATTGCATCCTCTTCAGGAATTGTTTCCGAAGAAATAAAGAGATCCGTTAATACGGACTATGGCAAACACGCAAGGATCACCGATATGCGCAAGTCGGCATTCGCATTAAACCTTAGAGTAGCGAAAGACGGTATGGGCGCAGAGGTTCAGGTAAATGATAAAGGCGCAGGAGTTTTTGCTTCGAAAGAAAACATAGGAGGTCACGCGCAGTGTGGAGATAGAGGCTTTGCTCTATCAGGTGGTAAATCAGGGATTTCAGGGTCTTTGCAAAATGGCGAGACTAGCATCGACCTTGGCCTCTCAAAGGAGCAGCTTGAAATAAATGTCAAATCCAAAGACAGTGCCATTGGTACATCACTTGGGAAAAAGGGGATATCTGGATCTGTCCAACATAAAAATTTTGCAATTGGCGGCTCCTTGTCTAAAGAAGCGAAATCAATTCAACTGAGTGCTGGTGATTTAAAGACTGGATTTAAGCGACAGAAAAACAGCAAGACAGGCGAAAAGATCACTTCCGCAAATGTTCAAGTCGCAGATCTTAAACTTGCTGGTTCAACATCGAAGCATTCCAAATCGCTCCACTTTGCAGCTGGTAATGTGAAGACTGGATTTAAGCGAGAAAAAACCAGTGAGACAGGCGAAAAGACCACTTCCGCAAATGTTCAAGTCGAAGATCTTAAACTTGCTGGTTCAACATCAAAGCATTCCAAATCACTCGACTTTGCAGCTGGTGATGTAAAGACTGGATTCAAGCGAGAGAAAAACAGTAAGACAGGCGAAAAGACTACTTCCGCAAATGTTCAAGTCGCAGATCTTAAACTTGCTGGTTCAACATCAAAGCATTCCAAATCGCTCGACTTTGCAGCTGGTGATGTAAAGACTGGATTTAAGCGAGAGAAAAACAGTAAGACAGGCGAAAACACTACTTCCGCAAATGTTCAAGTCGAAGATCTTAAACTTGCTGGTTCAACATCAAAGCATTCCAAATCACTCGACTTTGCAGCTGGTGATGTAAAGACTGGATTAAAGCGAGAGAAAAACAGAGAGACACACGAAAAGACCACTTCCGCAAATGTTCAAGTCGCAGATCTTAAACTTGCTGGCTCAACATCAAAGCATTCCAAATCGCTCCACTTAGCAGCTGGTGATGTGAAGACTGGATTTAAGCTAGAAAAAAACAGTCAGACAGGCGAAAAGACCACTTCCGCAAATGTTCAAGTCGTAGATCTTAAGCTTAATGGGTCAACATCGAAGCATTCCAAATCGCTCGACTTTGCAGCTGGTAATGTAAAGACTGGATTTAAGCAAGAGACAAACACAGAGACAGGCGAAAAGACGACTTCGACAATTGTTCAAGTCGCAGATCTTGAATTTGCTGGTTCAGCATCAAAGCATCACAAATCACTCCACTTTGCAGCTGGTGATGTGAAGACTGGACTTAAGCGAGAGAAAAACAGCGAAACAGGCGAAAA
>Ga0126339_10003036_pt1 | contig 12143 bp, 7 predicted proteins | sample OrbTmetagenome_2_FD_92532 | JGI IMG/M metagenome (GOLD analysis project Ga0126339, IMG submission 92532) | Coral microbial communities from Petempiche,Puerto Morelos, Mexico - Orbicella T R C metagenome | ecosystem: Host-associated > Invertebrates > Cnidaria > Coral | place: Petempiche,Puerto... | reverse complement strand
TTAAACTATTAGACATTTTATATTTTTAGAAATTGTATTTAGCAGGGCCCCTCTGGATACCAGCCACTGTGCTGAATGGGCCACCCTGCATAAATAAAGTTTTACCTACCTACCTACACTTTGAAGCGACCAACCTACTTGAAATGGTAGCATCATTGTATACACACTGTAAATATACAACAGTCCCCCAAGCTTGCAGTGAAGCATCCACAAATGTGATGACTCTCTTAGCAACTACCTCCTTTGCTTCACGCAGACATCCAGGCACCTGCACATTACCCAGGCTCCTAAGCTGCCAATACCAACTTCCGATTCTACTTGCAATTTCATGAATAACACCATCCCAGTCATAGCCCTTTGCCCACAGTTCCTGAGGCAGGATCTTCGCCTTGATGACGAAAGGGCCCACCGACCCAAATGGGTCGAATATGGTCACAACCTTCCTCAGTACATTTCGCTTTGTCACTGGAAGTTCTGTAGATATGTTTGCAAGCAAAATAGTAAACGTATCTTCTGTACTATTCCAGGAAACACCAAGCGTCTTGACAACAGGTTCCTGCCCTGCAGTAATCAACAACTCAGTAGCTCTGTCAGCTTCAGGCGTGGCTGCAACAACTTCCAGGGAATTAGATACCCATTTCCTTGCCTGCATGCCTGCAATTCCCCACAGACTGTCCAGCTCTTTGTACAACTGAATGCCATCTTGCACAGTTTGCACACTATCAATCGAGTCATCCATGTAAGTGGATCTGAGCACAGTTTCAGCTGCCAATGGATACACATCCTGGTGCCTTCTGGCATTCTCTTGAGCAACAAACGGAGCCTCCATTGGTGAAGAGTTCTTACCAAACACTACTCGACTGAACTCACAGACATCAGATTAATGGCTAGAATCAAGGTCCCTCCATAATAGTCAAAAGTAAGGACGATCTCTCTCTTCAATCTCCACCTGCAAATAGATTTCCTTTACGTCACATGCCAAAGCTATGGGGTTCCCCCTGAACTGAATAAGCACATCAAACAAATCCTTCTGCAATTTAGGTCCTGCACAAATTCAGTGACACCGTCCGTTTTTGCAGAACAATCGAACACAATGCGTACTTTAGTCGTAGTCTTGTCCATACGGATGACTGGGAAGTGAGGCAAATACCAAACTTCTGGTGGCAACGGTTCATCTGGTTCGACCCTTCGCAAGTAACCTTTCTCGACATATGCCTGGATAATTTGCGAGTACTCTGTTCCTAGAGCACAGTTCTTCAATTTATTTTCTGTTTTGCCTAACCGCGATAATTCTGTGTGATGATTATCACGTAACAGAGGCTTATCCTCTTTCCACGGTACTCCCATTTTGTATCCATTTCCAGTGTAACCAATCGAATCGTTAAGTTTCTTCAAGGCTTCGTTCTCCTCTTCGGTGAAAATCACAGCGTCATGTCTCTCAATGCTACAGTTTTCTATCTCCCAGAATCCCTTTAAGGTACGATCAATATCACAGCAAACATAGCTGACGCTGACATTGGGCCCTCTGTTAAACAAAGTACGGCTAATGTGTTCCCTTGCTCCTGACCACTGCTTTCCTTCTGGTGGGCCAATGCATGTCCAACCCAAAGGCCCCAGGCAGGCAACCTGGTCCCCTTCCTCACCACGTACATCTGCTCTGGAATAATGCAACTCTGCATTGTCCACACCTGTCAGCAAATCCACAAGGCCATCTTGGGCAGGTTCAGCAAAGTCACATTCTTTAAGGTGAGACCATCTATCCTTACCTTGTTTCCAGTACTGTAGCTTGTAGTTTCCAGTTACCCTTTTAGGGCAAGTCTTTACTTTAATGTCTTTACTAAACTCCCCATCAAGGCTCTCAATTGTCACATCCAAAGGCATCGACTGGAATGTTTCCACCTCATTGTTCAGAACATTAACTGTAACTGTGCGGTATCTCTCCTTGAGACTAAGAACTCCTGCAACCTCTTCATTAAGAAAGGTCTCGTTTGAACCATCATCCAACATAGCATTCACCTTCACCTTGCGGTCATTTGCCTTTAACCACACTGGCACGGTACGAAGAGAAAGAGCCTCAGTTGCTGTCTCTTGCTTGGAGGTCGATGTGTGTGTATGAGCTGGTGCCCCCTCCCGTGGAGACACCACTCCCCCATCCTTTGTGTTGCCGTGTGTAAAGCCATGCAATAAGTGATGATGATTTCTTTTACAATCATTAATGTGACAAGGTCGAGCTTTAGTACAAGCTCTTCCTTCATGATCACTTGCCAGGCAACGAAAACAAAGTCGTTTATCCTTTGCGACATTCCAACGTTCGTTCATTCCCACACTCTGGAAACGTCTACAAGTTCACACTCCGTGGTTTCCTCCACAGTACACCAGCAGCGCTTGTAAGCACTGCTGGTTCTTTACCAAAGTTATTGCCTTCGCTGAACAAATTCCTGATGTGACCACCTTTGTCAACCTGCTTGCCACTATCCATAGCAGCCCCAACAGTCTCAGCTTCGATTCCATGTGCCAGTTTGACTGCCTCAACCCGAATCCTCGCTTCCTCCTTCAACCAATCCCTCAAGCTCAACACAGACCTGTCTTTCTCGTGTTCTCTCAGCCAGCGACTGTAGCTTTCAACCTGGCTGTCAGCAAACTCCTTCACCAGCAAACTATGCAATGCACCTTCCCCCAACTCTCCGCCACGCCCTTCTGCTTGCAACTTCACAACAGCTATGTGCACAAGATCAGCAAATCGCTTGAATGACTGTACATCATTGCTCTTCAAGGGAGGCATCTTTTCGATCTGGTCCATATATGCCTGTAACTTTCTTCGCTCACCACCAAATTTAGACTGGAGAATTTCCTTCTTGGCTTCCTTGTATTCTGTCTCTGAAACTCCTATGCCCCTGATGGCCTCAAGAGCAGTCCCCGTAAGGCTCTGTCGCAATCTAGCCATTTTAATATTTGTTGGCTCCACCCCTTGGTCGACAAGACTCAAAAACATCTCCCAGAAATCCTCGAATTTACTTTTCTCACCACTAAACACTGGTACCCTCAAAGGTTTAAGTCGCTGGTTACAGTTAGCTGAGTGATCTGAACTTGACGACTGGCTGTGGGCAGGTGAATGCGTTGATTGAGCACGTGTCATAGGCGAGGGCCTCTGTAGCAATGTCTCTTTTGTTGCATTTGCATGTTTTTTCTCGAAGATGTCCTTTATTACCCGTTCCGCTTTTTCAATAACATTGTTTACTTCCTTCTCCAGACCCTCTACTACTTTCGCGACGGCCTTCTTCTTTTCATTGTCTCCTCAGCGTAAGTAAACTCCTTGCAGTTCTTCCATGACAGTGAGGCATGCATCCAATACCTTCCACAATGTTTCGATTTCATTTTCAACCGACTCGGAATCTTCGCCACTCACGTTCAGTCTTTCTAAATTGTGGCGCACTTTCGTAACTGCAGTCTTTCTGCCTCTCTTCTCTCGTTTAAGTTCTAGAATTCTTTCCTCTTCGTTAACTTCTTCAGACTCTCCTATCGTCGGCATAATCGAGCGATGTAAAGAAAAAAACCCTTGTCAAATGCTCGACAATGTTCAAGACCTTGTTGATTCGATTGTTGATTCCTCGCGAACGAGTCCAATGAATGATAGTTCCACGCCAAAATAACGATGCACAACAACAAAACAGTGAAGCGAAAACACATGAAGTAAAAACCTCCCAGAGTTTTAGACAGTGTTTGAAAGCTCCTCGATGATTTAAGTCGTAATTCCACTATAATTCCTTTGCGAAGTTCCATAAGACGAAATCCAAGATGGCCAAGTAAAAAATCCAACACGACAAATACGATGCGAAGCGATGGCAGCAAATAGCAAAATCCAAATACGATGCGAACAACAAACCTTGAGCACGATATTATCTGCTAACTCAATCCAGATAAATCCTTCGTACAGTTCCAAACGGTGAATCCAAGATTGCCAATTCCACTGCAAACGCGAAGCGAAACGATGCGAAAAGCCCGGGAGTAATAAATCCAAACTATGATGCGAAGCGATGCGAATAACAAACCTTGAGCACAATAAATTCCACTCGCTCATACTCACCCGTCGTGGTCGCCAAAAAATGTTAAGAATGACGCAATAAATCCGCGGTCAAACTCAACGTTTGACTTTATTTTGACTAGGAAAAACCTCCATGGTGAATACTCGACTTGCACTATCCAAAAACCGCGTGGAACTACCTAAAAGTACTTGACATTTGATCTCTGTCACTCATCCCTAAATAAGGTACATGTAACACAACGTCACGCTCTCCTGAACAGTATCTATAGTTATAAACATACACATCCACAGTGCACAGTCAACTGCAGCAGAAATAATTATCAGGAAGACAATATCTTTTACATATGTTTCTGCTTGAAGGTCGATCTGTAGGTACTTGGCATCCATCGACAGTGGAGTGTAATCCAGTACTTTCCGGTGTACCTTCTCGAAGTTTTGAAAAACCGACTCATCTAGAAGTTCTTCACGAAGGTACAGCTTGTAATACACAGAGATATAAATTGTCAAATTTTCTCTAACAAGCAATTGCAATAGGTCATTTCCAAGTTACTATTACCTCTGTTTTAAAACAAGTCCTTGTGCAAAATGTTTCATATGGAAAGGAGTGTGATTTGCATGAAAATGCACGAATTTTCGTAAGAATGGTTTTGCACAATGTCTCGTCTTGACATAAAGGCAAAAGGCAACTCATAAATGGCATATTGTTAAGTGCCTTGAACAGAAAGAACTTACAAACTTTTATCAAGAATTGTATAGCCTGCACTGGTGCAGACATCTAACTCGTAATGTTCCCCTTTTACATGTGAAAGGAAATTATAGATGTTTGCATTGAATGATGCATGTATTATTTAAAATTAAGTATTACATAATGAAAACAATCTCTGTATTAATACTTCATGTGCATATGTATATGACAACAAATTGCATGGCTTCTTCTGAATCACTGTCCAGCCATCTCCATCTATACATGTATTTGATGGTGTAGGGTGCAGGCAGCTTTAGCTGTTATTACTTCAAAGCAGGAGTTCTAATAGTTATAGATAGGTGCAAAAGGAACGTATTGTAATAATTCAAGGTTACTTAAATCATTGTCTGTTGATGCCAACAAATACATCTATTGTTTTGAGGCAACACATGTGCATGCTTATTACGTACAGACACGATTGAGTGCATTGGCATGTCTGCAATATTTCTCTTCAGTTGAGATGAGGCCAAAAGGAAAATCTTAAAACATTGGAATGTAATGTAAGCTTATAGAGGATCAAAGGTCCAGCAAACGAATTATTTTTATTGGTTTATTTATGCATAACCAGTTCCCATGTTGCCTGCAGGGATATAAGCACAGCTTCATGTTGCATAAAAAGTCACACACTAAGACTTTCCCTAGTCTGCTGTGACTAACCGCTTGTGCTTGAAAATAGCCTTGGTGGTTAAGTTACTTTTCTAGTTTAGTTATTAAAATGTAGTAGTTAAAAGTGTTTCTCTTGATGACTTAAAGCTCTTTGTACATGCAGGCTGCTTCTTTGTTTTTTGGTAAGGTACATGAGTGTAGTAAATTTTTCTTCTTTTAGGTTCTGTAGAAAGCAGAGAACATCCTCCAAAACAGGGTAAAAGGTGGCTACCCAGTGCTGTTTCTCAACCTAAGGAGCATGGCAAAGGTAATTCAATTTCCACTGGCCGGTCGAAATAACAGCCCCAATTACTTTCGGATTTAGCAGGCTAAAGGGGCTGCTGCTTTCGGGGAGCCATAAATTTCGGATGGTTAAAAAACGTTTGTACGGTAATTCACAGTCTTCTCAGACAGAGCAGACGTGTAACACTTGAAATTAAAAGTTCCATTCATGTATGTTTCTAACTTCCCACGTAAACAAAGCAGACATATTGTATAAACAAAAAGGGCCCTGGGCCTAAACATTGTAGGGCGAAAGTATATTATGGTCGCATTATATCACAATACAACTGTTAACACTATATCATTTGACTCTACTGCATGGGTAGACAAATACAGCTAAAAAATCGTAGTTTCAAGAAAGTTTTCAAGCTGTTCAGTACTGCAGTCAGGCTGTTCCATCCGCATTGCTCTTGAGTTTCTGTTTAGTGACTTCTTCAAAGGGCCTCTCCATTTTGGGTGGGCTGTTACTTTTGGGGGGACCAATACTTTTGGGTTTCAATAGGAAGTTAAAAAAATAACGTCACTTTCAGGGAACTGTTATTTTCTGGGGAGGAGTGTTACTTTTGGAATTGCACAGTAGTTAGAGTTGTTCATTGTGCTGCTACTTTTAAGGCTTTGACTTACTGTAGCAAAATCTTATTTAATGTGATAGTTTCAGCACAGCATATACGATGTTTCTGACTTTAGAGTAATTGTCATTTCGTTCCAGGTAAATTTAATTCTCGTTTTTTCCGTAAAATTCTGAAAGATGAATACATCAGACGTTCTAATTTGAAACCACTTCTTTGGGAGAACACCATCCAATTGCCTATTGATGAAGTCTACACCAGGTTGGAAGTCAAATGGAGAAGAACAAATACTTTTCAACTCACGGATAAAGAGATTCACATGTATGAAAGTTTTAACCTTAACACGCAACAGGAGAAATCGGGCGGGTATCAAAGACTCTACTCCAAGTCTGGGAAGAGAAGTCAAGAAAAGGCCAGGATGGTGCTTGTAGAGGGAAGCCCTGGCATCGGCAAGACAACTTTCTGCTTAAAAATAGCAAATGATTGGGCAAGAAAAGCAATACCCAAGAAGCATGATTTTCCTGTGTTCGAGCTGTTGTTACTTCTGAAATGCCGTGATATGGATGGAGATACAATGCAAGCCATCGACGACCAATTGCTACCGGAGGACATAACAGAAAAGAGGAAAAAACAGCTACTGGATTATATCAAGGATGAGAAGAAGCAGGAAGAGATTCTTATAATCTTGGATGGCCTTGATGAGTTGCCACAATTAGCAGAGCAATTTGTTGATAAGCTGTTGAGAAGAAAAGTTTTGTCACGTTGTTCTGTTTTAGCCACCTCGCGTCAAGAGAAGGGAATTGAATTTCGACAACGTCACGTCTTTGATACTCTTTTGCAGATTAATGGGTTTACCATTGAAGATGCTTCTGAGTACATCAGAAAACATTTCAAAAATATCGACCCAGTACATTTGGAGAAAGGAGAACACCTGATTAAAGCTATTCAAGAAAACACTTCTCTGCATGCACTGCGGAACAATCCACTGAATTTACTTCTCCTCTGCATCGTTTTTGAAGACCATAAAGGGGAACTGCCATCTAACCGCACCAAGCTTTATCAGATCATTTATCGATGTCTGCTGAGGAGGTTTTGCTCAAAACATGGCATGGCAGTTGACAAAGATGACATCGCTTTGGAGAAACGATTTGAAGACAGGACGTTGATATTGGGAGAATTGGCTTGGAGATGTCTCCTAAAAGAACGTCCTTCTTTCTTACAAGAGGAACTGGACAAGCTAGAAAAAGTGAGAACCAATGGCAGAGGTGTTTCAGCTGCCAGAGTGGGCCTTGTTTTCATGGAAGCCAGTGTTAAGAAGCTCAATCCAAAACACGAGTATCACTTTCTTCACAGGACGTTTCAAGAGTTTTTAGCTGCTGCATACCTAATACACTTGATGACAGAAAACATCAACGTTTTTGACAACTTTCAATTACACAAGAGTGATATCACTGGTAAATACCGACAAGTCTTTTTGTTTGCTGCTGGTATTCTGGGCAAGGATGGAGCCATGTTTTTCAACCAGATTGCAGAGATTCTCTGCGGGAAGTGGTATTGCCATTGTCTTGAAGGAGATGGCCTTTTCATATTTGAACTTCTGAAGGAGAGTGAAGCTGCCAATGATTTGGCGATGGTTGTTTGCCGTTCTATTAGTTTACCTCAGAGTTTAGAATTGAGCCTCAAAGATCAGCACACTTCAAGACTAGTGCGATATGCATGCAAAGCCTCCTCACATGTCAGTAATATAGAACCATGGTGGCTTCATAAACTGAGCCTACCTGAAGCGCATGCTCTCGACGAGGACAGTGCAAAGGATTTGCATGGCATTCTAGAAGACAGTAAAACTTTGAAAGATCTTGTTATTTCTACTGACATGGTTTATTGGAAAGGTTTATTGGAAAGCTCTCTGTTGAAAGGTTTGTCATCTAATTCGTCCCTGTCTTCGTTGACTCTCAAAACATTTAGGAGCATTCCCGCAGATGTGGCTGACAGGTTGGGAACAGGATTGTCATCATGTAATTCACTAACAACTGTAAAGTTGAAACTATTTAGTAACAGTACTGCTTGGGCCGGTGATGTCAGCGGCACTGGATTGTTGAAAAGCACACAGTTGGAGTCAGTCGACCTGAAGTATTACGATGTTCCAGATAGCACAGCTGTTCACGCCTTTAAACTGTTGTTATCCAAGAGATCGCTCATCTCTTTCACATTGACCCTTTTTGGCGATATGGAGGACTGCTTGGCTTCTGCTTTAAGTGAGGGACTTTCAGAAGAAACCACTTTGAAGTCTTTCACTGTCGTCATCCATGGAAGTGTAAGCAATCATGGGGCCACTTTGCTTGCAAACGGTTTTCTACTAAACAGAACTTTGCACTCTCTAGCGTTAAAAGTTCTTGGCGATTTGCCAGAACATTGGACAAGAGTGGTTGATAAGATTCACGAACTGACAGCAACCAAGTCTTGGAAATCTCTTACTCTCCATCCAAACACGAAAGGCAAATTTGTAGATGCTTCATTTTCCCTTCTTGATCCGATCTCAAGAGTTGGCCTCTTAGAAAAGACCTTGACCTTAAATTTGTGGGGCGAGTTGAGTGTCCATAACGTAGACATCCTTGGCGGTCGCTTGCTACAAACTTCGCCATTATCCAGGCTTACATTGAATGTCAATGGTAAAGTGAGCAATAACGTTGCTGATCGTCTGACAAACTTTTTTGTTACTAGCAATGTACACCTTTCACTGACCATTAACCTGAGTGGTGAAATTACGAGTTGTGGACAAACTGCCCTGCAAAGGTTGCACAGAGAAGGTCAACTGCAGTCTTTCATTCTAAACGTGGATGGTTTGGCGACAGAAGACTGGGAATGTTTAAGTGCTCAGAATAATTGTACAACTTCATCTGCACTTTCGATTGACATCAGTAACTTAACACCGCATGAAGTGAGGGAAATCTTTTTAGGAAGCAAGTCACTTACTCAGTTAAGTTTTCCCGTAGACAGCCACCTTCATTTAGTCCACAACTACGCTGGCACAGAATTAAAAGGCAGCTGGGGGTACGGTCTGGATGAAGGTTTGTCGCAAAATAAGTCATTGACTAAATTCAGTCTTGAAGTAAACGATCACGCTGACACATCAGGCATTTGGGGAAACGGTCTGGGTCAAGGTTTGTCGAATAACAAGTTATTGACTACATTCAGTCTTACAGTCCACAACTACGCTCACGCAGAAACCAGCTGGGGAAACGGTCTGGGTCAAGGTTTGTCGAATAACAAGTCATTAACTACATTCAGTCTTACAGTCCACGACTACGCTGGCACATCTGGCGGCTGGGGATGCGGTCTGGGTGAAGGTTTGTCAAATAACAAGTCATTGACTACATTCAGTCTTACAGTCCACAACTACGCTGACACAGTAGGCAGCTGGGGGTACGCTCTGGGTGAAGGTTTGTCGAATAACGAGTCATTGACTACATTCAGTCTTACAGTCCACGAATACGCTGGCACATCTGGCGGCTGGGGATACGGTCTTGATCACGGTTTGTTAAATAACAAGTCATTAACTACATTCAGTCTTACAGTCCACAACCACCCTGGCACATTAGGCAGCTGGGGATACTGTCTGGATCAAGGTTTGTCGAATAACAAGTCATTGACTACATTCAGTCTTACAGTCAACAACTACGCTGACACAAGAATAAGGTGTGGATATTTTCTGTTTCAAGGTTTGTCGAATAACAAGTCGTTGACTACATTCAGTCTTACAGTCCATGACTACGCTGACACAGAAGGCAGCTGGGGGTACGGTCTTGGTCAAGGTTTGTCGAATAACAAGTCATTGACTACATTCAGTCTTGCAGTCCCCAACTTTGCTGACACAGAGGGCAGCTTGGAAAACGGTCTGAGTGAAGGTTTGTCGAATAACAAGTCATTAACTACATTCAGTCTTACAGTCCACGACTACGCCGTCACATCTGTAGGCTGGGGATACGGTCTTGGTCAAGGTTTGTCGAATAACAAGTCATTGACTACATTCAGTCTTACAGTCCACAACTATGCTGACCCAGAAGGCAGCTGGGGAAACGGTCTGAGTGAAGGTTTGTCGAGTAACAAGTCATTAACTACATTCAGTCTTACAGTCCACAACTACGCTGACACAACAGGCAGCTGGGGAAAGGCTCTGGGTGAAGGTTTGTCGAATAACAAGTCATTGACTACATTCAGTCTTACAGTCCACAACTTCGCTGACAGCAAATGCAGCTGGGGATACAATCTATCTGACAGTTTTGCAAAACGTTGTTCATTGACAACCCTCAGACTTGCAATTGATGACCACGTTGGTATAACTAGAGATCGTTACTACCTCTGGTGTAAATCTTTGGAAGAAATTGAGTCATTAACTTCACTTAGTATTTCAGTAAGCTTCTATGGAGAAGACAGTGTTAAACTAAACTAAAGCATAAGAACAAATTCAAATTCTCATTGTACTTTCATGGGCTGCATGGAAAGCGAGCTACCCTGGAAATTTCTGAATGGAATTTTGTAAAGATCTGTCTTCTGGTTAAATTGTACATGCCTAAACAGGTGGCTCAATCGAGTAGGTGGTGTTTTACTCTGCTCTCACTTTGTATTAAAAGCCAATCAAAATCCAACCCATAATGGAACCCTAGAGAGTATCTTATTTTGTCAAGCTTGTGCAGTAAGAAACAAGGACTCGAGAACCGAGATTCATAGTTTGGCACATGTGGAAGCTATATCTATGGTGTGACCTAAAGTGTCTCACTGAACCACATACATCGCAGCATTCTTGGACTACTATTTGTACAAGCAGAACGACTGAGGCCCATATTCCAAGGAAGATTTTGGTGGATTTAAAGAAAAATTTCGAATTCAGTGCTGAATGTCTTATTATGCACGTACACTTAATTCATTTCCAGTTAAGAAAAATAAATGAATACAATTAAGACTAATGCGCGGGTAGCAATAGGCTAACATAGGCGAATCAGTTATGAACAGGATAATTAGTTAATAACAAAATAATAACTAAACAAAAAGAGACAAAGAAAATATGTGCATTACTATTATTTGGCACGAAGGCTTTATTTGGCACACACGCATGAGTTATATACTCACAGCCGATTGTTTGATAAATGATGGAATTAATTTTTGTGATGCTTGGGAGTCGGAACATACAAACAAATTGTAATAGGAAATATAGCCTCTACCGCAAATTGTATGGCTTGCACATGTGCCGAACCATGAACTCTTACTTTGGGGCTGGTTTTCTACAGCACATAATCAAACACAGATGCAGCAATGTGGTTGTTAGACGCAAAGGATGTAGCCATGTGAAAGAACTTCTGGCTTTTTTCAGCATACAGTGAAAACCCACTTATAAGAGCCGAAAATTTATGAACCTGTAAGGCTAAAATTTCTCAGTTAAGCGCCCTTCACATAGGAACCATTTTCGGCTAAAATTTCAATGCAGGTCGTTATTTTCAAATTATAGAGTTTTTTCAAATATAATACAGGCATCAGGGTGAGATTATTTTCTTTTACTGTGGCTTCTGCATGTCAAGAAAAATGTGTGAATTATTCACTATAAAGGCCATACCCATGAGAACAAGTTGTTTTATAAAAAAAAAAAAAAAAAAAAAAAAAAAATTAAAACCCTATAAAAAAAAAAAACCAAGGTGTGTTGGTATTTATTTTTTAAATATTTTTTTTGTTTTTTTTTTTTTGTTTTTTTTTTTTTTTTTTTTTTTTTTTTTTTGCAAATGTTAGATGGAGAAAAGAGTGTGCGTTGCAGGGGAAAAAGATGCTGCTGTCCTGATTGCGTCTAAATTTTATCAATTCAATTTTAATT
>Ga0126339_10003031_pt1 | contig 12151 bp, 5 predicted proteins | sample OrbTmetagenome_2_FD_92532 | JGI IMG/M metagenome (GOLD analysis project Ga0126339, IMG submission 92532) | Coral microbial communities from Petempiche,Puerto Morelos, Mexico - Orbicella T R C metagenome | ecosystem: Host-associated > Invertebrates > Cnidaria > Coral | place: Petempiche,Puerto... | reverse complement strand
GTGTACGAGCCATAAGCAACTCCTTCCTCCATGGAACCATCTACGACATGGCTTAGAAGAAACATCGTTCTGTTGAGCATGAGATGAGCTCTTTCCTTCCAAATTGTCGCTTCTTTGTTGTGGCTTTCAACGACTAAGGCACCAGTGAAAAAAGCGACGTAATTAGTTGCAACGTGATTTTGAATATACTGTGTGCCCCAAGAAAGCTCAAATGATCTTTCGTAAAGCTCCTTGCTAACCTCTGACACCTTTTGAAGGACTTTTGATCGAAGGGTGTCATTAAGATGCTCGTACATAAAGTCGTAAGCCGTTGCTACAGCAACCAAGCTATGTGCCACTGGAACATCATCTACCATGGAAGCGCTTACACGCCAGTTGGGTAAGGAGACAAATGCGTCAAAGAACTGTATGGCAACATCTCTAGCTAAGAGATCATTGTCGTTTAAGACACAGTACATTGCCAGAGCACCAAAGTTATTTCCATGATCTTCGTTCCATCTGCTGGCGAATTTGTTCCAGTCACGTGGAGGAAGAAACCGCGAAGGTTCTTTCTTCATTTCCGTGGCAGCTTCCTTCAAGCGAACGAAAATGTCGCGATGGGTTGTTAGCGCTTGCTGTTGTAAGCGATTGATATCTCTTGAGGAAAAATACAAATTGGGGTGAAGGGCTTGTTCTGCAAGTGCTATGAATAGTCCATGTAGCAAGAGGATCCATTTTATAAGCTGGCTTACGGTCGCCATATCTTCAATGTTTTTCGATAACGCTATGTTTAAGGAAAGGAATTTGCAATTGATTAATGCACGCTCTTTGTGTAACTTTGTGGTACCTCCGGTGACTTTTATGTCGATTTTGAAGACAGGTGCGAAAATAATTCATAAATTTTACTTCGCTATGGATAAAATTATAACACCATTTTTTCTGGATTTGTAAATGTAAATATTTTACCTCGCTGAGTGTTTATCGCGAAAGCGGCAATATCATTTGAAAGAAGCTTAAACTGATAGAATTAGTAAACCTGGAACGGAAATTACAAAATCTTTGTTTCATTCATTCACTGTTTGTTTACTTTTTTTAGTGCGGGCAATTTTTGTCCATTTTCTGAATCGAAATATATATTTCTATGTCTTTTTATTGAACTGTATTTTCCTTATTTCACACTTTAATTTGGAATAAGTTTGTGATGTCGAATAAACAGTCAAATAAATTCGCTAAACCGATTAACTACATTCATAAAGGTTGAAAAAGCCAACATCATAGTATAACATAGCAGCAAAAGAATAACAAATGAAAATAATAAAAGTGTTTTGAAACGAATAATTATATTTCCAGTGGTATAAGAAGCAACGAGAGAAATCAGTACGCCGAACTGTAAGATGAAATAACGAAAGCAAGAAAGTTGTTTCTCTTACCTCACCTTTCCTACTTCTTTTCCTGCTCTTGTTATGGACCTAGGTTATGTACACGTTTTTGCTGTGAACTGTGTGGGTGGCCGCTTAAATTAAACTTATTTCCATGGAGTGCTTATTGACTTTAGCATTTGCTTGAAAGGCAAATAGCAAGCGTCTATTAAAGAACAATTCAGAATCCATCACGATCAGAATCCATCAGTTTCAGCATGCTGCGAAAATGGACCCAAAAGAGGCACACAAGCTTAACTAAGCTGCATCATTCGCTTTAACATTAAATCATTAAAAAAAACACACACACACTTTTGAAGAAAATAGTAATAGGAGTGTGTCCCTAGCTGGAGGTAGTCATCCCGACCGGCTGTACAAACGTGCACCAAAACTCTAATGACAGCTTTTATGTAAAACAGGGCACAATATTTACTTTTATTCTGTTGATTTGTTAGTAGATAAAAGATAAAAGGACTTTCATTTAAACAGGAGTGCTTTGTTTCTTTGTGTAGTCACTACGCCATTTTAGGAAGTTAGAAAATGAAGAATATTTTAGGTGCCTCGAAACTCCTGGGAAAGCTTAAAAAAGCAATTAAATCTGTGTTTACTGATAAAAGTGTAGCTGTACAAAACGATTTGTTAGCATTCTCCGCGTCGTCCGAGTAATAAATGTGGTTTTGCCGAACCTAACAGAGATCAAATTAGCCTCGTAAAATATTAAATATCATCCAATATAGGCAACCATTCACCCTTTGGCTCTCTAGCGTTTCAGTTTTGGGCCTTAGACCAGATTAAGAGACCATATCTACTGATATACTGGCGTAACCTGGTTTCTTTTTCATTCTAGAAATCAAGAAAAAATGGAGAAATATACGTTCCCCCAAGTTAATAGATACGAGCAGTTGCGGGAAGATTATAGAAGGTAGGAAAACATGTAGTCCTTAAACCCGGTCCGTGAACCGTTCGACATCTTTCCGCTTCAAGATCTCTTTTTTTTTCATTATTTTCATTGTGAGATTTTAGCGCCACTTATCATGCGCCGTTTCCTGTTAGATATGGCTAGACGTTATTCACTGACGTGGCGTGTTATTTACATCTTAAGAATTTTAAGAATTTTACTTAATTTACTTCAGAAACTAAATAAAATATGCTCTTCGCCAAGGTCTAATTGTTTTCAAAATGCTAGGCCTGCGACATAACAATAAGAGTTAGCTTAGCCCGATCGTAACAAACATTTGTTTCGAAAGCTGGTTCAAACAAACTTCGTGTCTGCATTTGGACAAAGTCACTGCCGGCTGAATGACTTCCTGACACATGTTTATTCAGGGGATCGGCGACATATAAGGGTAATGACAGCTTTCTGGAGATGCCTTGAAGAGGTTTTGTGCTCCTGGGAAACGGGCCAAAGATGCGGGGCCTGGGACTCCAAACAGACATGTAGGAGTACCAAGGCTCTAGAGACCTATGGACCCCGTTAGGAACCCTGACAATTCATTAAGAAAAAAGAACTCAAAAGTATCCATACGTAATTCATTGAGGATTTCAAACAAACTCTTTCTTGCATTGCTTTATTTCTAATCTGGAACAACAAAATAGATTTTTTTTTTACTGATTTACAAAGCTATTTCTTGTACTTACTATTTCACTTGTTTTGAGTCAGTAATGATCACAGTATGCTTATTGCAATTGTTCACTTGATCTAACAGGTCCAGTGAAATCGCAGTATAAAACACTAAAAAAGTAAGCGACAAGTTTAATAAGGAAAAAAATTGTTCTGAATTCAGTATCTTCATCACATCTTGATATACTTGCCTTAATGTAAAACCTATTTCACATAGGATTGACAAAGCATTGTGACCTACGGGAGTTGCACTTAGACAGAAGAAAATCACTGTTCGCAATAGTTTTAATTAATATTTACAAATCTTGGCAATCAATATGCTAGCCTAGAGTCTATTTGTAGAGAACCCAAGAAAGCTCATAAGGAGAAAACATTAAGGATAAACGTTATCTGAGTAACTGCATTGTGACTAATATATAGACAACAGATGCCAGGAAAATGGGCGAAATATAAATATAACATCGCCAATTTTCCTTGCATCTGTTGTCTATATATTAGTCACAATGCAGTTACTCGGATTAACCTTTATCCTCTATGTACTGAAAGTATCAATGGGTAATGGGTTTTGAAAACATTACGTCCTGCTTATGATTATTTTAGTTTGCATGATTGCAAGTCTAAGCTATCGATATATTTATGGTAAACTGTGTTGGGCTGTTTCGTTTAAACTGTTGAAAACCGTCAGTTACTCATATCTAGAAAGCTCCAATAAAGAGAAAAATAGCTTGGCTATGCGCTAAGTTTCTATAATTATTAAGAAACAGAATCATATTTAGTGCTAAAGACATGCGTGTTTCGATGGGTCCCAATATTCCATCATTGTCAGTGATAAAAGATGTGCATTGCATTTATGTTATGAAATGAGAATACCGTAACAATACAAAGTGTCAAATACATAGTATATAATATGATAACCTTGAATGTGGCAAATGTGTCAGATTTAAATGCCAAAGTTGTCTATCAGGATAAGGTTGTTTTCCAAAAATTTGCTCTGAATCATTGTTTAAGGTAGCATACGCTAAACGTATCTGAGCTTTCCAACTCAAAATAGCCCCGATCCAGTTAAACAATAGAAAACATTACTTGCAATAAACGCAGTATTTACAAATCTAGCAATCGATATTTACACTAACCTGGTCATGTGAGTATCAACAGTTATGACTATCATTGAAGTGACAGTATTATGGCGATTTCGCAGCATTTTTAAACAAAACAATACTGAAATTATGACTTTACTTTCGCTACGAACACAAAATCCTCCTAGATTAATATGATGAAGAGCAAATTGTGATTAACTTTTGTCGATTATTGCAAGACGACTTTCAATTTTGCATCGCAGACTTGCGCATGTATACCCGTTGAATGACTTTATAGTATCAGTGCTCTTATCAGACCATTTTGTAAGAAGACTAGACCATTATATTTGAGTTTACATCAATAAAAATATGTCTTTTTAAGGTATTGACATTTTCAAGTCACGTTCGAGAAAGTGCCCCTTTAATTTTGGGTACATAGAGATTAAAGGGCTCTAGTCAGCCACACCTTTGTTTTTGTTTACATGCGAGAGTTTGGCAATTATATTTTATTCGGAGCATGTCGAAACGAACGAAATCACTTTGAAACTACTAAAGATAATTAAACATACTTTCAGGAACACAACTTACAGTAAAGCAATAAGGTTTCGCTTCAACATACAATATCAATCATTTCGATGGCTTCGAAAATGGCGCGGCTGACTAGGGTCCTGTAACAATATAATTTCAATCGAATAACTGTACGCGATCATTGTACCTCTCAGAGACAACTATCCGACCATTACTAAGAACCGCTATAGCTGAGGGTAGCTTAAATTCTCCTAAATTCTCCCCTTTTGTTCCAAACTTATAAACCAACTTTCCATTCAGTTCAAATATTTGTATTCGATTATTCCAAGAATCACACACCATTAGGTGTCCCGACTTGCTCATTGACAAGCACCGAGGATTATTGAACTCCCCTTCCCCTCCACCCTGCTTTCCGAAAGCGAACTTAAAATTTCCCTTCCCGTCGAACATTTTAATGCAATGTTCATGACCATCTGACACTATAAAATTTTCGCCATACTGAACACAGTGGGTAGGGCAGGTGAAGGAACCCTGCTCACCTATCTGCATTAGAAACTCACCATTAGGAGAAAAGAATTTAATCAGTTTATTGCCTGAATCAGCAACAATGATATTTCCATCACTGTCTATGGATAAACCATGAGGATTGCAGAGTTGTTGATTGAGATTTCCTTGCTTTCCAAAGGTGTCCAAGTACTCGCCCAGCCCACTGAAAATCTGGATCCTGTGGTTCCCAGAATCTGCTACTAATATGTGTCCATTTTTGTCGAAGGCTATCCCAGTTGGCTTGTTAAATTGTCCCTCTTTGCTTCCTTGTCGACCAAAGGATCTCAAGTAATTACCATCGCTGGTGTAGAGCTGAACCCTGTGGTTGGACAACTCTGTCACAGCGATCTCGTTACAGTCATTCACCGCCAATCCGCAAGGAGAATTCAGCATTCTGACGGAGGAACATTTTTTTCCAAAGGATAAAAGTGGTGTGAACTTCATTGATTTCACTTGGACCGGAAAAGGGCTTCCGCGGATGCTTTCTCCGTTTATCTTGACTCCCACTTTACATGTGCCATAATCTCTGGGAAAATAGGTGATCTCGTAGAATCCATCCTTTGAATTCTTCACTAACACTTCCGTCACGCTCTTCATTGCTTTTTCGTCGACAACGTCTACTGTCACGAGGTCGCTTTCATTGTAACACAGTTTCCCCTTTGCATCTTTTGTGGTCAAAACAAATTGTGCTTCACGTCCAACGATTGCATCGTTGAGCCCCTGACCCTCAGCAACAGATTGACTAGCTTTTGTTTGTTGCAGTATTCGAAACGAGCCAAATTCTTCGGTGTTGACGTAATCGAGCATCTTTTGATTTTCCACGAAAGCGAAAACAGGAAGGCCTTCGGGGTCACGTCTGTACACAGTTTCAGCAAATTCAGAGACTCCGCCGACGATTGTGGCAAACGTTTTCTTCAGTTGAACAATTTCAGCGTTAACACTTCGTGTTAAAAGTTTATCAGCTTTTTCAAGCGATGACTCCGTGGCATTCGCTTCATACTCCATCTCGGTCTTTTGCTTTGTTAAACGTTCAAGTGATTTCTTCGTTTGGTTATCAACCGCTTCAAAAATACTTCGCTTCTTCGCTTCCATGGCGGAAATGATGCTATTAGCGAAGGTTTCAGCATTTCTCTTCACTTCTTCACCTTGCTGTATAACTTTAGCGCAGTCTTCTTTTAGTTGACTAACTGCGTTTGTCTTTGCTTGCAATTTCTTTCTTTGAGTCTCAATCACAGATCTCATCTGTATCTTCTGCCGTTCAGCCGCCTCTTCTATGTGCTCCAGAACGTGACCAGTGTGTTCTAGGGTGACACAAGTTTGACAAACGGCTGCTTCACAATCCTTGCAAAAGTATTTCAGCTCTTCTTTCTGGTGTCGTTGCTTGGTGCACAACACAGGTCGCTTAAGGACGTCCTCGTAATCTTTGTCCTGAAACTCTTTCACCGCGAGAACGCGGTGATCTTTGTTGCTGCGAATAATGTTGTGTCCACTTACGCACTCCTCGCACCAGAAAGCACAACACTGAAAACAATAGGAACTCTCGGAGCTTTTCTCGTCGCAATTGCCGCATCTCACCTGGCCGCTGTTACATTCTTTAATAGTCAAAACGTCGATCATACCGTTCAGGTAAAAACTTGTCGGAAGATCCTTCAGATCGCCGCTCTCCGGTACTTTGCTGAGTGCTAGACAGTTCGGACATTTGATTGTGCCTCGGCCATTATAGCTTGCTCTCCGCCATTGTGTTAAGCACTGTAAACAGAAGCTGTGTAGACATGGCAGCTGTTTTGGATCAGTAAAAATGCTGGAACACACAGAACAAGACACTTCTTCGCGAAGATTATGAAGCAACGTTCTGATGTCCATCTCGTTTTCACAACAAGGAAGATGGAAAAAGTATACCCTGGTCCCTGAGGTTTTTCTTGATTTTTCTTCTTTTAGCGAAGCGGCGAACACGAGTCGCGAAGCGGCGAGAAAGAAAAGCTTTTGGTTACCTTGGACTTGAATCTCACTTTCATGCAGACACCAGCTGTCAAACGCGTCAAATTGATAATTACAAAAGGGACCAATGGCAACTTACCAATCACGTGCTTATCAGCCACTAACGGTTTCCTCTCGGGTGGTGGAGAGTGGTATCACCTGACCTCGGCTTGGCCGGGGTCAACGCGCGTGTTTGCAAGAATTAATGTTTTCATCCGCAACGATCGCGAAGGTTCTGTCTTGTTAAACATTACTACGGAGTATGTTTCTCCACTTACTCGTTTTGTAAGGTGGACTCGCGATCGGGACTTCCGAATAGGAAGGCATAAGCTTCTTGTCTTCGCTGCTCAAACTGGCCACTGAAATGCCACGGTTTCGCAGTTCGCGGATATGAGAGTCCACGAGAGACTTGGAGGACACACAACCAAAATTGTGGCGTGATGAGGGTATGAATAACCTGACCGGTACAGGTATTTGCAGACACCAGGGAGCAACTGAAATATAATTGATTTTCCATGTCCGGTTGGCATTATGGCGAACAACACATCGTTGCGATTAATGACTGCGAGCAAGGCTTTCTTTTGATGTTCGGTGAGACTTTCAATCTCTGGAAAACGCTCATCGAGAACCGAAGTCAAAATTTCTTCGAAGACACTGTCAGAAACATAATCCATGTCGAACACAGGCGAATCTTGAACGTGTATAAACTGAGAACTGAAGCATTTTGCTAACAAATTCCTTCCCTGGTAGAGAGGCAAAATTTACCTCAAGAAGTGCAGTGACAGCTATCCCCACCGTCCCCTCGGTATTATCAATCAAACGAACCAATCATATTGATTCGCGTGTTTGTAAAAATAACAACCAATCCGAGCCCGAGAGTCAGATCCTGACCCTGGCGTCTGCATGAAAGTGAGATTCAAGTCCAAGGTAACCAGAGGTTTTTCTTTCTCGCCGCTTCGCGACTCGTGTTTTCACCGCTTCGCGGCTCTCTCTTGCAGCTCTCTCATGCGAAGAAAAATCAAGAAAAACCTCTGGGACCAGAGTAGAAAAAGTATAGAGGGCTTAGAAACTCTAGACATGTAGTCTTTTATTATTGCGCGCGCATGCATCGAAACTTGACGTCAAAATTAATGGTGTAGTCTTGTGACTTTGTAATCTTTCTTTTGTTTATTTTTAAATAACCGATGACCTTTTCGTTATAATTACCAAATTATGCTTGAAAAGGGCCTATTTCACCGATTTCTGAGATTTGGTTTCTGATTCTTAGAAATTAGTGACTATGGTTGTTTGGCACCAAAACATTCCGGAAATTTTGGTTGGGAATTTTCGTGCGGGATGAACGTGTCCCATTTCAACTTTTCCACAAAGAACCTGGCATTTCGTTTCGTTGAGGCGAGGTGGCTTGGCCGTTTAACCGAACAAAGGCTTAGATCTGGTGCAAGTGGCGTGTAATGTAGGACTGACGAATTTCCATTCTCTTCGGGGAAAATTTTCTTCTTTCCTTTTCCAAAAGTCGTGTTTCATTGACATGTCGACTCAAATTTCCGCAGTCTTCTTGTGGATGGTAAGGGACAGACCATTATTGTTTGAGGGAGTGGGGTCGGCGGTGGGAAAGATCTGCTGAAAAAAAATCGTGCAAGAGGAGCCATGGGAAAAAAAATCGAGCAAGTCCTTTCTACTATTCAGGTCCAGTTTTTCAGTTAAAAACTTCTCGGGCAAGCTATTGCCGGTTTTCATGTGACGTCATCAATTTCCAAAATAAGAAATTACCAATCCTTGTGAAGTTTTAGTTTCATCAGATGTAAGACCCACTAATAACTTGACGTTTTGCAACGTTTAAGCCCGACAGGGTTCCTCATTATGTAATGGAGCACGTCGGAATTTCCAAGTTTATGCGTACCGTGACATTAAAATGGCGGCTCGATAAGGCTGTCAAGTGAGTCAAAAGATGAGTTATTGCTCAAGTTTTAACTAACTAAACAGTTCTTGCTCAAGACAAAGTATTAATTTCAATGTATCGGAGCTTTAGAGTAATAACGTTTCGTTTCAATGGCAAAACTGAATGACAGATGTTTCTGTTACTTAACGGCCGCCATGTTTGTGTCCCTCTGAGGGGCACAAACCTGGCGACACCATACAAAGCTCTATAAATTTGGGTGAAACACTTTTCCGAATAACGCGCGGATGGAAAACCGTACAGACTTAAAAGTTGGCGAGGTTATTTCTATATCAATCATCTTTCATATCTCAGCTTCTTGACTTAATTTATTGAATGGTTACGATTTTTATTTTTGATGGCGTGACACTGCAAACCAGCCATTGCCCACCAAAAAAATTCATGCAAAATCTAAAGGCGAGAAAAAAATTCCTGCCCCAAAAATTCCCCCGCCCCCCACGCGTCCTGAGAAAATAATGGTATGTTCCTAAACATCCCAAGGTGCTCCTTTGTTTTAATGAAAGCATAAAAAATAGAGGACAGTTAATAGTGGAATGCTTCCTGCAATTCTAATGCAGAGACTGATGTAACGATTTTGATGGCTATGATGATCGTCTCGAGTCAGTTCACATTATTGCTTTAATTCTTCGATGATCTCGATTGTTGAGTAATTATGACTTAAGGTTATGGAGCGTTTTCCCTCACATGGCCAGCACATATACAAATTTATTGAAACAAATGGAAATGTTTACATAAGAAAAGAGTTCAAATCCCACAGGATTGGCATGGTACACCAACATGACCGCCGTTTCATTGTTTTGGAACACCAATGTGGATGACGTGACGTCATGCTCAGTTTGCGACAAATCCCTAGAGATTTCAATGACAAAGGCGCGGAGGCCATGTTGAATGTAGTAATACTAGCTTGTTCCAGGCATTTGGTAAGTATTTGAGGAGCCGCGTATATACAACGGGTAACGACGCGAAAAATGAGTTGAAAAGGACAAGATTTCTGTAAATATCGAATGTCTCTCGATCTGAAGTTACAATTTCGGTCAATTTAAATGAAAAGTTAAGACCACCCCTCCCCTCATTTCAACGATGAACAAAAAAAAAATGGTGCGATTTGGCTTTAGCGCGTGTTCATCATTGATTTGGGGGGAAGGGCTACTTTTATTTCTTATTTTACTCTGACCAGGATTGTACGTGTCCATGTCGTCCTCAATTATTTGGAATGATTTGCCATTTTGTAATTTTGACAAACCCAATGCCGGAAAAGTGTTTATTTTGGCACGAAATCTTTGAGCGTCGCGTTTTTACAGAGTATAATTTGTCTTATGAGAACACTGTTATAATCCACGGTAGTAAGGTGAGTCCAAAAATCAAATATACAGTACAAATGCGCCGTCGAAATTTATAGAATGCACTTCGAAATATGACAAGAAAACCAAGGATCCATGCAAAGAAAATAATGAAATTTGTTTTGAAAGAGAATACTGGACTAACGGCCCACTGGTTAATGCTCTGAGTTGCTGCTTTGTTCCGTAATCCAAACTTTATCACACAGTTATTACCAACTTGAACTCTTGTAAATCCATCAAAGCCGAGGAACTTACGCCTTCCCCGTGAAGAATTGAACCTAGTAGCAATTGATATGTGATACGAGAGGCCATTGATTTCTAAAGAAGCATGCACGCCATTTTCATCGTCTTGTAATTGAGGCTTCGTCACGTTATTTTCAGGTGCAACAAAAACGTACGCCAATCTTGTTTGCCTCTGCTTTAGTCTTGCTGTGATGTTGAGGAAGTTAGTATTTCTAGGTCTACTCTCGCTTGGATGTTCGGCGCGTTGGGAATGTACAATACTGCGTCCTCTATGAGAGTTGCCTAAAAGAACAAGATACCGTTTACCACGCAAAGTAATTGAGCCGACTGTTTCTCCATGCCGGTCTTCTTTTAGCTCGAAGGGCGAGTTTCTGTTATGAAAAAACGCTCCAACGTATTGGATTGGGCTGTCTGGTCTTGTCTCAATATGGTCAACTACTAAAAGAACCCCAGGTCCTAAAAGAAGAAGAGCACGATAAACACTTGTAAGTCCAAGGAAAGAATTGTACCATCCAGACATTTCGCCACTCATGAAAACAACTTCTTCAGATTGTGCGGCAGCAACGACACCAGCGTCAGCAAACCATAATTTTTCGTCTTTGTAATTCAGCCATTTTTCACAGTCTCCAATTTGGCCTTCAAAGGGTCCAGAACAAGTGGGCTTGGTTGTGGGTCCAAATAAGAGTGCATTGTTGAGCCACGTGTATTTTGGCCCATAAAGGGTCTCGCTGATAAAAGGAACCCCATTAGGTGCAAATACAAACGACCCTTGGTCAGGATGTTCGTGGCCTGGATTGAAATTAGGCCATCCTAATATCCAGTCATAAGGTTTGCGTCTAACAATTTCGTTCACTGCCCTGCCATGCAGAACGCTGGACTTGAACGAGAGGAAGGTACTTCTCTCCCCATCTTTATCCAGAGCGCCACCTCCGTAAGTAACGACACCCCAGTCTTGGAAAATATGCAGATGAGGAATGTATGCATTAGGTGGTTCTCTCTCGGGAATGCTTGCATCGAAGAATAAAAATTCAGTATACAGTGTGCAGAAACGCTGCCCAAAGTTACCTTTTACCTGAGGATCTTCCAATCGTAACCTACGAATTTTACTTGCCAGCCAGTTTCCGTAACCATTTCTCATTACAAAATTATCCAAGAAAACGAGTTGACTTTCGGGACCGTAAAACCAATTGGAGTTTGAATCAGCAATGCCGACTGTCTCAGTAAAACCTGGAAGAATGGTGCGGTATAGGAACCAAAAGTGTTGTCGCAGCCAAATGTTGTTTGTCAAATCAATACCAAGGTGTCTCTTGGCCAAGAAAATGTACTGAGTCAAAGACCGTGAGGTGTACGAGCCATAAGCAACTCCTTCCTCCATGGAACCATCTACAACATGGTTTAGAAGAAACATCGTTCTGTTGAGCATGAGATGAGCTCTTTCCTTCCAAATTGTCGCTTCTTTGTTGTGG
>Ga0126339_10003030_pt1 | contig 12152 bp, 7 predicted proteins | sample OrbTmetagenome_2_FD_92532 | JGI IMG/M metagenome (GOLD analysis project Ga0126339, IMG submission 92532) | Coral microbial communities from Petempiche,Puerto Morelos, Mexico - Orbicella T R C metagenome | ecosystem: Host-associated > Invertebrates > Cnidaria > Coral | place: Petempiche,Puerto... | reverse complement strand
TTCGCACATGGTGAAAATTAATTATATTCACGAAGTACTTTTAAGTGAATGAAATACATGTCTTCGAAATTTAATTATTTTGCACCCAAAACGACAACGCAACTTTCCCTAAAATCAACCCAGGACACATTTAAACATTGCTCAAAAATATTTGAGTGTTTTAAAGACGGAAGAATGATGTAGTTTTGCATACGAGGCTCTCAAACTTGCTTAACAAAATGGTGCGTCAAATGACGATTTTAACGGCATTTGGTAGTTTGCATATTTCTTTGAAATAAAAGGATATTTTCCCAAAAAAACTATCCAGTAGTTTTTGTCATGCCCTAGCCTATCTACTATGAAAATATGAGCGAAATCGAATTTTCGACCCTTGCCGCGAAATTAAGAATTTGTCTGATTTTTACAGGCAGACACTCTTAATTTATACACTACCCTGTGATTTTACCGCTCTAAAAGCCACAAGTAGTCTTTTTAACTCGTGAATTGGGCATGCGCAACACGAGTTATCGTGAGTTATGGGGAAATGTGTCGCTCGCTCGGTGGGCTGTAAACATTATGCAAATGAGGTACGCTCGCGGCTTACTTTTAAATTGCTGTCCATCTTTAATTAAAATAAGCTGTTTTAAAGGTCTAAATCGAAAGATATAAGTTAAAGAAGACTCGGCCACCGAATATGAGAACATCCAGAATCGTAAAATCGATGAGCAGCACAAGTTCTCACTGAATGCGGAGTTCGTACGGATGTTACAGAAACAGAAGTCGTTGAAGTACGGTTATGGTATGGTAAATGCACATATAGCGAGCGAAATGATATAAACACAGAGCATTTATTTATTGTATCACTAAAAACATTGAAAAACGAAAGGAAAAAAATAGAGATCTACATGTACCCGGAGTCGATCGCGATTACTTTCCAATGTGGTTACTTTCCTGTGCTAAGTGAGCATAACATGAATGAAACGGAGAAAATGAAGATCACAATTAAATGAACCGCTGATAACTAGCGGGCTCGAGTCTGTACGAGGATTGTCTGTCCCCTGTCGTCTGAAGGTTAATTTGTCCTTCACCGAACAACTGTCAGTGAGTATATTTAGTATTCGTGGATTTTCTGACGCTCGACAGTGCCTTTTTTAAAGCTTAGAGGTCACATGTGTTCATTCGTCGGCAAATAGAGTCACAAAGTTTGTTTTAAGGGAAGGTCTTCATGACTTGTTTTGCACCGAGGCTCTTTGCAAGCTACACACAACACAGGTAAGCTGAAACAAGACGTTTTGCTCAAGAAGCTTGGTTTCGAAGAAATCGGAGTGAATCAAGGTAGTAGTTGAAGGATAGATTAGTCGTCGCAATCACCGTCTGGATCTGCAAAGAGTTTAACATTTCACATTAGGCCGTTTGTATTTGATTTGATTTTTTGAACATGGCGAAACAGAAGTTTTTGAGACAGTTTGTCGTGTTATTTCTTCTTTGATTTCCTTGATGAAAGATCAGGTGTCCAGCCTGAACGAGAAAGGAGTCAAAGCTGTAGTTTTGGGGTCAGAAAGTTCTGACACGGAGATTAAGGATGCTTTTCAAGGTAAATACAACCTTGTGTTTACAAAGTCGGTGCGCTGTCAAATGGGTTTTGAATACAGATCGCGGATTTCAAGCAGGTTCCTGGACTTTAGAAAACAAAAATGGTAATGTCCAGTATTACTTCGAAGTTTAATTCAAAGTTTTGAACGACTAGTAAAGCCACGGCCGATAAAATGACTGCAAAAGCCGTTGGCAAAAACTCACGCTTTTGCTTCAGCGTGAAGAATAATTTGAACATTTTGTCACGCAGCGAAGCACGTCTGCGAAATTTTGAACATTTTTTTGCTTTTAGATAGTTTTTTTGTTTTCTTTTGCCTCAACTTGAATGAAAATTTATTGTTATTGAACTTCCTGTCGTGTTTCTTTCATTTGGTTACCTTTCTTTGGAAATTTTAGGTTTTAAAGTTAACGGTATTTTTGCACTGTGGTTTTCTGCATATTTAATTTACGGCGACCGCCGCGCCGTGTTTGTTTAGTTTATTCGCCTCGTTCAACTGCATTTTTTTTAGTTTTATTCAGCTACTACAAAACTCCTGAGAAAAGAACTAAGTGGGCACTAATTTTGCACAGTTGAAATACGATTTATCTCAAAATAGTTGGCTTGTTTTTGTCCTCTTTTTTATTTACAACTTTCATCTTTCTTTCACTGCGCCATGTTTCCTCGTCGTCTTTTTGCAACTTGAAATGAAAATATCTCCTACACTTTGCATTTCACGGAATTTTTACATCGGAAACTTCCATCGAAAATGTCATGAACGCGTCCTTGTACATGTACGTCCTTATAAGCAGAACCTGAAAATGCCATTTTGCAACAAAACTCAAAGCTCGTTTCTGTTTATCTCATTTGATAAAGGGAGAATGAGTAATGTTTTCATTAAGACAGAATTGCCTTGATTTTTCGATATGTCCACTGTTCACTTTTCAACCACATTTACTGCCAACTATTTCCTGGTGAACCAGAAACAAAAATGATAAATGTTTAAAACACATGACCTCTTCCACCCTGGTCAAACGTAATGCCATGATCGTTTCAGTTGTAATGCCTTCTTATCCAAATGTTACTTTGTTTCCTCGGTACCTCATTAGCGAACACTGAACTACTGCTCGTACTGTAAATATGAAAATCAACCACAATATTCCCCAAACCAGATAATACTAAACATATTCCAAAAAATACTGTAATTCTTTTGTTCAATTCGCGAGTTTGCTCACAGAGCACTTTGATTATTTCAAGATTGCGTTTAGCACATGAACGTGCCTTTTCGAAATTTTAGGAGCCTGCATTGTATAGTTGAAGAACTTCAGCATGTTGCTGGTCTGTTATATCAGGAGTACCCGTTGGATCCGCTCCGCAAAATATCCGCTCTGCAGACCAAAGTTGAACTGGCTGGGAATCGTAGGAATAAACAGAATCTTGCTGAGAATTTAGCTTATAAAGAGCTAGCTAGCTAGAAAAATGTTTTGGTGTACAAATTGCTTACATTGTGGTTTTACAAATCAGTTCTGGCTGGAAATTACGTTCCGGATGCGATCACTGTGAAATGACTGAAGTGTGTCATTCGACACTCTCTGACTGCTTGACCCTTTGTTTGAAAACATGCTTACAATATAATGTTAGTTGTTTATCAAAATTTTATTTACCAGCAAACAATAGAGGTCTGTTCTGTTGTCATTGATAGAGTGAAATTAGATCAGTTTCTTTTCCCTTGACGCTCCCTTTTCCCACGTTCAGTTGTATGTTAAACCACCGTTGATCCCGTCGCGGAAAATCATCGTCTGTTCTGCTTTCATGTCACCTAGTACCTAGATACAACCGGTTATCTGGTAATGATGTTTTTTGGTTCGTGCGGTCTTTCCACATTTTGCTCTTTCTTGCCAGATGCCCGGTAAGACTCCGGTAACCTCATAATATTTTGTAACTTAGACATTGTTCCCGTATAATTTTGTGCTCAACGGTCGGTTAAAGCGCGGTCAGGATTCGCCGACCAGTTGTTTGAGGGTTTGGCTGCCAGAGAACTCTCAGGACTCCAATGATAAATTCAAAGGTTCAGGTAAGAACTACTTTGGAGTTGAACTAGCTAAATCAGTCTATATATTTAATATTAATCATGTTAAGCAACGTGTGCGGGAAAAGCCGGCGCAGTTTTTCAAACTGTATTCGCCACTGTATTGTATTTCAAACCCTACGGAAAGTGCAGCTTCAGTGAAAAGCAAGACCAGAAAAGGCCTAATATGTCTCCGAACTTGGAAGGGTTTTCGAAGTTGCCAGTCCATTCATCCACAGTGATCTTACTTCCAAGTGTAATTTTAATTCTGTAACTTTAACGGCCAGTAAATCCGATCCCGGTACTGCAGTCGATGATGACCGCTTTTTAACGCGTCGAACATGAGCTATTAGGGAGCTTAAGCAAACCACGACGACGACGGCAACGAGAGTGTCACTAAACAAAAGGTTTAATGAGCAAAACAATAGCTGTGCACGTGCGTTATAAATTTTTGTACATTTCTTTGTCGTCCTCTGCAAAACAACAACGTGAAATGATCAAGTTCTGCGTCGTCTACGAAACGTGGACGACGACGGCTAGTTTTTCACATTTTCATCTGGAACTGTATGCCGTCGTTGCATATTTAATCTGAGCAAGTTTTTACAGCCATTGGCGTACTGAACAGATCTACACATTCGCGAATTTTGCTTGTAAAATATGAATTCATTTTTTACTAGGCGTCGTCCTCGGCGTCGTCGTCGTCGTTGCTTAAGCTCCCTATTGAAACACATTTGCCGCGTCTTGGACAAATCGAGATATTGAAATGATTATTTTTTCCCGGTGCAAGAAAGTGTTGTTTCCATCGGTTTCTTTACTGAAGTCCGATCGAGTTCTTTATATAACTGAAGGCTGATTACTTATTGCTGCCTTTTGGTATCGCCGAAGCTTTGGCCTGAAAGGTTGACCAACACACCTAATTGATCTAGTTCCATGCTAATTGTACTGTACTTTGGGATTTAAATGTCAAAGGTCAGAAAAGACCAGAAGGCAGTCATGTCATCCCAGATTTCGTTCTTTCGGTGTCGATAGCGCCAGGACAATAATATGTAATTTAATTTCTTATGCGTTTCCATTTCTTAACGCGCGTGTTTTTCGCACATTCAGTTTCTGTCAGAGAGCAAGTTATTTTGATGCCTCCGTTGTTAGCGGAAATGGAGACATTTCGCCTTGTTGTCCTTCTTTTTATGATGGCATGGACAGTGTTTATATCGTGGAACAATTATCGCGCGGTTCAGTTCATGTAGCTAAGGCAAAGCGCGAAACATGGCACACGAAAAAAGAGCCGTGGCACCAGTTCACACCATTCACTGAAATCACGCTTCTGGGTTATAGTTTGATGGCGAAATGAGCGGTGAAAAATCATCCCGCGATTATTGCTTTCTTAAACAGTTAAATCCTCGCTTCATTTGACTTGCCCCAGGGAATGTAATTTTCAGCAATGTAATATCAGTTAAAATCTAAGACATTTCATTGAATACTCTCATGAATGAGTTACTTTTGTGAACATAGTTCTTTATCTAGAGCTTACATTCAGGGGCTCCAATGGTATCACCAGTTTTGTATATTATTGTGTGTCCGTGGCTGTATGCGTATTTGGATGCATGTGTGTGTGTGTGTGCGTGTGTGTGTGTGTGTGTGTGTGTGTGTGTGTGTGTGTGTTTGTGGAGGGGGAGGAGGACGCCGGTATAAGAGGGATTGTGCAGTATGTTACATTTTCTATAGACGTATCATTTTGCAGGTGCAAAATTGATTGCGTGAACTATAAGAAGCATAGCTGAAGATGCTGCAAATGTTACCCGATATCATGGACTGGTACCCAAGAGGAGATGAGCAAATTTGTTGATGAAACCACGAGATTAAGTTTGTGAATGTCTTTATGCTGATCGTCCAGTATATACTTATGACATTACATTGATCTGATTGATACATGTTGTTAACGAATCTCTAGACGTAATGATGCTTTGACATCCCCGCGGTGGGTCTTCGCTGCGAAACTTTGCACTTAACTGTGTGAAACTTTTACGGTAAACGGCCTATAACATCCCAACAATGCCGGGGTCTTTGCTGCGAAACTTTGCACTCAACTGTGTGAAACTCTTACGGTGAACGGCCTTTAACATCCCAACAATGCCGGGGTCTTTGCTGCGAAACGTTGCACTTAACTGTGTGAAACTCTTACGGTGAACGGCCTCTAACATCCCAACAATGCCGGGGTATTTGCTGCGAAACTTTGCACTTAACTGTGTGAAACGTTTGCGGTGAACGGCCTATAACATCCCAACAACACCGGGGTCTTTGCTGCGAAACTTTGCACTTAACTGTGCGAAACTTTTACGGTGAACGGCCTTTCACACCCCCACGCATGGGTCCTGGTGAAATTTTTACGGTAAACTACCTCTAGGAATGTGATTGTCTTTGGTTGTTTAACTTTCGAGTTAAATTAATTTTGTGAAAGTTGTGTTGACAGTGCTTTGCAGTCTTGGGTAAGGCATGGATCAACGACATGGACTGGGGTGGATCACCAACATTCAAGGTATTATCAAGATTTTTTTTTTAAATTCATTTTATGATAAAGATTCTAATGTGGTTTATACACTTTTATCTCGCAATTGCAGACTGTGGGAAGCTCAGAGAAAACAGTTGTCCAAAGAAAAAGAAAACGACGTTTTTCAATATTTTGAGGTAAACTTGGTGTTACTGGTCAATACTAAACCAGCTCCCTTTCAGGGAGCTGGCACAACCCTATATTTTTCAAAAAAATAATTAGAAAGAATTGTAAACTACTACATCGGGGTAAACATAAAAAAGTGTGCTGTTTTTGTTGAAATTACAATGATTATTGGGCCAGCAATGTAGATGTAAGGCCGATATGTATTAGTAAAGGACTTCAATATTATTTATTTTTTTGGTCATTTCCCTTACAGCATTACATAGAAGTAATTTCGCAACAAGCATTTCTTTGGTGAAAGCAAGTTTGATCTGAATGTCTAGAGGGATTAGAGGGATCTTATTTTAAACATTAGTGTGAATCATTTTAGATGTCAGAACGTAACGTGCCAACTGTCACACGCATGCTGAACGTGAAAGGCATCTGAAGTATCGGAAAAAAACCGACCGTGTTGGGAGACAACTTGTCCGATCCGCGTAAATGGTACGTTGTACTGTTCAGTTTTTAAGTGATAACATAATCAAAGTGTAGATTATGCTCATGGCGGCAAAATAGTCAACAGACGATAGGCTGTTGAATAGTGGTCCTGAACAATGCGTTTGTTTTTAATCCGGGTCAATACGCTGGCCAGAACAATTTTGGGCCTGTAATTGCCTTGCTGGTATTTCGAATGTTACTCTTTACTGCTGGCTGGCTACTTGGCTAATTGCCATTTTTGTAGCTCGGTATTCCAAATTTTCATTATGTCTGGCTGGGAGTTTTATGAAATAAAGTCGATCTTGCTAGCAGTTAAGGGCGGATATTTTTTTCCTAGCAAAGTTAATTATTAATGGTAATTGACGTGGGAGCACAGCACGGAATTGGGTACTCCTGTTATATGACTTACAGGTTGTCAAAGGGAAATTCAAAGTCACTCAAGCAATTCACGGTAAGCCTCAAGAGCACTCAAATATATGTCTACACCAAAGCTACCAGATTCAGCCACTGGATTAATTAGCTGTCTGAATTCTTCGAACAGTTCTGCTGGGGAAGGATTCTCGATGTCTTCAACTTCAACAGATCCATGTTCCTCTAAAGGAGATGGGCCCTCTGGGTCAGTACCATACCATTCTATCATATCTTGGGTAATTGCCTCATTCTGCATTTGTCGATTAAGCATGCCATTGACCCACAGCCTCTCAGGTGACCAGTTACGCTCGGTTCGTACTGGCCTCAAATTAGATGCTCTTGTAAACTCATCTAGGGCAACATTGATTCGTGGAAGGAACACTTGATGTAGTAAAAAACATCTGCAGAGTGCTACTTGCGCTCAGGTAACCATTCTCTTCCAAAGAATAAAAAAACGGCATGAAATAAAAAAGAAATAAATAAAAAAGAAACTTCTCAGAGGACCCTCCTGAAAACCACCTTATGGTGATTGGAGGCCTCCTCTTAAAATATTATGTATTATTTATTTATTTGTATTAAACACAACGGAATACTTCTCTCCATAGACGCTCAATCCTTTTATTTCTTGTGGATGGCCCTGCAATAAAACTGCCTCTTCCTTCGCCCCTTTCTCGAACAATAGATCTTGCAACCTCTATGTTTTCACCTCCATGATCACCTCCTACGCGAGAAGGCACACCAAACTGTTGTACTGCCCTCTGAAAGGCTGACATAACTGTATCTGCCCGATTGTTGGTTGAACATCGTAAGAATGTAATCATTCCAGAAAAGCCGTCGATACAGCCATGGACTACAAATCCCCATCGTATTAGACTATCATGCCCATCTATGTGCCATGACGAGTTGGGCCAAAGCACACTGTACACCCTCCTTGTTATTACCGTTGCCCATCGAAGAGCACTGTTTTCAGGGTCAACCCTATTGATTGTTGCACGGACGCGTTCACGCTGTACGAGATGGCCCAGAGATCGAATATACCCTAACAAATACGACTGTCCAGTTGTCGTTCCATGTCGAGATATAAACCCGCGAACAACCTCCTCGAGTTGGTCATCGCTTATGTTTGACCACCTGCCGCAGCCCAACCCATACTCTTCCACTCTACGATAGATAGTCCATCTTGATACTCGTAGCATCTGCACAATCTGATTCCAGGTGCACCTTAGGCTTCTAAGATTTTCAAGACGTTCCTCAGCAATGACGAACTTTGGTCTTCCAGGTTGCGATGTATGCGCAACGCTACGGGATCCTAAATCGACAAGGCTTACTGTTCTCCTACCTATTTCAGTCATCCTCTCAAACCAGAACTGATGTATTTCAGAAAAACAATCACAGAGCTGCAGTAAATTGTTTCTACAACATAGATCCTCACCCTGATCAAGGACACTTCGCGGAACGGAGAGTACCTGGTCAAGACAATTGAAAAGCAGCGCCGCTGAGTGGAACTCTAAGTTTATAATTCTGGCACTGTGTTCGCATCTATCCAGTAGATTTTCAGCGAATATAAAAAAAAACATTCCAAGTAGTTGCATCTGCTGTTGCATCTGGGTCTAGATTTGTCGCCATTTTCAGACAGAACGTAAGGATTTTGGATAATGGCGGGAAGCTTTGTGACCCTGCCGTAAATGCTTTGTGGCCATGCCTCCTTGGGTCACGTGACTTAATCGTTAATATCTTTTTATCAAATGAAAAAACATCGAATAAACAATTTTTATCGAGTGCAAAAAGAGCATGGAAATGGTTTTATCGAACAAATATATTTTTATCGAATGAAAATATGTAACGAATAAAAATATATCATTTCCAATGAAAATATTTTTAGCGAATAAAAACATATCATATATGGATGATTATGTTTTTAGCGAATAAAAAAATGTCACTTATCAAATGAAAATATTTTCAGCGAATAAAAATATGTCATTTATCGAATAAAGATATTTTTAACGAATGAAAATAAGTCATTTATCGAATGAAAATATTTTTAACGAATGAAAATAAGTCATTTATCGAATGAAAATATTTTTAACGAATGAAAATAAGCCATTTATCGAATGAAAATTTTTTTTGTCAAATTTTGCTACTTTTCGGCAACCATAAGGAAGTAGCATTTAGAGCAGAAGTCCCAGATTTGCTTGCTGGAACCGAGAATGCAGAGGCGCGGCCCAGACAGGAGGTAGCATGTAGAGCAGACAAAGAACGGAGAGCATTGATGGAAAATTAGTTGCCTTAGGAACATTGATTCTCAAGTTCCAAGAACAGTGAGCTTTGAGAACAGTAGACACCTGCCCTATGTTCGGAGTAATTGCCTTAGGAGTGGTGAACATTGCCACTTAGACTTGTGTCGTTGAGTTCGACTAGTATTGCACTTTGTTTTCGAGTATGGCATTTAGCCTGTAAAGAGTTCCGGATTAAAGTTTTACAGTTTTGTTGAAGCAGCACGTGCTGTGCGTGCAGTCGCACCGAGTGTGTGCATCAGTGCAAAACATTGGTGAACACGCCTTGTTTTGGAGCCTCGTTGCTAGTGTTGAGGTGATAAGCTTCTGGTTTCGAGAAGAAGTCAAATTGGTTACACACCAAAAACACACTTTCCCCGGATATACCTCATTTTCCTCCTAGATATGAGGTCCCGTGTAACTGCAAGGACGTTTCCGTTGGTCTAGCGTCGTCCTGTTTTCCACGTCCACATACAACACATCTAGCATGGTTAAGCAGACGACAACCGTCAGGGCAACGTCAGGGTAATCTCAACGTTGCTATTACGCATGCCCCGCATGTTTATAGCCAGATCCTGGCCCGATTTGTGTGGACTTCCACTAAGAATAAATGGAATGAATAACACGCAATTTTATCACAATTGGACCGTCGATCACGTGAAAGTTAGTCGTTCAGATTGCATGACGTTTTGCAGACGTTGTTCAAGCGCTTGAGAAGATTGCTGTGATTATCGACGATGTCTGTAGTTCAAGCCATAAGTAATAGAGAAGATTGCTGTGATTTTATCGACGTTGTCTTTTGTTTAAGCGCTGCTTTTTGAGAAGATTGCTGTGATTTATCGACGATGTCTGTAGTTCAAGGCTGCTTTTGAGAAGATTGCTGTGATTTTATCGACTTTGTCTGTTGTCCAAGCTCTGCTTTTGAGTCGATGCTGTCTGTTGTTCAAGCGCTGCTTTGGAGAAGATTTGCTGTGATTTATCGACGTTGTCTTTTGTTCAAGCTCTGCTTTTGAGTCGACGTTGTCTGTTGTTCAAGCGCTGCTTTTGAGAAGATTTGCTGTGATTTATCGACGTTGTCTGTTGTTCAAGCGCTGCTTTTGAGAAGACTGCTGTGATTTTATCGACGATGTCTGTTGTTCAAACGCTGCTTTTGAGTCGACGCTGTTTGTTGTTCAAATGCTGCTTTTGAGAAGATTCGCTGTGATTTATCGACGTTGTCTGTTGTTCAAGCGCTGCTTTTGAGAAGATTGCTGTGATTTTATAGACGTTGTCTGTTGTTCAAGCGTAATTTTTACTTATCATTGAAATCACTTGTTCAAAGTTATATAATAGTTTCGTTACAGTTACTGTCCAATAACATGTTCAAGTTTTGCATATGATAACCAATGCGTTATGTTTGAATTCTTTATTAATCATTTAAATCACATGTTCAAATTTTATATGTTATAATATTTCAATAAATATTTGTTGAGTTCCAAAAATTCATTTCGACTCAATCATTACAGGGAATATAGAGGGAGTTTAAGGGGGAGAGGGGGGGCGAGGGAAGGGGGGAGAACTGCAGGAGCAGGGATTGCCCTAGAAAATATTTCACACCCTTAAAACTACTGAGCATCACTCACTGACTATACCTCGGACAATATAAACCTTTTTTACCCAAAATGACCAGATATCGTCCTCGTCCGCACTTTCTAACCTTTGGTTATTACTAGTATATCTTGGTACATTTCTTTGCTGTTTTCTGTAAAACAGCAGCCTGTCCTGAACAGCTGAGATGACCAAATTCTACGTAGCCAGGAAAACGTGAAGTGACCACTTCGAGTAATTGTCATGAAAGTTCCCATTTAATTGTGTGACAGTTCATCCTATTTTTAAGCGATTACGTATTGTGTGACGTCATCGCTTTATGCTGGCATCCATGCATTCCTTTGGATAGTGATTTCGCAGAGTTCGTCGCGCTTATGTCCGTGCGCTTATGTCGCGCACTTTTTATCCCCCTGTGGAAGCGAAATGTACTCTGGGAGTTCCTTTGCTGCTTTCCTTTGCTATTTGTAGGTTCGGCGGAGTGCTTTTAATTGGAGCTTTTAAACGAAGATTTAGGGTGGATTTTGGTTTAAACAGTATCGGATAAATTTGCGTTCACGGGCAAACTCATAATAAGAACATATCCTCCATACATACAAGTTTAGATAGACAAGTAACGCACAGACGATAGGTGAAGGCTTTGCGGCTTTCCTTTTAATCGATATGACAAGTATACAGTTAAAACAACAAAGTGTTGCCAAATATTTTTAAAGATAATAAGGTGTCGATTTCAGAGAGAGTAACATTCCTTTGCGGGTTTGTAGGATCAGCGGAGTGCTTTTAATTCCAGCTTTTAAACGAAGATTTGGGGGTTGATTTTGGTTTACACAGTGTCGGATGAATTTGCGCTCCCTGGCAAACTCGTAATAAGAACATATCGTCCATACATACAAATTTAGATAGACAAGCAAGTCGCACGCGCGACAGCTGAATGGTCTACATAAAATTTACGGATTGATAGCCCAGTTGTACTTTTGCCAGTCTTGAAGTGAATCGAACGAGCATTGTATGAGCACTGAAATATACAGTTTACAGTAGTGATAATGAAGTCAGGGTATGATTCATTTGCAGTTTTCAGTTTTTTATGAAGTTTTGGAAATGTGCTGTTTTATATTTTCTGTC
>Ga0126339_10003028_pt1 | contig 12156 bp, 1 predicted proteins | sample OrbTmetagenome_2_FD_92532 | JGI IMG/M metagenome (GOLD analysis project Ga0126339, IMG submission 92532) | Coral microbial communities from Petempiche,Puerto Morelos, Mexico - Orbicella T R C metagenome | ecosystem: Host-associated > Invertebrates > Cnidaria > Coral | place: Petempiche,Puerto... | reverse complement strand
TCGTCCACGTTCCGTAGACGACGCAGAACTTGGTCATTTCACGTTGTTGTTTTGCAGAGGACGGCAAAGAAATGTACAACGATTTATAACGCACGTGCACAGCTATTGTTTTGCTCATTAAACTTTTGTTTGGTGACGTTCTCGTTGCCGTCGTCGTCGTGGTTTGCTTAAGCTCCCTATTATCAAATGCATTGCCCGAGTAGAGACCGCTTGTGTGTTTAGGTTTGGTCTTTTTTCTTTGTTTAGCAACATCTCTTGAATTAAGCATCCCAACTTCCCTCTGCACTTGTTTAAGATGCTGAATTGTTCGTTCATATTTGGTTGGTCTTGGTTATGACTTTTTCGAAGGTGTTTTCCGACAGCTTTTAAAATGTTTTTCCATATCTTCTGTAATTGAAAGGATAAGAGTGGGTTCTAATGATATGTACGTGCAGACAGTATTGGAAAGCGTGAGGCTCTCTTTTAATGTATATTTAGCTTTCAGTCCTTTAAGAAATTCTTCCCACTAATGGCTGAACGCCTCCCAGAGAGTAGGATGTCGTGCCCTGGCCTTTATCGGAGCATAAAGACAAAAAAAGAGGTTCTTCCTTTAAAATTCTGAAGGATTATTCCTGAGCGGTAGGATCTGCGACTGCAGGGCTACTTAAAGATGGACCTCTCTCCTTTTTCTTTACATTTATGTTTGTCATAACGTCCTGTTTTTTTCTTCTTTCACAGAGAAATTCATCAAGTGTCGTCATATTTTGTATCAAACGAGGTAGCTCACACTTATCTCATTCTACGGGGAAACAAATGTAGCGCGACGAGTCAAAATGGCGACGCTGTTAACCAGGAGAGTGACCATTCCGTTATTAGAGTCTTTCTCTGGCCAAGAAATCCTGTGTGTGGTAAGTTCTATGTCTCAAGATGTTCTTATCATGTGCACCAAACCAGTGAAATCTCTTAGAGATATTCTGGATCAAATTTCAGCATTCCCTGAATTTTGCGTAAGGAACCAACAGCCATCTTTTCCATTGAATTGTCGACGACGATGAACAAGAATAAGGATTAAAGCGATACGATTACGATAACGTCGACTAAGACGAAAATGACGACGACTAAGACCTCACGATGACCATAATTACGAGGATTATGAACAAGGCCGAAGACTTTGTCGACGGACGACCGACGACGGATTACGGACGACAACGACGATGACAATAATGCGAAGGCAACTACAGTGACGACGAAGATGTGGCATAGCCAACACATTTTAGAATGGAGAACAGAGAAAAATGCAAGAGCTAGTCATTTCCTCTTTCTAATAGAGGGTATTCCATGTTGTCGTTTATTGGGATTTCAACTATTTCATAAAGAATCAGTCATAGACAGACTTTAGAAACTCGTGCTTTTTTCGACAATTCTGTCTTTCTGTTCTAACAGGTTCTCAAGTTAAGAGTTCTTATGAATCTGATGAGCGGCCCATGGCTGTTTGTGAGTTATCCGGCTTCGTCGCTGTGGAAAGTAAGATACCTGTATAGCATTCTTGTATATCCTGGAGAACACCTACATTTTTTTTCTCTCTTGTGGGGTGGTTAGAAGGTTGAAAAGGGGATCAACTTTTCGCCCGTCTTTACTCCAATTTCAACTCTATGTCAAATGTAACATCTTCGAAAGTGACAGTCGTTTTCTGGCTTTGTTCAACCTTTTGTTCTTGCTTTTCCTTCCAGCGAGAGAAACTTTCAATTCATTTACCGAAGAACAATTCTGCGAACATATGAGAAGAGCTACGTTATCAGAGGAAGAGTTCACCAGACACAGACAGGCCATACAAGAATTACTGAACAAGTAGAAATGTCCCGTACATCAAGTTTAATATTTCACTACCATTTTGAAGCAGACCTCAAAAATAAAACCAAAAAAAGAAAACAAAAAAATAACAGGCAAACAAACAAAAAGCAAAAATTACAAGAGAAAAAAAAAGAAAGAAATTGTGAAACACATAAGGAGTGGAAACTTCAATGCAATAACAAGTCCCTTGGCTCGGAAGATAAGTCATGGGTTAACAATTACATCTAGCTCTTGAATTTTTAACTGTTATATATCCCTCTTAACTGTAGAGCTAGCTTGGATTGTATTTTAGATTCTTAGAGCTGATTTTTATTTGATGACCATAGAATGTTTAGGGCGTTCATTTGATAACCAGTTAACAGACAGTAGTCTTATATGCAATGCAAAAAACAATTGACCGCAAAATCTCAACCATTTCTGAAATTTCTTACGATAAGAAACCTTGCCGATTACAAGCCCCATCGAAAAAAACCTAATAATTTTTTAAAATAAAAATTTTCCAACGGTCCATCATTTATAGAATAACCATATTAATGATAGTCTTAAAATGACGTTAATGCAATAAAAGGCAATTGCGGCTAATTGCAATTTTCTTACTAAGGTTTCAGAGCGTATTTATTAGCGCTTCGATAATGCTTACGGAAAAGGGGAACTTTTCGCGAAACTTGTAGATAAGGGGTTGATCCGGCCTTTTCCGAGTGAGACGGGAGGGAAAAGGAGGAGGGGTCCCCTGATATGCGCGGGGGGTTTCCTTGAAGGGCGTAGCAAAAAGTTTCCGTGTTTTCATGCATGGTTGGACAACGTGATCGAGCGAGGCCGTTAGATGAAAAACTGAAGGACCTAAGATATTTCCAGTGAAAGTTTACTCAACTCGATTATGTACAATAGGCACGGTTCGATCTAATATTCACTTGCGGTAGTTACATAACATAACATGCAATTGAAGATGTTCCGCGGACAGCTCTGTGGAGCCGGGCGATGATTTGGAAATCATCGTCAGGGGTAAAAGAAAACGTAGAATTATGCCTTTGTGATGTCGGCACTAATTCTGAACCGGCAAGGCGAATAAGGTGAAAAGTTTTGTTTTAGTTAAGAACGTTACATTTAGCATCACATGAACTCGATCACGCGACGCAAAGCAATTAGCAGAAATCGGGGATTACCCTTATGAATATTAATCATACTAGGCAGACATCGAGCTTCGGCCGCCACCATGATCATGCTTATTGCTGAAGATGGTGCGTTTTCAACGGACTCCCGATTCTTCCTACTTCATAGTTGATAGTACAACGTTTTTCACACAGGCTTGCCGGTCTTGAACTGAAGTTTTGTCAGTTTTGATTTTCTTTTTGGTTACAGCGGCTCGCTTCCTCCAGGTTAGTTTATGTCTGTAGTTTTATCCATCGACGTTTAACTTCGTTAAAATCTTGTTACGGCAGTCAGTTTTGTCTTAAACACATGTGAATGAGTGAAAATATGGTTCCCTTCTCCCCTTGGGTGATCCAGAGTTTCAATGTTGTGCTTTCGGTTTATCAAATATTTTCACGAGCCGAACAACTCTGTGAAATGGTGCATGGTGGGGTAATGTGCCTCATGTACTGTTCAATGGACTACTCCTGTGGCCGGATTGATTCTCACTTGAAGCATAAGCGTAATATAAGCTTATATATTTCTCGTCCGCTGTGTTGTTCCGTCCTTACTTGTGTAAAACGCAAACGACAGAATCGTAACAGATATTATTTTCGAAACGCATCGCGACCAGTCGCAACAGTCGCGTACATGCAGCTGGCACAGAGTCGCATACGTGCAGCTGGCATAAATTTTTCGATTAAATGTCAAATTTACAACCTAGGAAGGTAATCGCTTTTAATTTCTCGGGCAAATTATTTCCTTCTGTGCCTATGTGTAGCCGTGCACGTTATGCTAGATGACAGAGATGATTTAAGGGAGCTGGACTGGTCGACCCGGTGGACATGAATATTTAATTGATTTTGTTCGTCTGGCGTCAATAGCCCCTCAGTGGCCACATCAACACCGTCAACTGTAGTTTGCTTGGGTTAGTCTCTAGTATGCAGTGGACTTTGCGGTCCCAGCAATTCCGCTAACTACAGTTGGTTCTGATCAGACCTGATTAGCCTGTGGATGACGTCAGACTTTCACTGAGTAGTAGTTCGTGACAGCCGTTAGACTGATGTAAACATGGCTGAGTGTAGAATGCTATGTCTGGTTCAAATCTTCATGCTGTAAGTCGTCATCGAAAATTAAGAAGTATGGTCAAACTTGCGAAAACTGCACGAGATGTTTTCGTATGATGCAAATTTTTTTCTGCTTTGCATTGTTTAAATTACTCTTTCCCCCGTGATTTTTTCAAGCTTAGTTTTTCATTTTACATAATTATGTTGATCTCGCATGTGCTACACTGCATTCTGATTGACGTCTCGTTTATAAATTAAGGTCTAACCCGTTCATCCAGCTTGGGTGTTGGTAAGTTAGTTTGTATCGTTTTGGATCATGGATCGGAAGCATGAATTGCCTAGCTATAATATAGTGAGAGTGGAATAGAGAAGTGATCACACTATGGGAATAGCCAACTGAAGTTATCTCTGTCCTGACTTTACCTCTACTGAAACCTAGTAATCTACGTCAAGCAACAGACCGAAATAATTTGGCTCACCCGATTTTTTGCTTTGTTCGTGACGGGTACTCTAAGTAAAAGAGTATTGATACAAGATGGTGAGTTCGATTCTCGTATCCCGTGAATTACCCGGCTCAACATACCATATCCCGAAAACCCCTAATCGGGCCGCAATCGATCCCACTGTTTCAGGAATTCAATGTTTTACCTGCAGCTTGAGATTTTGCGGCAAAATTTTGCAAGTTCGTCGTTAATCCCAATTTCAGTTGTTTCTTTGTCAGTTATGATTTATCACTGTACACGTCCGGCGATGATTTCACGCCAGCCTGTACGAATAAAATCGATCATTTGATTAATTAAAGGAGGGTTTCACGGTTCGGCACATGTCTATTATTTATTCGCCTGTGCACGCTTTTTGGCACAGCCCCAGTTTTCATTGTTTATGAATCAATCGTAAGCAAGTTCCTAATTTCGCATGCAAATAGCCGTAAAATCATCAATCGTAGGATAAATCGTACGGGTCAACACTAAATTCAACTGTCGACAGCGTCGGTAACATCCACTGAAATGTTAATTCTAAGAATTTTGGTCGTCCGTCATTCTACCACGACTAACTAGCATGTGATTACTAAATTACATCTGAGTGAAGTTTTTAAAGCGATAACGCTGTTAAGAAGGGCACAAAAGTATTTTGATTTAGAGACATTCGCCGAACCATGAAACCCTCCCTTTAAGCGCTAGCTAGCGCTATGTTTAATATCACAAGTTTTACTCAATATTTTGTAATTCGTTAAAAATTGTCTATAGGTACTTCAAACTGACACTGACAAAGCTCTGTAGATTTCCAAACAACAGCATCAATGGCAAGTGGTCCAATCAAGGCTGCGAGTGAAAGTGACGTCACACCACCTGATGGTGAACCAACGCTGGATTTTGATGAAGACACTTTAAGAGGTAGAGGAAAACGGTAGCCTGGCTGACTGACCAGGGTGGGATGTACGAAATGAATTAAATAAATGAAATGAAATGAAATACTGTACTGTTTTGCCGTTTGCCCGTTACTGGCGCATCAAATTGCTTCATAAACAATGACCTCGGCATGTTTCTTTTTGTCAAATTATCATATAATGGAGTAATGAAACTGCATAATTGTTAACCTCTTGTAACGCTTGTTGCAGCTCGTTCCCATTCTAACATTTTAAAAAATCCTGGTAGGTTATATCATCCTTCATGTAGTTTGTCATTGGTGTCAATGTATTTAATGAATTATACATTACTTTTTCGTTCGTCTAGCAATCGCACGGGTGTACCTAAATGAAGGTAATGATGAACACAGAGGGAAAGATTTTAGCAGAGCCATTTACTTCTACACGGAAGGAATTAATGTGAAATTTAAAGATGAAACTCTCAAAGCCAAACTCTTCAGTAACAGGGCAACAGCACATTTTCATTTGGGTAAGATCATTTGACCTTTTTATTTCGGCATTCTCTTATATTCGCGTTCTCTTGTGTGCCCTCAAAGAGTAATCTTGTTCTATGTGCAAGTTGATGTATTAGGAGTTCCAAAAAGGCCATATTCGTTTTCTCGGTATTGGACTGAAACTAGCTTGCAATGGAGGCTCATGCATGCAGGAGAATATCGTTAAAAAGAGATTAACTCCATTAGCATTTGAGAAGACTCTCCGCGTGCACCTCAGTTGCAAGCTAGCTCCAGTCCAATACGAATATGTTCTATTATTTAATTACTGATAGATATCAGTGCTACTGAGTTACAAACTATGAAAATATTTGTTTTCATGCTTAGGATGTTATCCTGAATCACTGAGTGATGCCAAAGCAGCCCATGAATTAGAGCCAAATTTTGTGAAGACAATTGAGAGAGGTACGATCGTTATCGAAGTGTGTTTTCGGATGAAATAATATATTATGTCGGCAAAACACCAGTCTTTGTTTCCCAACTGCCGCAGAGATTCAACGAATCACGACGACCAAGATGACGACAATGGAGTGGAATGGTGGAGAATAAAATCAGAAAAACAGAAATTGTGCCTGAAGTGGGGACCCAACCCTAATTTCCGCACAACCACGCAAAAAAAAAAAAAAAGATTGTTTCGTCGATCGAGTTCCGTTTAAGAAAACATGAATTAAGCCCGTGTACCAAACCTCTATTACCACTCAGTATCATTAGAGCCCGGTATCACACCCGAAAGTCCCAAGCATCTCTCTCGCTTATTGAGTAGAAGTTCAGTATAGATAAGCATTCAATTCTTGACTACATCGAATACATTGTTTCAGGATTCATTTATTTATTTTTTGATTTCTTCAAAAGGAGCGAGTGCCTGTTTTAAGCTGAGTATGTTTGAAGAAGCCATCACTTGGTGTAACAAGGGATTGGCAGTATCCTTTATTTCATATTATTCACACATATTTCTCTTCGATTGTGGCGAAGCAGAATTGCCGGAAAAAAAATGACGCCGTCAAATATTATACTTTATCAGTATCTCACAGTTGAAGGATGGAAAAGGAAAAATGCAGCTATGACACATTCTCTCTCTCTTTTCCACTTCTGTATTTCTCCTATCATTTTAATTTACATACCAGGAATCACTAAGATTAATTGACAATACATTGTAGAAAACGAGAACAGCGACGACAAAGACAGCAATGAGGACGACAATAACAAACAAAAGGAGCAAAAAATAAAGTTTCATTTTCCTAAACTCTTGGAAGATTGACCAGAACAACCAGAAGTTAGTGGACTTGAAGAACGAGTCTGTCGAAGGACAAAGGAAACTTCAAGAAATACGTGTAGTCGAAGGGAACTTGAAGGATGAGTCGGATACCCAAACCGCGACACGAAAGGTAAGCTTGATTTAATTTTTTTTTACTTGAGGAAGGCCAGTTTGAAAATCTAAACCAAAAATGGCTGGCTAGGTATGGAAGTATACACATGACGTCTTGGCAGCCATATTGGTGTTCCAGGACAATGAAACGGCGGCCATACCAAACCAATCCCGTGGGAGTTCAACTCTTTTATTATGTAGACACTTTCTTTTTTTACAAGAAATTTGCATGGCTGCTGGACACGTGAGTGAATACTGTCAGGAATCAGATCGTTTCTTTGTCCCACGCTCGTGAAATGCTGAAAATTTCGTTTTGATCACAACATTGAATTCGTTTAGCATACAGTTGACGCTTTATATCCCCTGTTTGTTCCCACGAACGATTCCAGAAAATGAGGAGGAAGTTATCTAGGAGAAAACAAACAACTTTGTTGTTTCTTCTTCTTCGTTAATCACCAACATTTGACACACCGGTTACCTTGAAGACAACTATGGACTTCAAAACGTTTATTGCTAAAACGTTTTTTTTTTAAATTGATACACAGAAAATCATCAGTTACAAACTATTATTAAAAGATACGAAAATAAGCTACACAAATCAAGTGGTCTACATGATTGCGCGCGTGTAACCTCAAAGAGAAAATGTGGGCTTCGACTTTCTTTTTGAAAACCCCCAAAGAATTACTAAGATCCTGAGGCAGAGAATTTCATAAGGCGACACCGCTAGAGGAGAGACTGCACCAATATAAGCTGTATTTCCTTATCTTTAGTCGTACTATGACGTCAGTCTGTTGAAGCTTGCATTGACTCTTGCATTCAATCTATAGAAATGCGTTCGAGCAAAAGGAGCGGGATACCTTTTAGGGGTTAAAATCTATGGTTTGGTAAGGTGAAATGTATTATCGCAAAATCTGAATTTATCAATTTTAATGGACATTTTAGCGATGCCACACAATATCAAAATGTTTTCGTGTTTTTCATATAAACTAAACAACACCTCCTTGCCGAATATATGGCAACTGTAACAAGGATAACAAGTCTTTGCAAACATTGCCAAGTTTCATAGCTCTTATGGGTAGTCAGGGTAGGTACTTATATAGAGTCACCGCTTGTTCGCTACAGTGTCAGCGCAGTTGTAACTTTGAGTTACGTTTAGTGTACCGAAATATGACGGCGTACTCAAGAATAGCAATTGTGGATTCTTTTGACTTAGCTGTAGCCTTGAAATAGACGTATAAAAGTATGAATGCTGCTTTCATTTACCAGATCAGTGCCTCATTTCAACAAGCAACAGAAATTTCCAACGAAAGCAAAGATCTGGGGAGTGAAGCCTACGGTGATCTTGGAGATTTCTTTTACAATCTTGGTGACTTCAACAAAGCCATAAACTACTACAACCTATGTGTTGCTTTTGCCAAAGATGTAGGAAACAAGGCTTTAGAAGGGGCTTTGTACTGCAATCTTGGCAATGCTTATAAAGGTCTTGGTGATTTCAAAAGAGCCATAGACTACCACAACCTCTCTCTTAGCATTGCAAAAGAAGTGGGATATAAAGCCGGAGAAGCAGCTGCATATGGCAATCTTGGAAATGCTTTTAACAGTCTTGGCGATTTCAGAAAGGCTATAGATTATCATAGCCGAGATCTCACTATTGTCAAGGAAATGGGTGACAGGGCAGGGGAGAGAGATGCACATGGAAATCTTGGCATTGCTTATTCCAATCTCGGGGATTTCAAGAAAGCCATAGACCACTACAGCGAACGTCTTGGTATCGCCAAAGATCTGGGAGACACATCAGGGGAGAGTGACGCTTGCGCTAATCTCGGGATTGCTTTATACCGTCTCGGAAATTCCAAAGCCGCCATAGAATACTTCAACCGTCATCTTCGTATTGCCAAAGACGTTGGAGACAAAACTGGGGAGGGGGCTGCATATTGTAATCTTGGCAGTGCCTTTTACAGTCTAAGGGATTTCAGAACAGCCATACACTACCATAACCTGCATCTCACTATCGCTAAAGATCTCAAAGACAAGGCTCAGGAAGGACGCGCGTACCGTAATATTGGCCATGATTTTTACGATCTTGGTGATTTCAAACAAGCCAAGGATTACCACAACCGGCACCTTATTATTGCCAAAGAAGTGGGAGATAAAGCTGGGGGAAAAAATGCTTATAGCGGTCTTGGCAATGCCTCTTGCAGTGTAGGCGATTTTAAAGAAGCCATAGACTACCACAATCTTGCACTGAACATTTCCATAGAACTGGAAGACAAGGCTGGGGAAGGAGCAGCGTATGGCAATCTTGGCAATGCATTTGACGGTCTTGGTCATTTAGAAAAGGCCGTTGAGTACCACAGCCTCCATCTTGGCATTTCTAAAGAACTAAGAGACAAAAAGGGCGAAGGAACCGCGTATGGCAATCTTGGCAATGCTTTTCTAAGACTCGGTGATGTAACAAAGGCCCTAGATAACCACAATCTACAACTTATGGCTGCCAAAGACTTAGGAGACAAATCCGAAGAACAAACCGCGTATAGTAATCTTGGCAATTCTCATCAGTGTCTCGGTAATTTCCAGAAAGCCATAGATTATCATAATCGTGCTTTAGATATGGCCAAAGAAGCCGGAGACCGAGCTGGTGAAAAAAGGGCATATATCGGTCTTAGCAATGCTCTCCAGCGTCTTGGTGATTTCAAAAAAGCCATTGAATACCTCAACCTTTCTCTAAGTATCAGCAAAGACTTAGGAGACAAGCCTGGAGAGGGAGCTGCCTATTGCAATCTTGGTAATGCTTTTAGCAGTATCGGTGACTTTAAAACGGCCGTAGACTATCTCAAGCGTCAAATTAGCCTTGCCAACGATATTGGGGACAAAGTCGGACAAGGGGCTGCAAATGGAAATATTGGAATTGCTTTGACCAATCTCGGTGACTACGAAGAAGCCACAGACTACTTAAACCGTCAATTTACGATTGCCAAAGATGCGGGACATAAGGGCCAGGAAGGCACTGCATGTGGCAGCCTTGGCAATGTTTATTTCAAACTTGGTGATTTCAAGCAAGCGATGTACTACCATAATCTTCAAAGTGATATTGCCATAGAAGTGGGCGATAAGGCTATGCTAGCTGTCGCACAAAGCTCCCTTGGCAATGATTTTCAAAGCCTTGGTGATTTCAAAAGCGCCATGGAACACCATAACATTGGCCTTAGTATTGCAAAAGAAGTAAATGACGAGTTATTGGAAGGCCAACTCAATCATGCACTAGGCTACAGCTTTGAATTACTCTGCAATTTCCCTGAGGCTGTAAAGCATTACCAGGCAAGTGTACGATTGTTAAACAATGTGAGAAGTCTTCTCCAGTCTCGAGATAGATGGAAAATTAGTTTTCGACAAGAATGCAACATCAGTTACACGAGTTTATGGCGAGTTCTCTTGAAACAAGACAGGATGGCTGAAGCCTTGTTTGCTGCCGAGAGAGGGCGAGCCCAATCTCTTTCTGATCTTTTGAGATTCCAGTATCGTATGGCAATAAGTCCATCGAAGGCGTATGAAAATGAAGAGCACGATGGGGATATGCTCAATTACATTCCATCAAGCACAATTTTTGCAGCTGTTGGTGATGGTACGATAAATTTATGGGTCCTGTTTGAAGAAAGGAAAGTTCATTTTAGGCAAAAGGAACTTGACGATCCCTTTGCCTTGGATGATACAAATGCCTCTTTGATCTCGTTAATTAAAACTGCTCACCGAAACATCCGTGTTGGTCAAGTTGGTGAGGTAATCCCAGACTCTTCCTCGGGAGAGGATAGTTCTTTGAGCACTTTGTACACAATCCTCATCAAACCAATTGAAGACCTGGTTCAAGGTGACGAGCTGATCATTGTCCCGGATGGTCCACTTTGGTTAGCTCCTTATGCTGCATTCCTGGGCAATGATTCCAGGTATCTTTGCGAATCCTTTCGAATCCGACTGATTCCTTCGCTGACCAGTATGAAAATGATCATGGACTGCTCAAGCGAATACCACAGTAACAGAGGTGCATTACTTGTGGGAGATCCGTGGGTAGAGGAAGTTACTAACAGGAAAGGAAAGAAACTGTTAAAACAACTCCAATTTGCGAAACAAGAAGTTGAAATGATTGGGCAGATTCTCAACGTAAAGCCTCTCACAGGGAAAGACGCAACAAAGAGTGAGGTCTTAAAAGGACTAAACTCAGTTGCTTTGGTTCACTTTGCAGCTCATGGGCGCATGGAAACTGGTGAAATAGCCCTAACTCCCGACCCGAAGCGAGCATCCCGAATCCCCACAGAGGAAGATTATATTTTGACAATAGCAGATGTGCTGAGTGTTCAAATGCGAGCAAGACTGGTTGTGCTTAGTTGTTGTCACAGTGGTCAAGGAGAGATCAAAGCTGAAGGCGTGGTCGGTATTGCACGTGCCTTTATGGGTGCTGGCGCTCGTTCCGTTCTGGTCTCACTCTGGGCGATCGATGATGAGGCCACGCTAGAGTTTATGAGAAGTTTCTATCATCGCCTTGTGGAAGGGAGAAGTGCAAGCGAGTCCCTAAAACTGGCCATGAAATGTCTCAGAGAGTCTGAAAAGTACAGTGATGTAAAATACTGGGCGCCTTTTGTACTTGTTGGTGATGACGTCACTCTGGAATTTGATGAAAAGGAATGAAACATTTATTTGATTGTGAGTATTGTGAGCTGAATCCATGCTTCTTCCCACTAATTTAAGGGCGAGATTTTAGGATTAAGTAAATTTAAGACTGCCAAGCCTAGGGTAAGTCATGACGTCAAAAATTGGATTGACTGGAATCGATAAGTAATCTTGTGTCTTTTTTTT
>Ga0126339_10003025_pt1 | contig 12162 bp, 4 predicted proteins | sample OrbTmetagenome_2_FD_92532 | JGI IMG/M metagenome (GOLD analysis project Ga0126339, IMG submission 92532) | Coral microbial communities from Petempiche,Puerto Morelos, Mexico - Orbicella T R C metagenome | ecosystem: Host-associated > Invertebrates > Cnidaria > Coral | place: Petempiche,Puerto... | reverse complement strand
GTTTACGCTAACCCAGGATTAAAGTTTATCGAATTATAACTTTTTCTTCTGTACAAATGTTTTTTGCTGTTTTGTTTTGTGTATATGGTGACTATTAAAACTCAAAACAGAAGGCCAAACAATATACAGAAACCGCACCGCAAAGTTACAAAACTCAAATCAAAATTCTCCCTTTTTCTGGGTTAGCTCAATCCGGCTTTGAACAACCCAGCCCAGGAGCTATGCTTTTAGGCTGGCCTAAATCTATATGTTAGTTACCGCTTGTCCAATATACAAGAAAATAACATGTACCATGTAATCATACTTCCATCATGTGAAATATGATGGAGAACATTCATTGGAGACCAACATGGCAACAATACAATGCTGTCATACAGCCTTTCATCTGACATCTCTAGGATCTGGTATATTGTGTGATATAAACCTATCTAGCCATATTCCCATCCCAATAAACCCTTTTCAAGTTGCTCTTTTCTCTTAATTCGTAAGACAATGAACATGCAAGAAAATCATATTTTCATTTAAAAGGTTGTGCACCAAGACTTGTTTCAAAACAGAGGCAAAAGCAACTTGGAATTGGCCCACTTAATGGCTGTAGGTGCATTAAATAGAAAAAAGAAACAAATTCCACTTACTGGAGATACCATCTCTTGCTTGATGTGGACAATACAAGAGTATGGATGTATTCCTGGAGTCTGAACACCAATAGCACATGCTGGATAGTGATCTGCCAGTTCACTTTCATTATCTGAAGGGATCTCCTCTCTATAATCCGACAAGACAGTATCACTTTCCTCATATGGGTCATGGCAAGCTGCTGGTGGGGTCTCCACAATGGTGTTTAAATTACCAGAAGGAACATCCCCAATACCAGAAAGGCCATTATCTGTAATAACAGAAGAGGCTTCATCTGTAGCACCAGCAGGGGCATCATCTGGGACATCAGCAGGGGCATTATCTGGAACACCAGCTGGGTCATTATCTGGGGTACCAGACGGTGCATTATCTGTAACACCACCAGGGACAGTATCTGTAACAACAGCAGGGGCATTATCTGGGACACCAGCAGGGACATTATCTGGGACACCAACAGAGGCATTATCTGTAACAGCACCAGGGGCAGTATCTGGGACTCCAGCCAAGGCATTATCTGGGACACAAGCAAGGGCATTATCTGGGACACCAAAAGGGTCTCTATCTGTGTCACTGGAAAAGGACTCATCTCCAACCTCAGAAGGGGCACTTTCTGTGTCACTAGAAGGAGAATTGTTGGCAACACCAGGAGTGTCATCTGTGGCACCACATCGGGCATCATCTTTGACACCAGATGGGCCATCATCTGTAACATCAGCAGGAGAATCACTTGTGACACAAGAAGAGGGATCATCTATGTCACTAGAGGGAACATCACTTGGTTTGTCTGTATGGGCCTCGTCAGAAGAACCAGTAGGCACCTCCTCTTCAGTGACACCAAAAGGTACCTCATCAGAAGCTTCTTCTTCAGTGGTACTAAAAGAAGAGTCTTCTGTGCACCCTAGGGCTGAGCCATCTGTGTCAAGTGAGGAAGTGTCCTTAGGAAGACTGTAAGAATGTTCAACATGGATCTGCTTCTTCTGGGAATTCTCAAGTCTTTCAGGATTCACTGGTGACTCAGGAGGACTATCAGTGGTGTAAATGCTACTGTCATAACGCGAAGAATGCCGGGAGTTTTTCTCAGCAGTTGACAGGGTCTTAATGACACGTGTGCAACCATTATTCATTGCTATATTCAGGGGGGTCAATTTCTTTTTATTCCTTACTGATATGTCTCCTCCAGCATCAACTATGGCACGAAGGGAGACCAACCCAATCTCATTTTGTGCAAGATAATGTAGTGCTGTGTTGCCATGCAAGTCCCTGGCATTCAATATTTCTGCCGTCTTTGCAGGCATTTGTGCTGCTTTTGCCACCATTTGCCCTAAGCACTCCTCATAATAGTCTGACTTATTGCCAGTTATAAGCTTTGTTGCAGCTGCATGAAGAGGTGTTTGCAAGGCCTTATCCTGGAGTGGCAGACAATCTTGCAGCAAGTTTATCATCTGCCTAATCTTTTCCTTAAGACGTCGTATTTTAGTATAGTGTAAACAGAGAACACATCGATGCAGAGCAGTTTCTTGAGTGTCTGATGAGCGAACTGTGGTACTGAAACCTACAAAAGTTATAAAAAGACATTAATCTTAACCTTTTCAGTCCACAGCTTGTACTATTTAGGTCCTGTGGATATGCTCATGCCGTTATAGCTTTCTGATGTGTTTTTAAAAATATTGTAAACAGTTTTAAAGTCCTACTATGATGAAATTCACATCTTTCCTATCTCAGCCATTTTAAAGTATAAATGAGTAGTATGTTTGAGAAGAAAAATGCTGTTTACTTTTTTCAAATGTCTCTTTTCATTCCAGGGATTATATGCAAATTGGCCAAGTGATGACATCATAAACTCAACCAAATTTTGATCAATATGATGAAGAAAGATGTTTCAGCCAATTTGCATCAAAAATGTTTAAATCTTTGCAGTGAGATTCTACTAAATGTGCTCCACAACAGGAGCTTGACAGGGCTCGAAATTAACTTTTTTGTTTATGAGCCAAGTGGCGACTTATCCTAAAATTTTCGTCACCAGATTGTAATTTTGGGTCGCCATTTTTTTCACTGATTTTCTCCTTGTTCAGTATTTTCCTGAAGTAAACAATCTTTGGCATAATTCTAAGTTTACATAGAAAGAAGCTTATCCAACAGTAAAATTTAAAAGGAAGAACACAGCAACAAAATAAGGAATAATAATCAGTGTAAAAGCAGTTTCAGTAATGATCTCATGTTTCCTCCTTTTCCTCATCTAGTTTCATGTCTATGTAATTTTTTGGCATGTGCAGGCGACTGACATATTGGATTTAGGCCCCTGTTCTACCACATTGTTGTTAGTTGTACCAGGCTCCATGCACACATTGTCTAATTCACCCATGATATCTCTTCATTGAGAAGCTGCTGAAACAAAATGGCAATCTATTCAGTGACTGAAGAATCACAGGTTTGTTTAGTTGTGTCTATTTGTATAAATTACATCTTTCATCCACAAGTAAGGTTGATTTTCCATTGAGGTTCAAAGGTTGACAGAAGAAAAGGTGAGTCGCCCACTGGCGACCGGTTCTTAATATCTGGTTGCCAACACTCGATTTTTGCTCACGACCAGTGAGTCGCAATTTCAAGCCATGTTGACAGTTTTGTTACCACAGCAACATACACAGGTTCCAGACTTACCCGATTTTAAAGACTTTTCTGGCCACCTTTGGCATTCCATTTTGATATTTACCAGTGGTGCCTCATCTGCATGATCCAGCAACCATACAAATAATCTACAACCTTGGTCACAAGGGTTGGAAAAAGATTCATTCTATACACAAGATTTTTGCCCATCCCCACCCCTGTACAATGTTGCCAAAACACTTTGATCTAACACAAATTTTGCATTTTACCATTTTTCAACACTGAAAGGGGGAATTGGGTGCTGACACTTATTCTGTAGGTATTATGGTTATGATTTTATGTTTTTGGCATTTTCCAACACAATTTGTCCATGATTGTAGGTCGAGTTTGTAGCCTTGTTTCTCAAGCTGAAAATCACTTAAATTTCTAAATCTGGTTGGTGGGGACTGGAAAAGAGTGAGTTGCCATGGGAACAGAATGTGCTATAGCTAAGGTGTGTTGCCTGTAGAACTCTCAGCCTACCAAGTTTTACTGGTCTCTGCTACAAACTGACCAAGATATTTGTATCTATATACCTGATGGAATATTGGGTTAAGTGTTTGACATCATCAGTCTTCTCACTTGCATATTTTACACCTTTTTCAAAGCTAAATATCTCCCGAACAAATGCAGATATTTGCAAATGGTAAACAGCATTTTTAATCTTTTGTGAAATTCTATATACATATAAAAATTCAAGGGATGAAAATTTAATCACAGTTAGAGAAAACTATCAACTTTTTGTTACCTTTTCACATTAAATGGAAACAGAGACTTGGTTCCTCATTCTCCTTTACTTTGGTTATTTCTTCTGAATACACTAGAAATGTCAGTGTCCAAAGAGTAACAGGGAAAGGGAAGTGCAAAGGTAAGTGTTGAAAGGAACATTTCTTCACATTTAAGTCAGTCAAAATGAAAAAAAATAAATTGTGTACTTAAAAGACCCCCGAGCAGAGTGTTGACAGATACCAAGAATGGCTACTCAGTCAACATGTCAGGTGGAAATGCAGTCAAGAGTCAGTTGATATGTTGGTTGAGACATATCAACCTAACAGAGCATGAGGGCCGTTCTGAGGAATATTGGCCCAAGCTCGGGGCAGTACGGACCTCACCGCACTCAGTCTGACAAAATTAACCAAGGGCCAATATTTCCCAGTATGGCCTGAGCAAGTTAGGTTTAAGTGGTTTATCATATGGCTCATGGGTCATATACTGCTTATGATGAAACGGTGCATATGGCAAATTTGTGACTAAGGAAAAATCAATCAGAATGCCTGCGTTTACTGTATGACTACCTTGCCATAATTACAACAAAGTTGAATATTGACCAACAACAGTCAAAAGCGAAGCCAGTATAACTACATGGAGCAGAGACGTGGGAAATCTGGGCATCTGAGAAAGATCCAGAAAGATCCAGAATCTACATGTAATAAACAAGAGGTTGTGCAAAATCCAAAGAATCCTCTGGCTGGAGACTATCTGCAAAGAGCAAAACAAGTTCCAGTCGATGAAGAGATTCTCCAGAGGAGATGGCAATGGCTGGGCCACATAATGTAAAACCCAGCATCTAGCATTAACTGAACGTCAGGTCCTACAAGTAGAATACACAGGGTCAACATAAGAGAGACAGGCCAAGAACCATGTGACAAAAGGATCACACATAGGATATGAAGACAATCAGGTATACCTGGATGTAGCTGGAGAGGCTAGCTCAGGCTGGGGGAAGCTTGAAAAACACCATTGTTGGCCCATGCACCAGAAGGAGCAAGAAGACTGTCAAAAGACACTACCAATACATGTTGGCCAATACTCTGTAAGTGCAGCTGTTAGTTGGTCTACAGCTATTTTGAGAAAGACTCCCAAAAAAGTGTAAAATTAATGCAAAATTGCCAAAAGTTATTGAGGAATGTTTTTATTAGTTTTCTATAGCTTAATTGGAGTTCACAGTGTTCAATCAAGACAGAAGAAAGCATGAAAATGTTTATTGATGGTTCTTCCTTTGCACTGAAACACCATGAACTCTGATCAAGGACCAGTTTGTGATATTTGTACATTTTGCCATTTACTTTTAATGCTAGTCTTCTAACCTACTGTGGAGATGAGGTGACCTCAGGGTTAGGGTAGACGACTCTGGATCCAGTGGTCCAGGTTTGAGCCCTGGCCAGGAACAATGTGTTTTGTTCTTGGGCAAGACATTTTACTCACAGTGCCTATCTCCACCCAGGTGTACAAATGGGTACTGGCAAATTTAATACTGGAGGCAACCCCGCGATGCAAATGAACCTTATGCGAGCTGCAAATGAACCGTATGTACATTCTTTTCAGTATAAAGTACTGAATTCTATTCTATATACAAATGAATCACTTTGTAAGATAGATTTCTGACCCCAAATGTTCCTTCTGTCATCAGACTACGGAGACCATATCTCATATTTTCTTTGACTGTTCTTTTTCTACTTCCTTTTGGAATGAGATATGTGAAAAAATTTTAAATAAACTTAATAGTTGCGTTTGCCTCTCTTTAGAATATCGCGAGATTATTTAAGGATTTTTCACGGGGGAGATGGATCTGTGGTGTAAAGAAACGAAACCATATTTCAGCCACTTTGAAAAAATTTTATTAAATAAACATCACACCGAAAAGTATATTTTCTTTAAATTGAATAACATCAATCTGTTTAAAAAAAAATGGAGAATTTTTGAGGAATTGTTTCTTTTAAACACTTAAGAAAAAAAAATTGTATAAGTAGTGTAAGTATAAGTAGTATAAGTAGCAAGTGTATTGTAAGTGTAAATGTAATTATAACATCAGTAATGTAAGTAGTGTAAGTGTTCAAGTTGTAAATAAAAATTCCATTCAAAAAAAAACCCTATGATGGACTAGCATCCCATCCAGAGGGAGTAGAAATATTCCTTGTTGCTTGACACTAGAGGAACCGGGATAAGCTCTGTCCTGATGGGCCACTTGGCTCATATGCAGTACTACTATATGCTATGTTATTAGGAAGGGTGTTATGTTAAAAGGCCAAAAAGAGACTGTGGTCTGGCATATAGAGATTGTCAGTCTGCATGGTTTCTGTTGATAAAATTTGGCCTTGGCACAAACTTACTGGACAACTTTCTGTTCTTCTTTTTTGAGAGGGCTTGACATTGAATATCACTTCCAAGTTCAAAGTAAATGCTTACCATACAAGACATAAGATTAAGGTTTAACATTTTATAGGGTTATATATCACTGAATTTCACAGTAAGCACTCTAAATGAAGGACAAGGTCTACAATATTGTGATGCCATGCCTGAATGTTTAACGGAACCTGTTGCAAGACATGTACCTTCTTATCACAGATAACATTATTATTGTTTTCTGGCTTTGCTGCAGTTATCAACACATCTTGAGCACTAAGGTTTCCTTCTACTTAGCCCTTAGTGGCAGGCCTGACTTGAAGCCAAATAAGGCGGTGGTCGTCTGACAGAGAGCACTGACATTCCTTTTTAATGGCCTTATGTGCTACTCAGCACAACAAGGATTTTTTAGTACAAGCCTTGCCAAAGATTTACTTGTCGAAATCAAATGTCTGCTTTTTCCAGACAGTCAGACAGATATTTCAGCAAACCCTGAGATTAACTAAGTAAGAGGAGGTGAGAAAAAGTCATTTTCTGCCTGACTGCCGCAAGTGGAAAAGAGATGTTGAGAATATCTTGAGAAAAAGAAATCAAGGTTTGCACACAAAGAAAGCTACGCCACAGAAACCTTTAATCTATTTTTATTCAGGAACACCTCCTAGGACAAGCAGAAACCCTGTTGTCGTTTAAACTTCAACTGATCGTAAGTTTCCCACCTTACAATTACAGTAAGTGAAGAAGGATGCGATGTGACTGAGTGGTCAGCACATTGGACTCACAATCCAGTGGTCCCCAGGTCAAGTTCCACTCCGACCAGGGTAGTCCTGAGTTCAAATCCTCGGCAGTGCTTGCAAATAGCCAACTGGTTTGTCTCCAGCCATTTGGGATTCTTAGCAATACTATGTTCAATTTGAACAATTTGTTTGTCATGCTTAGCTTATTTTTCTTTGTACCCCAAATAAAAGGTTGTTTGAAAGGTCAAAGTATCAGGTGGTATCAGGTAGTATGAATGCATGAAGTACAATTGTTTGTCATTTTTCTCATGTCAAGCAGTTCTTGGCAGCAGGTCTGTCAAGTTTAGCATAAATTTGACTTGACCAACATATGGACCAACTGAAAACAGACTCTTAACCTCATTTCAACCAACTGTCAACCCACACGTTGATCAAGTGGTGGTTAGCAACATCAGTGGACACTGGCAGTGCGTGTCTAAAGTACACATGATCCAAAAAATCATAACCACTTATGATAATAATTGTTTAAGGCCCAACCAGGTGATGCTATTTTACTGGCATTGTCTTTCATAGTATCAGAAAACATTCATAACCTAGGGATCTTCTGTGCCACCTGGCTGTAACTGTATCAAACCCTTGTTTCTCCATTTTTCCAGGAAATTCCCTATGTGTTACAAGGGGAAAGGGGGGCCTGACAACAACTTGCATCTACTGACCCACACGAGCCTGCACGGGTTCAGGGATGCTGGAGCATATTTTGAATTGAGAGGGGGGCTTACAAGGGAGCGCCAGAGGTGCTAACTTGTAGGGGTCTGGAAATATTTGTGAAATTATTATTTTATGTATTTTTAGCTTGAAATTGGGGGGGGGGGGGCTAAAGCCCCCCAGCCTACCGGCTCACCGTCCCTGGGGGGAAAAAAATGTCTCTCATGATATTTGCAAAAATGGTCAAGGTTCCACCTTAAAGTCCTGTGGCATGAAGTGTTGTAGCTTTCGGTTTGCAGTGCTTTCAGTAAGTTCATGTTTTGAGATTTGTGTGCCACACAAGTGGCACACAAACTTCAAAATAAGATTGGAGGGTCCAAGGTGGCGTACGTTTCAGACTCTGTAACTTCTGCTACCTTGGCGTTACCTTAATGTTACCTTACCTTAATGTTCACCCAAAGAGCAATACCACACAAGTTAAATATCAAACATTTATAAGCTTAGATTAAGTTTCATATCTTCAATAAGTTTAAAGACTTAAAACTAAAAGCAAACAATCACTTCTAGCAAGCTCGACACCTACCATTCTTGATCATCCATTCCATGGCTCTGCATTTTCCCAGCACTCCCGCCCAGTGTAGCAGAGGAAACCGATAGTTCTTGACAGGATCAGGGATTTCATCTTCTCGCTTCCAGCCTTTCTTCAGAAAACACTTCACAGTCTCTTCGAACTCAGACATATTCCCGCGCTTATCTCTCATGTCCGAGCAGCTTACAACGGCAAGGAGCAGATCATGGTGCTTTGGACAGTTCTTCCTCTTGTCGCAGAACGGCGTGCACGTTTTCCGAGCCATCTTGTACAATAAATTTCAACTTTTGACACCACTAGATCTCACTCTTCGGCCTGTTATAGAAAATGTCCGCCATTAGCTTCCATCAAACAAAAGCCGTTGCTTCCTAGCGTGCTTGGTAACCGCGCCAGGACGCCAGCTCCGTCGTCAAAACTTTTTCGTTTTCACTGATCGCTTATCAGCTTCAGCTAACCAAGTTTTTCCCTGTTCGCCACCGTTTTTTTTCTTCGCTTTCGCTTATCGTTTTACTGACTAACAGTTCTTTCTGTTTCTGTGCTGGTTTCGGTACCATTATACTGCGTTCGTTCGATAGAGAATTCCCGGGCAAATCCCCTGGCAAATATAAATTTTCGCGCCAAAATCGTCTGGTACAGCGACATGCACAGTGTAATCCTTGTAACCCCTCACAAGTTCACACATAAAATGAAAGGGGTGTAACGATTTCTTCTGTGGTATATGAGGAAGAGTTTTTCTGTTGGTATCATTTCGTTGTTTCCGAGGGGAATTGCTAAAGAAAGGAAATTGTCTGTTAAATGTCTGTTATGTGACCCCAGTTCAGCGACTCTTCAATAAACCGATGAGCGTGACAATAAGCGCGTGGTTTTTCTGTCATTGCTCATGCTGATAAAAATTTGGGTATATTTTTATTTGAAGGAAATTTAGTCAGAACTCTATTATAAAGACAGCTGGATTGTCCTGGATTATGAGCTCTCGATTTATACAAGATGATGGTAAATAAGGCCTCGTTCATCAGCGATCACCCAAGAAGTCAAGCTCAGAATGATGCATAATGTCTTTGTAGTGCCTAGCTAAAAATTAACACTATTTGCCCTTGGTTTCTAAGAGTGGTAGTCTACTTCGTTGCTCCTTGTTACCCTTTCCGAGAGCGAAGCCCAAGTCACGCCCTATTAATTTTGCAACTCCAAGGTACCAGCCACCATCTGCCCTTGTCATGACATTCACTCATGAAGTGTATAGCCTTAGAAAACTAAGGCTTCCGGTCTAATCATCATTCAACCATCATAAACAATGTGTAAATTCATAATTAACACAGGTTAATGTGTTATCTACCATATTTCCTCCAGTTTATTAAGTGCCATGGACAGATATTTCAAATTTGGGATTTAAGTTAAAGGGGGCCATATAATAATATTGAAAGTTTAAGACAGCTGTGACCTGCCAAGTAGACAATTTCAAAGTACAAGTACCGAGAATTACTAAGCTTTCCCAAAGAGAAACTGCAATTAACTATAGCAGAGTGTGCTAGCCAAACATTTACTGATACACTGTTTACACTGGCTATTCACACGTTTTAACGAGACAAATGTTAATGATCTTTTGTTATAACTTTTATTTCCAAACTTAACAAAAATATAGTGATTAAAATATGTAAAGTGGCTCAAAAGGATAACAATAGAAATCTAGTGTATTAAATATAAAATTGAAAATCATGGCTTTCATTTCTGCACCCAAAACACAATTTCATGTGATCGTTTTCAGCCACTGTATGTGGGTTAGTGTACAAAATATAAATATGGAATTAAAAGATAAGGTTTGGGACAACATTTGCCTAATTACAGGTATGTGTGAATCACTGATATACAAGTGTAAAAAGTGGAAAAATAATGTAAATTATCTTTTTGACACATCCTTCTAATGGGAAGCAAACCCCAGATTCTGGATTACCGGTACCAGCGCTGTTTCTTTAAGTGTTGGTGCCCGAAAATGCTCTTTGGCTAAATTTACATGCCACGATCTCTCAGCCTAATTTGTGGCTCCAACTTGTAAAGGAAATGTGTATAAAAAAGGTAAACAGGAAACATTTATGTGGCAAATCAGTTTCGTTCATCCTACACATTGTTGGCACAGATTTGCCAAAAGCATAGCAGGACTTAAACAGTTTTCCCAAGCTGGTCCTAGGTAATCAAAACATTTCTACTCACAGGACTTGCACATATTTGCCATAGTTTGTTTTCTAGAAGAATTTATTGATAAATACTCGCTGAACCTTACTTTTAGAGCTGATACTGGGTTACGACTGACAAAACCTACGGTACTTTATGGATTCTCAATTCATACAGAGACCTTGTTATTATGACTGCTAGAACTTTGGTTCAGTTGCTACACGTTCTCTTAGATTAAGACGCTTATGAAAACACAGACCTTGTCAATACAGACACTTTCTGTCCTCCATATGAAGTCCCTACGAACAGGGCTAAAACATATAAATAATTTACATCTGCCAGCAACAAACAACAAGAAAATTACAATTCTGATGAACTTGCTCAGGCCAAGAGTATGAGCGTGTATCATTGGACTAGGCTGAACACTTATGTGTACTACATTTGATACTGTGACTTTGCAAACTGTGCTATAACTAAGACAGTTACCTCAGTGTAGTGTACAAAAGATTGGCCACTGGTTAATGTTAACACAGTTATTCTTATTGGCCGCTAAAATTGTAAGGTGCAAATATAAAACTATGTCACCTTTGAAATGCAGGCAAGTAAACATGGCACCTTACTGTAAAATTGTCATGCCAGTGCTCTATCAATGATATGTACACCAAAAAATTGAAAGGAAATGATAATGCAGGAGTGCATGGAGAAGAGAAGTGCATAGAGAAGCATGGAACAACCAAGAGCTTCTTGCATTTCTCATTGTATGTTCTTAAAAATTAACAAGTGCTTAACTCAACAATACACAAGGAGCAAGTCAAATGTTTCCTTTTTGCAATGTCCAAGAAAATGTGCATGCTCAAACTTGTGATGTAGGACACATGCATTATAACTCAAGATGTAGCATGTGCATGACAGGAACATGTTTTCTAGCTCTTAAATGAACTCACACTGACACAATCACAGCCCACACAGTAGTTACTTAAACACTTTGTGAAGGACACTTCCTGGTCGTCAACTTAGTTGATGATAAGAATTCTGCACAGTGATGAAGTTGTCAGGGGGAAATTGCTTTTGTTTGTTGCTCTTTATGTGTAACTGATTTTCTTGCATAATTCCTCCCCGAGGGGGAGACTCCCATATAATAAGGGCGGGGGTGCTTGTTGGAAATTTTGAAAACAATCCCTAAGAGGTACCAAGATCCTGTTTTTTGGGTGTAGCTTGAAATGTTTTTCAGACCTAAGAGGTACCAATTCCCAACACAACACATTATCTCCTGTCATATATGTTTTGGCTATAATACCCTAAAAGGTACTGTAAAAGCTGCCACTGTGGACCTTTTGAGGCTGAACACCCCAAGAGGTACCAACACTGTGTTTGTAACCCCTAAAAGGTACAACAAGCAACCCCGTCTTTTTATATGGGAGGACGCCTGCAAACGCAGACGTATTTCCGGCTGTCGCTTGTCCCCGGTGAAAATAACATCTGCGAACCCGAGCCAGGAAACGATTTCTGTGATGTAGGAATTTTAAGCCAATCACAGTTTAGCTCAAGTAGTCCCAGAACTACAGC
>Ga0126339_10003022_pt1 | contig 12163 bp, 23 predicted proteins | sample OrbTmetagenome_2_FD_92532 | JGI IMG/M metagenome (GOLD analysis project Ga0126339, IMG submission 92532) | Coral microbial communities from Petempiche,Puerto Morelos, Mexico - Orbicella T R C metagenome | ecosystem: Host-associated > Invertebrates > Cnidaria > Coral | place: Petempiche,Puerto... | reverse complement strand
TAAAGAGAATAAAACTGAAATTTAACCCTTATTTTTACAAAAAAACATATAAAAACAAAGATAATGAAGATGTAGATAATAAAATAGAGAATGTTTTAAAAAAAACAGGTACTATTTTTATGAAAAGTGTTAGTTTTAATGATACTTATAAAGATATTAGTTATCAATTTAATACAAACACAACAGATTTTCCAAAAGGTGGTACTGATATAAAAATTCCTACTAATTTATTTTACGATAATTACACAATAAAAGATTTTATTGATAACTTAAAACTTATTACAGGAAATCAAGTTTATATAGGTGTAAACCCTGATAACGCTTTTTTTTTAAAATTAAAAAATGGTTTAAATATTAGTCCAGAAGACTATACTTTTGACCAAAATATTTATGAAGGTGATTTTTCTATTTACAACGATTCAAAATATCTTTGTAATTCTGTAAATGTATTGTCTAAAAATGATACAAATAAAAAAGGTTCTCTCCAATCAGGTTTTTATAATAATAAGGAAAGTATAAAGAAATATGGACTTTATGAAAAGAAAATCCAATTAAACAATATATACGATAAAGATTTTTCACAACAAATAGCAAAAAAGTATGTTGAAGAATTTTCTGAACCTCTTACTAAAATAAAAATAAAACATGTTAAAACCAAAAGGGATTACATTTTAGATGTTTATAAATTTAAAACAGTCTTCAAACATTTTAATAAAAATTTTTTAATTTTTACTGATGATTCAAAAAATCAAATTATAGAAGAATCTAATTATAATTCTTTAACTGATGAACAAAAATCAAAATATTTTATAGTTGTTGATGATGGTAGTAAAAAAGATTACGAAACTTCAAGTGAACAATTATTCAGTAAAGATAGAACTTTATCAGTAAATATACCACAATCTACAAAAAGAACAATAAAATTTTATCAATATAATTTTACATGTTTAAAAGTAAAATTTTTATATATAAATGTGTGGTGTAATAAAGTAAATATAAGTATAGATGTAAAAATAACTGCTGAAAAGAATGATTTATTCAGTAGTAGTAGTAGTAGTAGTAGTAGTAGTACTTTCTTAAATGATGATAAAAATAAATGGAAAACTTTAAAAATAGACTTGACAAAAAACGATTTTAATTATATATCTAATATAGAGATGACAATAAATAATCCACATACAAATGATGATTTAAAAATGTATATTAGTGAAATAGATTTACTATGTAGAGAACCTTCTATTCATAAAATTCCTTTATCTAATAAAGTATATTATTACAAAAATCATAACGAATATTTTGATTTAACCTTTTTTAATAAAGATGATCAAGGAAAATCTGTGGCTGAAAGTTTATTGGAAAGAATATCTTCTAACGAAGAATACATTAACGAAGTAATAAATGAAAAGGGTGGTGATTGATGGCTTTTACAAGGATTAAAATTTTTGATTATCTTTTTGATTATTATAATAAAAAAGTAAAAACTAATGGTGCTTCTGTTCCTTTTGTTGGTACTAAAATAGGACAATTTGCTAATGGTGATGATCATTATGAAGCAACTTTTACTTGTGAAATTTTAGAAAATACAGATGAACAACAAGACACGGGGAATATAGGTGAAAAAAGATATGGGTTAAAAACTAAAACTATTTCTAAAAACCTTGATAGAAATTTTAAAATTTTTAGAGAAGTTACAGCTGCTGATGGAACTAAAACAAGAACCGAATTTTTAGAAAAAGACGAACTTCCTTTTACTTCCAAAACTTCTAATGAATATAATATAGATTTATTTTTTGATACAGGTTATATTTTATTAAACAGGGTTTTTGATGGTGATACTTTTATTGTTCAAAATCTTAGGAATTACGGTTCTGTTGTTGATGCTAGTTTTTTTAATGATTTACAGGATGAGGTTGTAAGATTAGAGAATGATAAACATGACTCTGTAGATGTTATAGATAATTTAGATTCTACTGATGGAACAGAAAGCTAGTCAGCTAATATGGGTAGGGAGTTATCTCTTAGGGATGTTCATGTAAATCCACACACAAGAAACACTACTTCCACAGCAACAAGTCATAATTTAACAATATTTAGAAGACATGTGTTAGATATTACAGCATTAGGAACAGCTGCTGATAATATAACATTTAAAGCATTAGATGGTAGTGAAAACTTTAAGAATGGTGATTGGATTGTTTTGATATTTTCCACTTGGGATGGTAGAGGTGCAGGGAGTTGGAGATTGACAAATGGAAATAGAAATTTAAACCGAGCTGACTTTCATAATACAGAATCAGAGTTTGTTAGACAGGGGAATGTATGGCAACATCATGCTATTAGAAGAATACCTGATAAACAAATTATAACTTCGACAGATGATTATTCTTATGTATCTCCTCCTGATATTAAAAAATATGTAGATGATGAAGTTGGTGGGATTTCAATACCAACCGTTCCTGGATTTGCTACAAACCAAGAAGTTATAGATGGAACTTCTACTAATAAGATTGTGTCTCCTTCTACTCTGGATAATTTATCAGTTGGGGATATGGAGGCTTATAAAAACTCTAACAGATTGGTAGAGGCAAAAGGTATAAATGAATTTGTCACTCATGAGATTTTAAAAAATAAACCTCATGACATAGCCGAACCTCAATTCTACGCATACCATAGAGACATAAAAACCAAGAACATCGACAGCTCATCGGCATCTGCGACAGACATGGTTCGCCAGAATGGTGATAATCTAAAAACACATTTACCATATTACACTTTATTTGATGGCAAGTTAAAAAATACTTCTCAAATGGAATTTACAAGATTAAACACTGCTTATTTAGTATCTACGCTTTCTAAAAAGACTGTCATTAGTTTTATAATTTACGATTATGATAAATGGACAGATTCTACTTTGATTGCTAATTCAACAAAAGATGCGAGGATTTTAGACTCTGCTAATGATTATTTTTCTTTTCAAGTGTTAGATAAAGAGACAGGTGGCTCTACTCAAAAAATTATCTCTAATGATTTAAAAAAATATAAAGATTTCCATTTAATCATAATAACAGCTGAGGTGACAGTTGATTCTGCATCGTCTCCTTCTGTTATATTGAAAGTAAATGCTAAAACAACGACAGAAGATTTTGAACAGAATAAGTTCTTCATATCTTTAAAACAATATAAGGTTAATACTTTAACAAGTATATTTACTTATGGTGCTAGTGATACGAGTGGAGTTCAATCGGATTGGACTCAGACAGATTCATTGAAGGTTGATTATATTAAAAACAAACCTACATTTACTACTCCTATCCAATCGGATTGGACTCAATCGGATACTTCTAAATTGGATTTTGTAAAAAATAAACCTGATATAGCTCCTGTTGCTATTTTAAAAGACAGTTTATATAGAGGAACTGCTGGTAAAAAAAGAGTCCATTCTATTATAACACAAACAGGTATCGGATCATCATCTGGCAGATCATCTTCAAAAAAAGATTGGGGTATTGGATTAAATGTATATGCATTATTTATAGATGGAAATTATACTATTTTTGAAATAAAAGATTTAACATCAAAGTATAATCAATTTGTAGGGGTAAATTTACTTGGTTTAAAATATACATGGTCTGGAAGATCAAATCATATTACAAACAGGAATGTAAAAATATTGATAAAAGAAAGAGGTGATAGACTAAATGCAGGTTCAATAGGAGGTAATTGGAATTTTAATCCTAATTTGTATTATAGAGAATCTGATAATTCCATTCAACATGGGGCTGACAATAATTCTTATTATTTTTGGTTAATGGTAGTTAGTGAGGTGGATGGATCAATACAGGGTCCTCATTTCGGAAACTTCGGCTACCCAGTTCTACAGGTGGATTTTTATGAAAAATAAATTTTATATATTAGAAGATGGCAGTGTCCATTTTAAAGATGAAATGATTACTCAGCATTTAAAAGAAATAGGTGCTAAATTTAAAGAAGTAGATGAATCACACCCCGATGTTCAAAAACATATTGTCAGAGGGTATATAGAAAGTGGAGAATTTGATTTAAGAATAAATGAGTTCATAAAACAAAATAGAACCATTTCTTTTAAAAACAACGATTATATATGTTCTAAAACTGCTACCGATGAAATCTCTAAAATTATACAAGAAAAAGAGATTTTAGGACATTTTCAAGGTTATTGGATAGATAGTAAAGGAAATGATGTAAAGATGAATTATGATGATTTTAAGAAGGTTTCTTTACAGATTGGAAGTCACTATAGAAAATTGATGAGATTTAAGAGATTGATGAAAACTAAATCTTTTAAAACAGAAAAAGAAATTATAAATTTAGATTTAAAAACAGAGTGGGGTAAATTTTAGATTGCTCGGTGATATTCACTCTTATTTAAAAGCAGGTATCGAATACCTAATAACACTCCTTCTAACTATAATCGGTGCTATATTTACTTATTTTAAAAACAAAATAAATACAATGGAAAAAAACACTTCACAGATTAAAACAGAATATTATTCTTTTAAGAACGATGTTATGACAGAGTTGGTAGATATGAAAGCTGAAATTAAACATTTAAAAGAAGATGTGGAAGAACTGAAAGAGGAAGTGAAGGTTTTAAACAAAGAAATTGTATCTATCAAAAGTGATCTAAAAGAAATTTTAGTAAAATTGGAGTATATATCAAAAAACAGCAAGTAATAGTTTTCCAATTTGATAAGTAATGAAAAATAACAATCTGTCTAAAATACGATAGAACAATCAATAGAACCGATTATTTGAATTATTCTGTTAAGTAATCAATTTTTTAAGATGCAGTAAGTAAATTCCTTCTGTTCTGAACCTTCGACATAAATTAACCACCAATTCCAATATTCTACATTATATTGAAACACCTGACAAGCAGTGCTCCACATTCCTATCTTTTTTCTTTTAACATCAATATATCGAACATTCTCTTTATTTGTAAAATCTAAACTATCCCTGCCTTTTAGGAATGTTGGAAGATGATAAGTTGAAGCATGAATATTAGCTCCTATAATGTCCTCTGTGTTTAATTCGCCAATTTCTTCTACTAATTTGTTTTTGTTATTGTCTCGGTAGAATGGAAAAGGTTTGTTTTGTTTTAGACATTTATAAATTCCTCTGTGAAATCCTTTTTTATAAGCATTATAAACTATCTGGTTTGATTTTAAGACTGCTACTCCATCATTGTTATATTGATCAAATTGAAGCAAACCATAAGCCCCTGTGTTTGTAGTAATAGGGTATTTTGATACTTGGTTTCTTCCTTTCATAACATAGAATTCATCATCAAAACAGTTGAATTTGTCTTTTTTGCTTCTAACACCAACAAACCAAATTAGATCATTTTGATAAATGTGTGTTTGTAATTGGTCAAAGAAACCATCGCATTTTTGAACTTTTTGTAATAAATTCATTTGTTTGTTTTCCTTTTGATTAAAATTCTGTAATATGGGTATTTTCCATTAACAGATAAATCTTTATCATCATCACCTTTTCTAAATTTTATTATTTCAAACTGTTCAGGATTATATTTATACATAAAAGTAATAGGAACACCCATAACCCCTAAATAATCTTCAGGGATTTCTTTTACTAAATTCACATTGATAGCATTATAGTTATCGTACTTATGATACTCTTCGGGAGTATATTTTTTGCACAAACACAAATCTTCATTTCTTTTTTTATGTTTTAGATTTGTAAACCAAAGTACATTACCCATTTTTTTAACAACACCATCAGGTTGGTCAAAATTTTTAACTCTATTATACCCTAACCATAATTTATTTTCTTTAATCAGTGGGAAAATTTTTTTATAACCTATAGCATTTTGATACCCAATAATCAAAAAATTTTTATCGTATTCTACTAATTGTGCAACATATTCTCTAAACAAAGAAAAAGGGGGATTAGTAACCACTACATCAGATTCTTTTAAAAATTCTATACATTCAGGACTTCTAAAGTCACCATTCCCTTTTGAATCTAAATATGTTGATATTACTTTTTTCAATTTTAATTTTTTAAAGTTATTTTGGAAATATTTTGTAAAATTTGATTTTCTTGGATCATCACAATTACAATACACAATTTTATTTTCAAAATTATCTTTATAATATTTTAATTCCTTTTCTATATCAGCAGTCTGAGTATAAAATTCATCGTTTTTGTTTGTTTTTGCTTTGTGTAAGTGTTTATTTGACATTTTTACTCTCCATAAACTCTTCAAATTTTCCAACTACTGTCGCTGTTTTTATCAATAAATCATAGCTTTCTGGTATCAAAACATCATCGTGGTACTTTTTCCAATGTTCTTCTTTTGGAAACTTTTTCATACAAAATTGAATCGATAACAATCTATTTTCAAAAAGATCAAGTTCTTTATCCACACATCTTACTTTTTCTCTTTCTATTTCTTCTAAATCTTCTTCTGTCATCTAATAAGTAACCAAAAAATAAATAAAGCTAATCCAAAAATAAAACCAAAATATAAAAACATTCCTATCAGTTCAGAAATAAATCGAAGTAGCTCTTTATGATTCATTCTTCTTATAGAATACCCAACCAAACATCCGAACTGCTCGGTATATAGACTTAGATTTAAACCAACCCACACCTTCACTTCTCATTGCCTTATAAAACAAACCATCAGCCACTTTTCTATCAAATAACCCTTTTTGATAAAGATAATCATGTAAAATAGAAGCCTTGCTGTAAATTGTATCATATTTATAAATCAGTTTAAGAGGTTTAGGAATAGATGCAAAATCTGTAATAAAACCAGCAGGAATTTTGACATGATCAAAAGAAATGTCCTGCCTGCTTGTTTTAAAGAATACAGCTGAAGAAGTGTCAAAGAACAAATCTTCCAACAATCTCCATCTGTTGTTAGATAATTTTTCAAATTTCAATATTAGAGACATAGTTAAAAATATGACTAAAATATTTATCAAAATTCTTATGTGTCAATAAAAAAATATTATTTTTTAGATAAAAATCAAAAAATATTTGTTGGAATTCTGTGCTTGATAGAGTAAGAGGTTGAAATTTTAAGTCCATCGTTTTTATGTTCCATTCGCCTGTATCTATATTTTCATCTATATCATATTTTCCGAGTTTAATATAACCTTTAATGTCAGTATAGTGATCAGGTTCTTTATAATTTCCTGTGACAATTCTTTACACTTTGAAACCTACATTCAAAAAACAACCTAAATCTAAATCTCTTTTAAATAAGTGATAGTTTTTATGAACAAAGTCTAAAATTATCCTATAAACATAGCAGTTGTTTTCAAATCTGCCGTGTGTTTTTCCTCTTTCTTTGAGTAGTTCTTCAGTATTCATCTTGTGTCTGCTCCAATCTAATTTTTCTATAATGATAATAAACAGTGTTAATGTTAAACCTTGTTTTTTCCACAGCTTCCTGAGCAGTTAATAATTTATTATAACAATCTAATAAAATTTTATGTTTATCATTCATAATTTTCTCTTACCTCTCATTCTATCTAACAACCAAGAAGAAAGTTCATTCTCTAATCTATCCATTTCGTGTCGATTTATAGAGTAGAAAAACTTCTCAGTTGATTTGTAGTAATCTTCCACCTTATCTTTAATTAGACAATTTTTTGGATCTTCTTTAAATTCTTCCAGCACTTTTAAAAATTCATAAAATATCATAAACCCATCCTCGCTGGTCCGAGATTGTTCCAAATCTCAATAACATCAGGTGAATATTTAGAAATGACTTCTTTCATCTTTTCCTCATCATTAGAATTTTCAATTAGTTCATCTTCTAACTTCCAATATTGCTGCCAATCTTTTACAAGATTTTTCAAACCTTTCTTATAGTGGCAGCATTGTAGTAAATTTGCCTCGTTTAGCCATTTAATGTCCATTAGATGTTGAATTTTGCTGTAATTTACTTTCATTTATTTTTTCTCCATTTAATAAAATTTCTTTGATTATCTTTCGACTTTCTTTCAAATCAGTTCGAATTTCTTTTGAGACTATTCTTATTTGATCTGTGTCTGATTTGATTTCTTTTAATAAAATATTTATAGATTCATAATTTACCTGTTCAATTTTAGGTTTTGAATTTTCAAATTTCTTAGTTAAAAAGTAGGTAGTTATACCTACAGAAACTACAGCTAGTAATAAAACCATAAACCAATCTAAATCTTTTCTATCCATCACCACCTCCAATTAAATTATAACAACACTGAATCCAATCAGTCAGTACATCAACCTCAAATCTTTCATTTTGAAGTTTGTCCATCTCAAGCCTCATTTGTTCTTCTGGGTCTTTAGTTTCTAAAAATCTTATTTTGATTTCATTCTTTTTTATTCTCAACCATAGCTGGTGTTTTTCTTCTGTCAATCGTTCTCTTTGTTTAGAGAAACAGGAATAACAGACAGATTGCTGAGAATATTCATAACATTCGTAGCATTGACACTTCTTCTTTTTATCTACAGGAGCAAGTTCTTCCGTTGTGAAATCTAATTTACTCATCTTTACCACCTAATTTGATGATTTTTAGAGTTTTCCAAAAATCTTCCATCATTGGTACAATCTCTTTGTGAGAATAACCTTTTGAAAACAAACCTGCATAATATCCTTCTAAAATTGGAAAGTATTTGTTGTCCTCTTCAGTTGCCAATTTATCCCTCAAAGAACCATTAAAATCACCATTTATTTTTACATAATCCCTCTTCCTAACACCAAACACCAATTTATCTAATAAATCAGCAGGGTTTGAATAATCGTAAAACTTCTCAACACCACCTCTTAATTGTTTAGATTGTTTAATGGAACTTTTAAATAAAGTGTTATTGTCTTTTCTGTTTTGTATTAGTTTTTTAGCATCTGTTAATTCGTATTTTCCTGTATCAAAAATAGAAGGTAAAATTTCTTTTGTTATCCATCTTTTAAATTTTAGAGCATCAGGTTTTCTACTCATTAGAATAAGTTCAAAAACACCTTCTTTGGAAATAAAAGTGTAGTATTTCCCTCTGTTGTCGTTTATATGAGTGTGGTTTGAACTGACATCAACAGAATTTCCCCATAAATCAAACATTTCACTCGGTTTTAGTAAAATTTTAGTTTTGTCTTCTTCTAATAAACTTCTTAAATTTTCTCGAACATTAGTTATATCTAAACAATCTCCAACATCATTAGCATAAAACCAAATAGAACCATCATTTTTTACGATAGATCTAATTTTAAAATTTTCTTTTTCATTTTTAAATATTTGTAATTCTCTCATTTTTCTTATCCTTTTCTTTAATAATTTTAATTACTTCATCCAAATCTTTTGAAATTTTATCCATTATTTTTTGGATTCTCTTGATTGTTTCATTCATCTCTTTTGAAATCATTTTGGTACTCTCCTGTATTTAATATTATAACAAAGTGCGGGGTATTTCAACCCCGCTAAGGTAGGTAAATATATGGACATTTTCTCTTTCTAACTGAATCCAATCTTTTTTTCTCTTCATCAGTAAATTCAATGGTTTGATTGATTTCAGTCCAATCAAATCCTGCAGTAATGAACCACTGCTTCATAACTCTGTTAAATTCTAACATTTCTTTTCTTGCCATTTTCTAATCCTTTATTACTGCCACAGACATAACAATTTGTGGTTTCTATTTTTACTTTATAATACTCCATCGGTGTGCATAACATAGAAGTGCCATTTATGTGGTTTTTGACTACTTTTTGATAACAGCTAGGACATACTTCAAATTCTATTTCTGCAAATTGTTTTAATGTTTCTCGTAGTGTCATATATTCAATTTTCAAAATATTTAGAGTTGTAAATATAATCTTTACAACTAACCATAACACCGTCATTTCTAATCTCTAAAAAATCATAACAACCACCTTTAACCATATAACCGAGACTATCAGTAAAAGCAAAAGTTATACTTAGAGTAAAATTATTACCATTTTCAAAAAATATTATTTTTTCTTCTCGTTTATCTAATTTTATTGTTATTTTATGATTATCATTATATTCGTGCGTCAATTCTCTATCTATAATATGCTTTGAATCATCAATGAATTTTTTAAAATATTTGTTTTTATATTTTTTTACATTTTTAACTTTTATTTGTTTTTTAGGTTCTTTTGTTTTAGGTTCTGTAATTTTTTTTACTTCTTCATCTTCTTCCCCACCATATTTGGGTTTTGATTTTTCTACTTTCTCTTTCTCTTTTGATACAGAATATTCAGTATCATTTTTCAAACCATTTAAAATTAACAAATCATAAACATTTGATCCATCACTAGAACAACCAACAATTAAAAGGAATAATAAACTAAATAAGTTTTTCATAATATACCTCCCAATGTTAACCTGTGTTCTGCCAATCTTTTTAAATCATCATCGGGCTCAAAATCACCTTTTTTCAAACACTCGAGCCAAGTTATTAGATCATCATACCTTTCGCCACTTTCTACTCCATACTTTAGGTAGTTATCAATCCTCATTTCTGTATCTTCAATTTCCATTTTTATACATTCTTCTCTAATTAGATCGCCTTTCATTAGGTTTTTAATCATAAGTTCTCCTTCTTGTAAGAATGTCTTTCGTTTAATGGAAGACTCTTTAGATTTTCGTAATAACAATCTAATTTTCGATCTTCTTTTAACATAACAGACCATGCCGATCTATTAGGAACAGCAGAACCTGAAATTTCAACCATACTATCAAACACTTCTCCCATAGTATTACCTGATAATGTAAGAATATGCTCATGGTCAGGGTGTATATGGGGTGTAGATTGAAAAATTTTTTGCAAATCTACATCTTTAACTTTTAGATTTGTTTCGGTATATTTAATAAAACCGTCATCTATCATTGAATTACTCCTTTTTTCTTTTTGATTTCTGTAAATTTTTTATAACTTTTTTCTAAATTATCAAAAATTCTATTCGAAGTATCTTTGTGGTCTTCGTAAGTCTCTTTTGATAAAGTTATCTTTTTATTTTCCTCATCAATCTTGAAAATTTGACTTTTATCAATAATCAATCTACAAATTTTTTCAGTAAAAGAAATATCAATCTTATCACCTTTAAAATCTAATTTTTTGTAAGAAACAGAAATTTTATTATCATCTATTTTTTTTAGATTCTCATAATGTGAATTTGTTTTGTAATCTTCTTTAAATTGTTTGAAAAACAAACATTCTTCTTCAAAAATATTTATACCTTTTTTGTTTAGATTATTTTTTTTGAAATTCTCTCTGATAATGTTGGATTTTACTTCCATTTTAAAGTTTTCTAGTCCATACCCTTTATCATATAAAACAGAACTTAAAACACCTATATTAAATCTCGTTCTTGGACTAATATTTTTGAAATCGTAATTTAATTCAATCAAATTAGGAAAGAATTTGTTTTTATGATGAATTTTGTATAATTTTACAGAATTCTGCCTGTGATAAAAATAGATTTGATGGTTATTTAATGACAGAGTCACTCTGTCCCACCTTGCTATTTTATCAGTTGTGTTTTCTTTGTTAGTTTTAGGTTCAAAATGAACCTCTAATTCATAGATCGGACAAACTTTTTCTTCAAAATTTTGTAAGAATTTTGAAATGTTTTTGTCGATTGATTTTTTACCTGTTTTTGCTACCATATATTATCCTTAATTTTATTTATAATTACTTTATACATATATTTTTATTTTGTGTCAAGCACTTTTTTTATTTTTTTTAATAAAAAATTCTGTTTTTTGTTTAACTTCGTCTAAATTTCTACAAATAAAAACAGAAGAAATCCTTTTAAAAACTAATTTTTGATTTTCATTTGGTTGTCTTGAACCAACTTTTAGCTCAATTCCTAAATATTTTCCATTCATTATTAAATTACAATCTGGAATTCCTGCCTTCCAACCCTGCTGTTTCCAAGCATACCCAGTTTCCATAGTTGGAAAATTTGAAGGACAATGAAACCAAAAAAATTCTTTATGTATATACATCATGTTGTCTAAATATATTTTTACTTTTTTTTGAAACTCTTTCTCTGTCATAGTTTTACTCCATAAAACCCACCCTCTTTCGAGGGTGGGGAAAGGTGTTTTAGTTATTCTTTAAACGATTGAAAATATTCAACTATTTTTT
>Ga0126339_10003021_pt1 | contig 12165 bp, 14 predicted proteins | sample OrbTmetagenome_2_FD_92532 | JGI IMG/M metagenome (GOLD analysis project Ga0126339, IMG submission 92532) | Coral microbial communities from Petempiche,Puerto Morelos, Mexico - Orbicella T R C metagenome | ecosystem: Host-associated > Invertebrates > Cnidaria > Coral | place: Petempiche,Puerto... | reverse complement strand
GGGGGTTTTTTTTTTTTTTTTTTTAATTTTAAAATGTGGGGGGCCCCTTTTAAAAAAAGAAATTATTGACACCCAGAAAAAAAAAATTTTTGTGGGGGGTTTTTTTTTTTTTTTTATAATATTTAAAAAAACCCCCCCCCCCCCCCCCCCCTCCTTTATTAAGAGGCCACCATCTATTTCCCCAAGGATGGCCGTTTAATAGGGGTTGAAATGCACCACTTGTATATTGGTGACACGCATGAAAACATTTTAAAACTTGAGCCTAAGGGCAAAATCAAATCTAAACTAGTAAAATCTAGTGAATATTAATTAAGCAACTAAAACTTGACTTAACAATTGAGTACCAGTACTGGTACCAGGGCAGCGGCACAAAATGGTGTACATGTAGTGCATGTAGTTGTGTTCAGACACTGGGTAATCCAAGTACCCATAATTTACGCCGAGTTCAAACATTAGAGCCCAGCAAGAATCATACTTTTGCACACAATTGTGAACATAGCCTAATTATTTTCCCCCATTCAACATGTCCTTGCCATGATCCTAGCATTCATTCTAGACTAAGTCAATAGCAATGTACCAATGCTCAGTGTCACCATACAGTAATGTCTTGCACCAAGCTATAGCTAGGGAGCTGACAGTTTTCAATGAAAGATCAAAAACAGTCCTCTTAATGTCTTAGAATCTTTAAAGGTACAAGTACATGTAGCAAATTTATTCATCCCTTTGTAATGTAGTTCTTTGTCACTACATCGAACTTAAAGACAAATGATGTAGATCCTTACATAATTATTTACTATTTATATACATGTAGTACAATGACACCTTCCATTTCAGGATGACGGTGAAGTTTGAGTCATCACAAAATGCCTGACATGGCTCTAGCAAGGGATGCTCACTTGGCTCTGAGAAAACACACAAACATGGTGACTGTCAAACCCTATTCATGTATCAAAGTCAAAGTTTTTATTTATTTTTCCATATTAACCTTATTCATGCATCAAACCAGACCAGTGAGTTTTAATTTTCAATGGACTTGACTTTTTTATTCATGTATCACGTCTTTGATGCAGACAATATTCAAACATACAAAATTGCCTGCTCTGGCTTAATGTGCAGCTGCCATATTAATCCCAGACAAGTGTGTTCATGTTAATTTTCTCTTTATTTTTTTCCTCTTCATTCTAATTTCAAGTTGGGTTTTAAGTTTTAGCTTGGGAGGGGTTCAATACTAAAGGCCTTGTAGGGGAATTGTGTCCTTTTGTCTAATTTGGACTACCTACCACTTAACAAAGCTGTAAATAAATAATAAACAAATATTAAATAGATTGTATGTAGATTGTCAGTCCCAAAAACATGACAGGCTACAATCTTTTTCAATAAAAAGGAAAGACCCCAATCCTTCCCCTAGATCTGTTGAACTTACTTTCTAATCACAGATTATTGATTAATAGCTATTGGAATAGTAAGTACTGTACCTTCAGGCAATGTACGGGTAAAAACTGGCCCTCCTGGAATGTGATGGTCATCACCACAAGTGCATGCTGCTCTATTTACTGAAATACGTAACAACTGAAGCCCGCCACAGATAGTCACAGAATACTTCCCCCATGGATTTAAATTGATAAAGTTGAACATCCTATTTCCAGACTTAATCTGAAAGACAAAATAATTTATTAAATAAAAATTCAAAACTCTCATAATTTATACATGTATACAGATTGTACACGTTCACAAATATGCCAGTCTTAGCTTTCAAGTATTATTTATAACCAATAAATACTTCTAAATTGCAGCCTGGAACATGCTCATTAGTCTAATTACCTCAAAGATATTATTTGAACATTTCCCAAACTGATCCCGCAAAATTAGTTTATATTTCATCTCGGATCCCTTTGGTTTTATTCCGTCTGGGTGTTCCCACTGAACAGTAAGTTGTTTCTTTGCTGTTGCTACAAGCTGTATATTCTTTGGTGGCGGAAATACTGGGGAAAAGACCAAATAATTAATGCCTACTGTACTACATTATAAAATCTAATAAGGCACTCTGAGCCCGGAAAGAAATACCATTAAGTCCCTGTGGTGAATTTGTTTTGTTAATGTAATACAAATATGACTGGAAGTAACCATTTATTAATTGAGTATTAAATGTCCAGTCTTTGCATTTGGATTGCAGGTACATGAAAATATGAACATGTACCTCGATCTTTGCATGTTCATTAATTTTAATTACTGGTACATCAATTAAACAAATTAAATTACAGGTAACTTCAGTACTTGTTAGTTTTGAAATGCCGATCACTTGTCAATTTCCATTGAAACTTCCTACTGATTTATTATCAGTTATTATTCAAGCCAAGTACGTGATTTCTAAATCAAAGCTTCCATAAAATCGTGATTTTCACACGTATGTAAGAGTTCTGGAATTTTTGCGGGCTAGGAAGTTGTCTTTATTGTGGGCGCAACGTTTTTCGCAATGCCCTAGTTTTTTCACATAGCACTGGCTATAAAAGACGACGTGCAACTCCTTTTAGTCAGAGATTGTTAGTGAAGTTACACCGCTACCGTGCTACGATCAGAGGATCCAAGTTACTGCTATTTCAAGTGTATTTCGCTGTCTCTCTGCCACCTTTTCGTGTGAGTCATCAACCAAAGTATGTAAGTTCTTATTGTTGTCAGTAGTCATTTGCTAAGTCGTGAATTGTTAGTCTTTTCTTTGTCACGAAAAGATTTCATTTTGTTTAATATCTAAGTTTTGTTGAAATCGCTTTCACCAGGTCTATTATTGCTGAGGCTTATTGTCAAATACTTTATCAGTCTAATTGTCATATGATTACCAAATTGCGACTCTTTCTCTTCTTTCACACTATATTTAGCTATTTTGCAAGACAGCCATTGATGTCTTCATTTGTTACAATAAGAGTTGTTATCATCTCAGTTTTATTAGTTTCAAGTATCAATTGTCACGTCTATTTGTTTCACACTATGATCTTGTTAGTTTATTATGATTGTTCTATTCTGTTAGATTTATTTTTATGCCTGATCTAAGTACGATGTATTCTTAACTATGGTCTTTCAATCAGTTTGAACCTACTTGTAGGACTACTACTCCTATTTGTATCTGCTACCACTACTTGTAATCTACTGGTTTTCGCTATTTCTTCAGTCGCTACCTATTGTGAACTAGACCTATGGACTTGATCTGTCATTAAATCAGTTTGAATCTACCAAGTGGAGTCTGAATCACTTATCAACTCACACCATGCTACCCTGTAGTTGTTTAAGATTTGAGTAAGAAGTAACCTCTAGAATCTTTACAACTACAGTACTCACAGATTTCATATTTGACACTGCGCTCCATACAGATATGCGCAAAGCCAAAAGATGTGTTTACCCTTAGGCACAAACACAAATCATGGTCCTTTGAAATCCTCATATGAGCACACTCCTTAGTGCTGTTACAAATAGTACAGCTTAAAACCTTGGATGAACTTGATAACTGATTTTCCATTATATGGCAACCATCAACTGGGCTTAGATCTACTACAGCCATGGAACAATTTGCATTGAAACACATGAAGGGACATGTCAAGTTGTAAAACAAGTCATACTGGATGGTTCCTTTTATAGGTATGCTTTCCATGGATGCAGTCGCAGATGTGATATTAGGCCAACCAAAAACAGCCAGTTTAGGTTTCTTGGGAGTGGGAATTTTGCCATCTCCTGAAAATGAAATAAATCATGACATCAAATACACCAGCCAGGAATAACCTACAAGATATACACTTTTAAGGTGTTTCCAGCAATTTCTAAGACGTGGATTTTGATGGGTTATTATAACCACTCCATATTGGTTGATACCACAATCATGGTATCACAAAACTGCCCAATCATTGGTGAACATTTTGGTGTCAATTTCATGGCACAATGGGTTACCATAGCAACAGTACTGACATGCTTAAAGCACCATGCTATTCATGTTAGCTTTAAGTTCTTATAACTTAAAAACGAGCTTGGTGACCCTCATTTATCAATTATTGAATTGTGAAAAGTATTGATAAGACGCAAAGTTCAAAAAATTCTGTAGAGAGGATTTAGAGCCAACTTCAATTGTTGGAAATGATCATAAATGTAATTTGCAGTCTTTGAAACCTCATTACCTAGCATGGAATGATCTGCAAAACAACTGAATAATAAATATTCATTTAAATCCAGCAAGAAATAACAGCAAGTTGTGCTAAAAATATACTTACGGTGAGACTGGGGGGAGGTTCGTCGAAACTCATAAGCGCATCTATCCCAACTCGCCTCCCCCCCTTCCCCCATCCCTCCCCCCACCCCCCGCCGCTCCCGCTACGCCAGTCCTTGCTTCGATTGTCTGGCATGGAATGATCTGCAAAGCAGCCAAACGGGCCTCGGGAGTCAATGCACTCTTGTTTTGCTCCTTCAAGAGCTTAGATACCCTTTAGAACCGCAAACAAACAAGCTCCAGCTTATTCGCTGTTAGATGTACTCAATAATGAAACGTACGAAACCGAAAATGTAAGCTTAAGTTGAGCAGGGGGCTTATTTCCGCCATCTTTTGCAATATTGTAAGGTGATGACGAGGAACGCACGCAATACTCGTCAATCTGCTGACCTTTTGGCAGAAATTCAATATATGAAATCGGATCATCTTCGGCATTAACAGGCGAGTCGACCTCGACGCATAGCTAAGACGCCAAGGAAGTCATCAGTTGTTCTTTTCAAATTAGAAAGTTCCAGCGCTTACCTGAGACATGATATATTGTACATGTAGCTGGCAGCAAAACGAGCACATGAATTAGTCCATGGAATTCAAGCATGCTTTTGGGGCACAGACCAAAACTCGCCAAAGAATTTGCTAAAAAACATATGGCTCTTCCACAGCTCGCTTTCTTCGAAGACCGGATGTTAAAGTTTTCCGAGAATTTTCTTGCATCTGATTGGTTGTTGAACTGAACAAACATGGCGGGTGTGTGAGCTCGAAGCCTGTGGCTTTTGGGAGCAAATTATGCTAATGAACATGCTGGCAAGCGCTCTTTTATTCTTATTTATTGGACCGTTTAAACATGTAAGCAGTGGAGAAACAAAAGAGGCAGGTGGGAAAGCATTGTTTGTTACAAGTTAGTTTTGTTTGTCTGGGCGTCTGCTTGCAAAGGAATGTTCAATGTGTTGCGCGCGTGAGCTTCTTACGCACAGAAGCGGAAGTAATCTTTCCTTGTGCAAAATGGATGTTTCATTCTTCTTCACTGTGACATAGTTCTTTCTGATTGTCAATTGCTGAAGTCTGCAAACTTGGAACGTGAATTAGATTATTTCGCAAATTCATTCTGGTTGGATACGACGATTAATTAATGTTGGTCTAGCTAAGTAGTTGCGTGTCAATGAGTTGTCTTTTGGCACATGCCGTTTTACCTGCAGAGCTTTAGACTGCTCGTACAGGGTGGTAAGTTGGACAGATAAATAGAGGATAAGACAAATGTGTGAGTTGGCACAAAGATTAGAATTGGATGGACGTCCATAAATAAAACTAAAAGGTCACGTTGTGATCAGTTGAACAAGACTTGAGAAACTCATGACTTCCAATTGACAGCATGTGTACATGTAAGTTTATGCAGTGAAACCAGTATCGTACTTGTGTTAAGCCTTGTAAAGAGAGTTGCAAGTAGAACTTGGTAGTAACTCTATTTGAGCGTTTGGTCACTGAACTGGCTAAATCGCACAAAATGGAATTCAATCATCTGTAAATTGAATTTGATTTAATGTGTTGGACAAAATCGACCGAAATCGAACTAAATGCTAATTAAATTTTTTCTGGACTCTTGATTGGTCAAAGAAACGTTTTGCGACATTTCAGAACAGATACATCCTGTGGCTGACTCTTATAAATTTGGCTCAATTTTTGCTGTTCTCTTTTGTCCATTGCCCTTGGCTCTCATATTTACGCACTATTTATATTTTCTCACTCAGTATGCCTCAATCAGCACATGTACTTTTGTTATAGTGTTGTTTTAAATTAAGACCTCTTCATATTTATTGATGTCACGCTATTCTGATTTTTTCAAAGGAAAAAATAAACCTCACCACTTGATTTATTATCAGTGGTGAATTCAGTAAAATAATAAAATTATACGGAGTTTCATGATAATCGATACATTGCAAATGGATGGAAATATGGGACCCCAAACTTGCCAATTTTTAACAAAGACATGATTGTATGCCAAGGGGTAAGCACTAGCCCCATGAGATACATTTCTTTATTATAATTATAATGTAAAATTAGGCAAGTTTGGAGTCCCATGTTACCCTGCATATATCAGCTGAAAGAAAAAAATCTAATTTATTCCTAAGAAAAAGACAAGAAATAATATTGTTGATATTGCATGATTGTCGTCCATTAGTGGTACGTTAAGTCAGTTTATTGTTTTCAAGTTGTGCAAAAAAGTTCTTGCATTGTGTTAATGTTATATTAGTGTATGAGGCAGTCTCACCTGTCAACGCTGTTCTTTACTAATTAAATCCATTATCAATCCTTATTCCCCCGTGCACAATTATTATTATTTGTTTCTCATTGGTACAGTGTATTTCCCAAGCAAGTACACTTGCAAGAAAATTTGCAAGGTCATTAACTTTGCAAGCTAGCTTCCACTCAAGTTGCATTCAAGTAAAACAATTGAATAAATTAAGTCATGTCAATCAGAGCTGATAACTTTAGGTACATGATTTATGGTATTCATATGATTCTATTATGTGTGCATGCACTAGCTGATATACAGTCTTTATATTTTTTTTTGTGCTTCACTAATTGCCTTTTTTTAGATTACTGGTTGGTTACATTACTGTTAACTTTCTGCAGTAAACATAATTATTTGCGTTTTGTTTCAGGTGTATCCACCTCACCAGTGAAGGAAGTGTACATTGCTGTCAATGATACACTTGAACTAAACTGTTCTATCAATGCAACAATTCATAATATTCACCCAACACAGCTGGGATGGAAACATCATGGACTGATACTTATTAACTTCACATGTATACTCAATAACAACACAATTCAACTGAGGAAAAACCACACTCAGTATGACGATGCAGGAGTTTATGAATGTGGATTGTTCAATTCTGCAAAGTTTCAGTCTGTACAGAAAATTGTGGTCGTGGTTGGAGGTATGTTGTTGTGATTTAATCTACTAAGTTCGTTACATTAAATAAATTTGTAAGAAGAGGCCTTTTGTAAATTAAAGCCCTGTGTTGCATTCACCGTCAGTGCTGTTGTAATATCTCATCATTATGTGAGTGCTTATGATGATAGCGGTGCATCTGGTATATTGATTAAGACTTACATCAACATCACTGCGCATTTGAAGATTGCCGAGAACACTGGAAATAAAATCCTGCAGAGAATACACACATGTACTTTAGAATTCTGAAAGAAACAGCCTCCATTAGTGTCAGATTTAGCAGGCAAAAGGGGTCGCTACTTTCAACTTTTGGGCGGCCTTTACTTTCAGATGGTTAAAAATCGTTTGTGTTTTTTAGACAAAGCAGACGATTATCATGAAATTAAAAGTTTTGTTTATGTATGGTACTAATTGTATATTAACTCAGTACCCACATAAACAAATAAGGTTGTATAACAAAAAGGCCCTTAATGTTGGTACTGTAGGGCGAAAGTATAATTGTTGCATTATATCGCAATGTTACTAAATGACACTGTATCATTTGACCCTGCTGCCAGACAAGTACAGCTTATAAATATTAGTATAAATTATTATTAAATGTTAGTTTCAAGGTAAATTCAGTTAAGTTCGATATAAAACCACAAATTAATAGCTCTTTAATTTGCTCAGTCCTGCAGTCAGGCTGATCCGTGTGTGTGATGTACACTTGAGTTTCAAAGGGCTGCAACTTTCGGGTGGGCTGTTACTTTCGGACTTCAATAGGAAGGTGAAAAATTAATGTTATTTTCAGGTGCCATCATTTTTTTTTTGGGTGGGGGGGGGGGGGTGTTACTTTTGAATTCTACAGTAATTTACTTCCTTGTTGCAGAAAAAGAAATTTGGGTCAGACTTTTGTTGCTCGATCAACATCAATAATAACATGTCAGTTAAAGTGTAACATGAAACTTATCAAGAAGACATGATTGATCATCACATTTATGGCACTGTCTTAAGCAGCTGTGAAATATTTCAGCCTGAAAAAATTTCAGGCTTAAATTTCACACCTTACTGCTTAAGTTGTTGTCAGTGGTATGTAAGAACAGCAGTTGTACATGTAAAAGTACACATCTGAGAATATAGTACTAGGGCTGGAAGAGTCAGTGTTGTAATGTGTACAATTACTGTATGTACAAAGGCTGCCCAAGATCACAACATCTTTTTTTTTTACTTTTAAATATGCAAACGTTCAGCGATTCGTGACATATATGGCATATACTATTACATAACAACTGAATTTGGATCAAAGACAAGATGTTGAAGTTCCACATCAGTTCACTTGCTATCCAATTCCGTCCACAAGGGCTTTGCTAATGACAACACATTTCCATGTATTTCGAGACTGCTCCACTCGCAAATTCAAAAATACATTTAACCTTGTCAAAAATGAGTAACTAATAATTAGCTCAACGGGGGTGGTCAGCAATGATTTGTCAACAGTTTTACCAAAATGCTCCCCAAGTCCCCTCGTACTTTATTTGTCAAACCCACCAAGAGGCACGTTTTTGTTTCCATTGACCTATCAAATTAAGTCGAGCCGTGTTTACAAAATTTTAAAAAAACAGCTGAGGAAATGTAGTTAGTTTCTATACCAAAAAGTGATCTATGCCAGAGCAATGACTTCATCGTGGACATGGTAGGTTTTAAAGTATACTCAATGCTTAATGTGAAAATTTATCCCCAAAGCTGACACTTATCTCCATGTGAAATGAAACGTTAGCTGGGCCTAAGCTTACATCGGTCATAATTACTTTGTAGCTTGTTTTCTTTATTCTTACACCATTGCATTCCCTGTGATACAAACCTAATTATAAATTCAAATTGTTGTAACACAACACCTCCATATGCTGCAAGGTGAGAGTCACGTTTTTGCGTAGTCAGATTTGGTTGTTTTGTAATAGTATAAGCGGTATATGTCACATAAAATTAAATATAAAGATAACTCCTTGCATTGCGAGTTTGGGCAGCCTGTGGTGTGTACTGTTGTCTTTCGCCTTCGTGGCTACCTTTTGTGGAAACAATCATATCAGGGAATCACAAATCCTTCTCAGAAAAAGGCTCAGTTACTTCATTTAGAGGGCATGGAAGATATTTACGAAGATCTTCCAGTTACTGGACCAACTGAATGCTGACGAGGATAATGAGTATGTGGTGTGTCTTCAAAAGCTAGATGCTCATTTTTGAGGCGAGGAAAATGTACTGTACGAGTGGTATGTCTTTTGTCGACTTGCACCAACATGGGGAGACCTTTGACAAGTTCATGGTTCGTTTACAGAAACAAGCTCGTCATTGTAATTTTGGTGCAACTTTGGAGGAAAATTTGCTGACCAATTGATTGAAAAGTTGCCTATTGTTGAGCTAAAGAAGAAGCTATAATATTACTCTGGAAGGTGCAATGGATAAAGTTCAAAAGTGGGAAGCCTTGCGTGAGCAGGCAAGTCAAATGGTCAGGCCAAGCCAAGAACCTGGAGTAGGCACTAAATACAGTTGAAGAGAGTCCTGGATGTGGAATCAAAGGAAAAATTGTTTGTTTCAACTGTGGTAAAGAAGGTCACTTTGCTCAAAGTAAAAGTTGTCCAGCCTGAGGTCAAAAGTGCAGCAAGTGTGGTAAATATGACCATTATGCTAGCTGTTGCAAAGGGTGAAGGAACCCAAAGTCTAGAAAACAAGGCACCACCCAACAATGGGGAGGCAGACAGCAGCGTTGTGGTAATGGGAGACAGGCCAATCAAGTTGAGGATCATTGTAACATTCTTTGCTTTTACTATTAATGGAGGAACAGACTTGTGCTCTGTCAAATTCCGCAGAGCCAGTGATCTTGGTGAACATTGGTGGATTCTGCAGAGATGTGTTAATTGATTCAGGTTCTGCAAGTAACCTTATTAGTAAAGATACACTGCAGCAACTGAAGTATCAGGGGCTAAAGATTGAATTCAAACCTTGCACCAAGAGATTCTATGCTTATGGGGGTCAAGAGCTTGGAGCTGAAGGCCAGTTTCAGTCACAAGGTTCCATATCAAAAACAAAAGTTGTGGCAAATTTCACTGTTGTTGTCCAGTTGCTGTTTGCTGGGATATTTGACTGCCACAGATCGTGGAATCCTTTGTTTGGATCCCATGGGAACTCTCGGGACAGCTGACTGTAACACTGTTGATGATACCTTTGTGAGAGAACTCAAAATACCCCAGTGTGTTCCAGGGAACTGGAAACTTCAAGCTACACATTGATCCTAGTGTAACTCCAGTCATTCAAAATATGCGTTGAGTACCTTTTTCTCTAAAGGACAAAGTAACTGCCAAGGTTGATGAACTCCTTGAAAAGGACATAATTGAGAAAGTTGAGGGGCCTATAGTGTGGGTAAGCCCAGTTGTTGTTGCTCCAAAACCATTGGGGGACATAAGGTTATGTGTTGATATGCAAAGAGCTACATGAAATGAGGACATTATTCGGGAAAGATTGCCTATACGAACCATAGATGAAGTCCTTGAAAGCCTTAATGGGAGTGGTGTTTTCTTGAAGTTATATTTAAGGTGAGGTTTTCACCAAATTGAGTTGTATCCTGAGTGAAGGGATGTCACTGCTTTTGCCACCTGTGATGGTATATTCCGCTGCAAGCATTTGAGTTTTGGTGTTAATGCCGCACCAGAGAAGTACCAGCTTACCATCATCCAGTCAATGGCAAGTCTACAAGGAGTGGCAAACATGGCAGATGATCTTATTGTTCATGGTCGAGACACTGAGGAACATGATAAGACTGTACACAGTGTGTTGCAATGTCTTAGTGAGAAGCAGCTGACTTTGAATGCTGAGAAGTGCATCTTGCGAATGACTAAAGTGGTATTCATGGGTCTTTTGCTTAGCAAGCATGGAGTCGGCCCTACTGAGGAAAAAGTCAGAGCTGCTGTAGAAGCGAGTCAGCCTCAGACACATTCAGAGGTTCGTAGCTTCTCAAGTCTCGTTTGATTTAGTGCCACCAGGGTTTATACCTGATTTTGCTACCACTGCTGATCCCCTCAGAAAACTTGTAAGAAAAGGAGAATCATTTGTGTGGGGCAAGGAGCAGGAGCAGTCATTTCTGAGATTGAAGAGTCAAGTTGCAAGTGCACCAGTCCTAGCTTACATTGTATATGTACTTCGATAAGGACACGCCTACCTGTGTTATTGCTGACACAAGTCCAGTTGGGCTTGGTGCTGTGCTGGTATGAGAAAAGAATGGGTAAAGCAGTGCTATCTGTTATGCCAGTTGTAGTTTGAGTCAAGTGGAGTGCTGTTATAGTCAGACAAGGAAGGAAGCACCAGCCTTAGTCTGGGCGTGTTAACTCTTCTATGTCTACTTGTACAGGCTCCCACTGTTTGATCTGGTGACAGACCATGAAGCACAAACTCTTACATTGTAAAGTCATGTACTCAAGAAGTCTAAATCTTTTAGTCAGAATAGAGCGCTGGGTTCTGTGCTTACGACTGTAAAACTATCAAGTTTGCTATGTGGCTTCTAGAAAAAACATCGCAGATGCCCTTTCCCGATGGACCAAGAAAACTGCTTCAGATCAGTCCATGGAAAATGAGGGATACGTTTGCATGACAATCAAAGAGATTGAATGGGTCTCAGCACAAGACTCGTAGTTGCAAGCAGTCAGGAATTGCTTGATCAAAGGAAAATGGAACATTTCTCCTAAGCAGTATTTGCCAGTGCACAATGAGTCGACTTTTGCCAGTCATGTGATTTACGGGGATTACCCCAAGCACTTCGCAAGAGAGTAATTGTCAGTTTGAATTGGCACAAGAAGGGCACCAGGGAGTTGTAAAGACGAAGGAGAGACTTTAAGAACAAAGGTCTGGTGGGCTGCTATGAATTGTGGTGCTGAGAGAAGATGTGTAGTGTGTTACGGGTGTCAGGTGGTTACCAAGAACGTTCCACCCCCACCATTGAAAT
>Ga0126339_10003020_pt1 | contig 12166 bp, 7 predicted proteins | sample OrbTmetagenome_2_FD_92532 | JGI IMG/M metagenome (GOLD analysis project Ga0126339, IMG submission 92532) | Coral microbial communities from Petempiche,Puerto Morelos, Mexico - Orbicella T R C metagenome | ecosystem: Host-associated > Invertebrates > Cnidaria > Coral | place: Petempiche,Puerto... | reverse complement strand
TTTTCCTTTATTTTATAATGAGAATGACTCTCATAGTAGTCCATCTAAGACAGTTACCACACCGCTCCCACTTAAAGGCGTCGACAGCTTAAGCGGCTTGGGAGAGAAGACAGGTCAGAGCTCGCCCTCGCCGAATATTTTAGGCTTGTTCATGAAGCAAATGAATTCACCCAAAAATGACCAGGTGACTTCTTCTGGTCACTTGTCAGACGTTAATATTCGTAAACCAGCGAGTTCCGGCCCGGCAATTATTGACCCTCGAAACGATACCTCGCATCATGGCTCACGTGCTAATCTCGTTTTGTCAAATTCCCAATCAACTGATTTGACTGTTGACAAGGTTTTAAAAGGGCTTTTCCACAAATGGCTTCATGTAAACAAACACACCAGAAACTGGCGAGACGAAAACGAAGGACTACCTGGTTACTATGACACCACAAACAACGATCTCATGTCACTGAGTAATGAAGACTTAGACAGATTCGTGGACTACGCGATGGAACGTTTAAGACACAGACAAGACGCTTTCGCCTCTCCAAACGCTTTCCCGAACCGCCCACCGCTTCGCGTTTACGAAAACACGCCGCAAATCACGCAGAAAATAAACGGTCTCTTCGTTCTCTCTCCTACAGCTTCCACGCAACAGAAAAGTGTGTGTTGGGACGGAGAAATTCTTCACAATTACACTCTAGTGGGGGGAATTAACGCGGGAACATTCACCGACAACGGAAAGACCAGCAACATGGACATTTGCATGCAGTTTTGCTGCAAGCGGCAAGCTTGTGACCTGGCGTTTATGATCGAGGATGACTGCTATTCAGTGGCTTGTAACAGCAACGGAGCTTGTGAGCCCAGAAAAGCGAGGCCGACTCATTATTTTCCTCGCATTGCTATAAGGAAAAGACCTCAGGGTAGGCATTTCTTATAAAATCTGGTTCATATTCAAGGGTCGCTTTGTAAATTTTGGAAGCCCTAGTTTTCTAAAATTGGAAAGTATAGATTTTTTACTTGGGTATAAAACAGCGTCAGAAGGAGTGTACTACTAAAAAACTTTCCTCAAAATGATCAGAACGATTAACAACGCAACATGAAAGTATTGCTTGTGCAGAATGTACTACGATTATATATATTTTTTTACTGATATTCATATCGAAATTCGCCCTTAACAGGAGATTATCACGTCAAAGTACCCACGGACTTGTCTTCAACACCCGCGACATCATCACCATTAACATCGCCATCATCATCACCGACTCCGTCGCCGTCGTCATCCTCGTCCCTGACGCCTGCTACATCTCCCTCGCCGCCCACTTCTCCCCCCATTCTGGAAGCACACGAAGGTACTCTTACTTATCTTAGTATTTCTTCCATTGGAAGAAAATTTCAAGTACGACTCGTATGTATTTACAAGAAGGTGGAGGTGGGTGCACGAATAGAGGGAGAAGGGGGGGGGGGTGGGTAGTAAATGACACTTTTTCGTTAAAATTCTCTTTACTTGTAATTGTGTCAGGCCGTTCCTCTCCAGTTGCTTTTGATATTCATTTGACAGAATTTTGTCCAAGATCAAGTGGATTCGAACGCAGGCCGATAAAAAGAAAGCCTTCACCAGTTAGCCACGAATTCGCGTGACGTCAAAGTTTTGCGTCGGAAACATTCGACATAAATGAATAGAAATAACGAACAAGATAATTAAGCGAAATATAAATGACCGTTAAGTCTACACGAAGCGTGCTCCGGAGCCCTTTTGAGCTTCCCAAGAGACAAAAGGATAGACTAGAAAGAAACACCAATTTTACGTCGCCATTTGAGTGAAAACCGAAAACGAAAATTGCCTATCATTTAAAATGACATCCTCGCATAGCGAATGTATTTTAAAGATACATATCAAGAATTCAGTCTTAAATTCTTACTCTGATCATTGCTATTCTTAATTTCAACAGATGCCTCGTTGAATTCACCTGTCAAAGTGACCCACTCGTGCGATGCCACGCCCATAGAGTACAACGTCACACTGAAAATGGGTCTGCACTCTGGAGTGTTTCAAAAGATCGGTAGAGTGGATGCCATGGACGACTGTATAGAAATGAGCTGCAAGCAACCCAACAGTGATGTGGCCTTCATGTTAGGCAGCATGTGCTATGCCGTGCATTGCTACAGTGCGGATCTGTGCAAGACCGTACCCATCTTTGGCTCCAGTATCTCTCGGTTGAACTTAAATCCTGCAATTTCGTTCCTGAAGAAGAAGTCTCGGTTTGGTGTGAGTTCTCTCGGTAAGTTCCAACGCTTTTCGCGTTAGTCACTCTGCGCTGTGTACATGGCGTAGTTTTCTCGAAGTTAATTCATTTACTCTTGAATTAGGAGGACAATTTATCGGTGAATATAATTTTCCCTGAAGTGCACCATTGCCCTGTAGCCAAAGCAATCTTTCTTCAAATGCGTAGAGCCAGAGTGCTTGTTTTCGATTGTAGGCCAGTCAGATTTCTATGAATTGCTGTTGCGTTCGTGGGCAAGACACTTTACTCTCACAGTGCCTCTTTCTACCCTTGTCTACAAATGGGTACCGGCGAATTTAATGCTGGGGGTAACCCTGTGATGGACTAGCATCCCATCCAGGGAAGAGTAGAAATATTCCTAGTCGCTTCATGCTAAAGAAACCGGTATAAGCTCCGGCCTGATGGGTCACTTGGCTCGTATGCAGATCGACTTTACCTTTTTACCTATGAATCGGAAATGGTCAAATTATAACTAGCTACAGTCGGGATTTGCGGTGCTGACCAAGAGAATCCGATAGCGAGCATGGGTTCTAAACTGGAGTGATATGGGCACTAACGTTTTATTGCTTGTTTGTTCCTACATGTACATGGTTCATTCCTATTTATTCACTTCATGAGGTGTCCAATGTTCTTCAAAACTCAGGTCAATTTCATCTGAAATTATCGTTTCTCTGTAAGAAAAACTGCAACGCAGATTTGTTTTATACCTTTCAGCTGTAGCAAATGACTTAATCACGCCACAGGACAAGTGCCGGGACAGCACCATCACATACAACGTGACGTTACGTGGCGGCATTGATGCGGGTAAGTGCTGAAGACCTTCTGCTCAGGAACACCATCGCTAAGTGGACGCCTTGTGTATACGCAAGAGAATAATCTCTTGCTATGCGTAAATGATCTCCCACACAAACGCATACCGCAGGGACATAAGTTAAACCAGAGGCACTACCCAATCATTTAATTATTAAAACCGCATTTTTGGTTCGAGGAAAAGCTCAATCGATCACTTTCGAGTGCTTTAATATCGTCGTTTGTTGTTGTTGTTGTACTTTGCTTCTTTTCATTGAACTGATCAAACAGTCTAATGACTTTTAATCGTCCGCCGACAAACGAGTGTAACGATTAACTCAAGGAACCCCGCGAACCAAAACTAAATTATCGGACTTCAAGATAGCAACACAGCTTCCGGATTTCCGTTCAATTATGTTCCCAGGGCACTCATCTACCCGTGTTACTGTCCAGTTGAATAGGAGACTGTCAGAGCGAGATTCGTCTGAAATGTGACCAATCGAAAAGTGAAAAGTCGATCTCATGCTGGTGCCCAATGTCCTAAACGCCACCCCTAAACCCACGTCGACATAGCATCCCTAGTACTAAACTATCACCTTACCGTCCCCTCCCTCTCTTCCCTTAAAATTCATTCCCTGTTTCAAATGGCGTACGGTCTTTGACCAGGAAAGGCCTTTATGCCGCAAGACACTCAACGCGTCTGTATTTCAGGTAATTTCACGGAAAGGATTGGAATACTGTCGATGCGTGAGTGCATTGGAAAATGCTGTGACGACGCTTCATGTGACCTCGCTTTCATGTTCGGCGACCACTGTTACTCGGTGCAATGTCAGAGCGAGAAGTTATGCCAGGCTGTGCTGGCCAAACCATCTCACTTGGAGCCAAAGGTGTCCTATGTGACGAGAGGGTTCATCGACGATGATAGAGACAAGGGTAGGTCTAAAGTACAGATTGCGTTTGTTTTCGTAGCGTTTGTTTTGCGGACGTAAGCTGGCATGTTGTCATCTAAAATTTCCCGTACTGGTGACAGGAGAAAACTAAGCATAGAGTAGACCATCTCTAATACGGACAACAAAGGGCCAGAGCTGAGTGTCTGTCTAATGGACGTTTGGAGGTGTCCGTATTATTGAGGTAGAGGTGACACAAATGCTAGTTTCTCTGGGACCATGTGATCGGTCCATAATAGTCCGATATTAAGCTATATTATCAGCCAGTCTAAGCAAGCCGGCCCCTTTTGCTTAAAGGGTCGATAACGCTCTTCAATCGACAAATCTCTAGTAAATTGCGCTATCCACTAGATAATGGTTTATCCCATCAGTAACGTTATCCATAATGCGAAGAAACAAGGCTATACGGAGGGTCACAAGGTGACATAGCGCACTTATCCATTTAGTGAAACCTTTGTTTTCCAGGGACAATGTTCTCTGCTAGCGACCAGACGCCGACTTGTCGAGCTGATCAAAAGTCTCGGTCAAAGATAGTCAGCAACAAGACTTTAGTTGGAGGATTAGAGGCAGGAAGGTTCAGTTTTGTCGGAGTTGTAAGGTACGGTCTCTTTGGCGCTAAAATCATTCTAGAATTTGCTTATACCCGGTAACTTATAGTTGGACATTAAATTTTGGTGTGCCTGGCTCCATCCCTACAATCTCATGACGGTCATCTGGAGTTGAGAAAAGTTGGCCTCAGGTTCGACGCCAGAACCGTAGCAGTGTAAACGACCCTGTGGTCAGCTTCTCGACAATGGAGTTTTCTAAGGAGCTGCGTCAGGGTTTGCGCATATTGGTCAGTTCAGCCTAAATTGTTCAAGTTCGTCATTTGTTATCCGTGTTAATCTTCTATATCCTTAACCATCCTTGTTCTTTTATTGTTTATTAGTGTTTTTCTGTACTAGTAAACTACTATTTTTAGGTTTCCTTCAACTTAAAGGTGATTTTGTACGTGACCAAAATAACTTACTTCACTATTTTGCCCCTCAACAGGCTCTCTTCACTGATACAGCCATCCTTGTAGTATGAACTAGATTTTGCTCTTGATTAACAGGTTAAACAAGGTTTAAGTGTAACAAACGATTGTACGTGTACATAAATACAGGTTTGCAGTGTGCAAAAAAAGTCTAGTGGGGCCAATGCATTTTGTCTGTAGCTCGTCCGATGGGCAACTGGGGTTTCTTGGGAAAGTAATTGAGCTGTAAGAGAAGAAAGATTTGGGGCATAATGAGAGCGGATTTAGGGCTAGTACATCATAGTTAGAGCATGTCCGAAAGGACACGTTCTAACAATGCACACACATAGCGAGGACGCGGTAGATAAGGCACTGGAATCTCACAGTGCCTCCCTCCACCGAGGAGTATAAAAGTGTTCCGGCGAGTTGTTGAGGCTGCCTGACAAAATGCTTGGGTGTGGGGCGGGGAATCTACGAAGGACTATAATCCAATCCAGGGGGGAGTAGGATCAAGTCACGAAACCCAGAGTTAAGCGCTGTGAGTGTCTTACTTACCTCTCTGTCTTGCTTCAGTGATATGGACATGTGCATGGATCGATGCTGCGCTCAGCGAGGTTGTAATGTCGCCTACATGGTTGACAAGAACTGCTTCTCTGTCGCTTGCTTTTCACCTTCGTTATGTAAAATCAGCGATGTATCCTCGACGAATGGCGACGTCGAGATTTCTACCATTATGGAAAGCACCGCTGAAAGACCCGCCGAAAAACGTGAGTATGAATGGGATAGTTCTGTTTCACAGGGAGACTATAGCTAAGTGTCTGGGGGCCAAATTCGGCCCCATCCGTCAGAAACGTAGTCTTGTTTTGTTTTTGTTTTGTTTGTTTGTTTGTTTATTTGTTTGTTTGTTTGTTTTTATCAGCGTTCTTGGTTGAATCGATAACTTCAATCACACAGCATAGCCATTGTAGCCGTTTCTCGATCGGAAAAATTCCCTCCTGTGGTTTTCCACGCTCGCCAGGACTTACTATAAATCTTTTACAAAGTAAACTATCGAGAAAATACAGTTTGGTTTCCCGAAAGTTAGGTTCTCTAGTCTATAAAGTTGGTTGGGTTGTTTCGTTATGTCATATTGATTACTTTACTCATTCATCCGTCAAATGGCCCCATAAAATGCTAAATATAGCTTGTGTAATCCAAGACTTGTGAGAAAATTTCTTACGTAGTCTTGGTTTGAAGTGAGGTAATGCCGCCATATTGGATGATATTAACAAACCATTCCTAACTAACTTCTTTTGTTTGTGTCATTTAACATGGCCGGTAGGCCTTAGTCATTTCAATCTCTCGGGATGGGTTGCAGGCCGTCAATAGTCAAATCAATTCCTCAAAAAATCCATTGCATGAAAGCGACGGCCAGAAAAAAAGACCAAAATAGGCAAGAAAGTCGTATGTATGTTTTGTCTTTTAGATTCCATGGTAGTGTATGTGATTATCGGTGTGGTTGGATTCGCTGCTGGTGCTGGAGGTATTTTGTGGGCCGTGTGCATGTTTATTCGAAGGTAAGCAACATACAATGAAAACCCGCGTGTGAGAACCTACATTTTTTGACGTCTGGGAAAATAGGTTGTTGCATTTTGGGGTAGTTATTGGTAAGTTAGACTAAGTAGGTTCTAAATCATTTTTTTTTTTATTTAGGTTCTTAATTTCTATGAATGAGATATAGCTGTTGATTACCAGAAAAATAAATAAACTTGTGTTCGGTCCTTGAATATAGAGTATTTATATTCGCAACTGTATTATATATTTTCTTGTAATATAAATTTCCCATCTCAAAGTCACACTCCTTAGTTAAAATGTTTATCATAAATTACCTGGTAACCCACATATAAGAACCTGCTTGATCTTGCTTCCCCAAACAGATTCTTACATTTTTGGGCACAAAAATGGAAATTTTTTTCCTGCCAACAGGTATTTAAACCACTAGGTTTTTACATGCGGGTTTATTTGCTGCAAGACATTCTTACACACTTCGTAGGGTACATACAGTTTATTCTGTTTTCAAATCAGCTTTATAAAGTCAAACATTTAAAAAAGACGACACACCGTTTAAATTTGTAAGACATGTTTCGGATACTCAGTATCCATCATCAGTTAAAGGATGTTTACAAGTGAGTGACTTTATATAAAGTAGGTAACAAGTAGGTGTAAATTACAAAATGTAGAATAATAGTACAAATCAGTGAAAACGTTGCATAATACTTCAGGGATACAAAAAAGCTGCGAGTACAAATCTGTGAAAAATACTGAATACAAATAGTAATTCAAGTAGGAGTGCTAAATTAACATGTTTGAGTTGTTTATTCAACGCGGGTCTTTCCCATTCAATATGAAGGGCTTCTTTGATCACTTTATATAAAGTGATTTTTTAATTAACTTTCCCGGCTCAGTCCTTTTACTCCCCTATCAAAAACCAAGTTAACCCCTTCGAAGAAGATAGATACCTTAGGTAAACAAGACATTAGAGGCTTCTTATCTGGTATTGTTGTTGAGTTACTAATGTATAATGTGCAGCTAGCGATTCGCGTTGAGACGCTTCCTAGACTTGGGCTATCCGTTGGCAAACGGTGTGAACATTTGCTAGAGTGAGGCCTCTAACTCCAGAAAAATACTCTTCATCACAAAATTTGACAGCTTCTTAAGAGGTCGCCCTTATTTATGACAAAGCCATGTCACCAGTTGAGTAATTTGTTCGGCACTCGTTTATCACACATATTACACATTGGTCTAGAAAGTGTGCATCTTCGGATACCCAGGGACAGTTTTGAAACGGCCGGGAGAAGCACGGCTAAAGAGAGGAAGAAAATAGCTCTTCTAATTCTCCCCGACCTTTTTCTGTTTTCTTTTTTGTTTGTTGGTTTGTTTTTGCGTGCTTGTTGTTGTTGTTTTTGTTGTTGTTGTTTTTCTACCGTCGTGTCTTTCCCTTGCTATCATATACTCCCTTAGGGCCAAGGAAAAAAAGTGTGACCCACTTATCGATTGTTTATTCTCGTTTCTGTTTTTCTAGGCATCGTTTACGATCAAGACATAGACAGAATACGGAGTAGTATTGAGAAAGGTAAAAGCTGACGAGGTCTACTTAATTAAATTGAAACTTCCATCCTGCAACAAAATCGCCCTATTGGTCGGGGACATTGCGTTGTGTGCTATACTATCGCAGTGCCTCTACACCCAGGTGCATAAACGGGTACCGCCAAATTAATGCTGGTTCGGAGAGAGCGGTCTGCATAGGCCGTTTGGTCTGGCGCAGATATTTAACCAGCAAAATCGCGATATTAGTGTTTTAGTAATAATAGTTTAACAAACTGCAAACTAAGAAGCTTTAACTTTAATTCGTTGCATTTAGGTCGTCTCATTCTAATTAGAAGTCGAATCAGTTTGGTTCTTAACAAGCATTACAATTGTCTCTGTGCGTGTGTTATACATCCTGGTACATTTCTAAGTCATTCTATTTTTACCTCCTGTTCTCATGTAGAAAACGCAATGGAGAAGATGCGACTCTGACGAGGCCTGAAGACAAATAGGCCGAAAAATGTCTGAGTGACTTAATTCGACTGGAGTCTGAAGATTTTCTCAGTTTCAGTTTACCTTTTTTTAAATTCTAGTTTTATTCAGATTAAGCCTGTGTAGCAGACCTTTGACGCACCCTGATAGCTGAGTGCTGTAGCATCAAAGCATCCATGTTTCTAACACTGAGAAGTGATGTTGCTACTTTTTTAATGAAAGGTGAACCTTGTTTCAACGCTATTTCTCCGTTTAAGCAGAAGTAGGCCTAGGAACGAAGTGGGTTTAAGTCATTCGGAAGAGCTAAAATGTCGACTTTTTCCTATCAGGCAAATACTGTATTGATGTAGTTATATAGTTATTTATTTATTTTTGTATTCATACGTCAAGCATCATAATTATGGTAGTATCATAAGTCACCATTACAACAAAATTAATATCCATATTTCATACTAAAGTGGGTACCTCTTTTGATCCAAGAAATAACTGAAAACTCTTTTGGGGCTTGGTGAATTGAATCGCGTTTTGAATCAAAAGTTTTAGTTTCATACTTATTGTATGCCTTGTCATAAATACTCTATTTACCCTCTCCCTCTTTTTATAGCACAAATTGTCAGTGCTTCGCACGGCCACAAACTTTATTTAGTTTTCCCTGGTCTTCATGTAACATACTGATGCCCTCATCGACTAAGAATCTATGTGTTCTCGGGCATGACACTGCTCTCACAGCGCGGCGAATTTAATGCTGGGGGTAACCCTGCAATGGAATTAACATCCCATCCAGAGGGGTAGTAGAAATACTCCTAGTCGCTTGATGATACGGAGCCGGAGATACGTGCGGGCCTGATGAGCCATTACGTTCGAACGCAGACTTTCCTTTTGTCTGTATTACCTAAACATTCCTCAAAATTCTTAACCACAGTATTTACGGTATTAGTCTTATCCTAAATGCTCATTTTCATCGCTTTATGTAATTACTGGCATTCGTTAAAAAAAAAAGGCACTGCCTAGTTAGCGCTAAACAATCCTAGTTGGGGACTAAAGTTGCGTCTTGATGTTCAAGACAAGCTCAAGTCGTTCTGTCTGCAAAAGACATATACATGTGGTTGCCATGCAACAGAAACTGGGCCAGATTACATTTTTAATTTAGTGTTACTGATCTGAGAAGTAATACAGTGCAGGTTTGAAAAATAAAAAGGGATAAATAAGATAGTTAATATAAGAAAAACTACACACATTAATTTTTTAGCTATTGAGAGTGTAACAAAGTGCAAAGCTAGATACAAACTTGTGATAACTTGTAAACTTTCCACTTGGGAAACACTGAAAAATGGATCGTATCACAGAAAAGCACTGCTCATTAGCCTTCCTTTGGTTGGTCACATTAGAGGATTTCAGTCACAGACAAACAGTTAAAACCCCATATATATGCGACTCAAATCTTTTGTCACAATGAATAAATACTAAACGCTGTAACAAGCTACCAAAACTATTTTTCGCAACGTGTGCTGATCTACCGTAGAAAGGTTAAATGTATTTTGTAATAAAATTTATTGTCAAAACTAGAATCTTGTCACTTTTACATTAACTTACAGTTACTTAATTCAGAATTCTTTGAAGACTGAAACCAGGGAATACTTCAGAAGTTAGCATCAGTAGGTGAAAATCCAGGAACAGTTATTTTGGTCGATTACTTTTTATCTTCTGTCGCAACTTTTTCAATCCTCCCAAACCCATGCAGTATGTTATGGCCACCCTTCCTATCCTAAGACGTCTTCATCACTGATACGGCTATGACGAAACACGTCCGTTTTCACTTAGCATAAAGCACGCGTTTTCCACACTTTTTGTAATATATCAAACACGAAAGACCGTGTTTTATCACATTTCCAAACACCGAGAAGAGAGTTGGAAAATACGACGCACAGCGGAGTATTTTTGATGATCCTCGAGGTGTTAGGCAATGTGGTCAAACATTGTCTTGAGTGTTTGATATATCTCCTCAATCGAAACTAAAACCAAGGAGAAAATAGAGAAATAACATCGTAAAAATCTATGCTAATTAAGATCAGACATCTAAACATCGTCACGGTCATGATTTCCTTTGTTTTGAACAAACTTGATGAATTATTAATGAGTTTGAGAAGACTACTTCTGGTTCTGTGCAGTTTCATCAAACTAATTCGGTAAACTGGCTCAGGTGCTTGAAAAAGGATTAGACATCATGGGAAGCTACGGCTCTCGCTCACTGCCGTACGTTCAACCTCTTCGAGGTTGCGATAACTGAAACTACCTCTGAATTGGGACCAAGATGTGAGAAATTTAAGGGGATGGTTTTACGGCACGGGCATGTCTGTATTATTTATTCGCACGCTTTTTGTCAAAGGCCCAGGTTTTCATTGTTTATGAACCAATCGTAAGCCAGTTATCTAATTTCGCATGCATGCAAATAGCCGTAAACTCGTCAACTGTAGAATTCATCGTACCGGTCAACACTAAATTCAACGGTCGTCAGCGTCGGTAAAATCCACTGAAATCTTCTGAGAAAATTTGGTCATCCGTCATTCTGCCACGACTAACTGCAGTGTGTGATTACTGAACTACAACCGAGTTGGGTTTTTAAAGTGATAACATTGACAAGAAGCGAACTAAAGTATTTTGATGTAGAGACATGCACCAAACCGTGAAACCCTCCCTTTAAAAACAGTACTGAAAGCGTACTCTAGTCAGCCACGATGAAGCTTTTCTGTGGACTGGTAGCAATGCAATTTGACAGGTATTTGATTGACATTATTATGCAAGTGTTATGGAAGTCATTAATATTATTACGTACTACTTTAAACACGTTAAGAGTACGTAGAAAAATCAATACATTAACATGTCAGAATGGTTGCATGTTAGCCTATTAGCCGATACCCTGTCACCATGTACCATGTTACAACGTCACTTGGTACATACCAAAAAATATGGTGATGTTCCCGAAGAATTCCATTACAAGATTTAAGACCCTTGAACACTTGTCAAAAACATTTTGAAACGATCTTGCCGAATTTGCCTCTAGGTATGTATGAAGTTTAAGGAAAGTACATAGTGGTATAAGTTTTTACGTAGCAACGGTCATAACAACGGCTGTTTACAGTAAGAACATGACCAAAAATATAGATTAGCTTTAACATATATGAACGATTCTTTGTAGTAAAGCTGTGAAGAGATGCACAACTCGATTGGTATAATTACTTGAGAAAAGCTTTACCTGATTTACCATCACAGGCTATTTCATTTCCCTTATGAAAGGAACATTTTTAACAACTGCGGTAACTTTTTACAAAATAGAACAACCATTACACCCTCCTCCGAGATCCAATCTGCACCACCCCTCCCCCCGCAATGTTTGGCTTGCTAAATGCTTAAGGGCCCATTAACCGATCTTTTCGAGCCGTTGCTAAGGAAAATTCAGTCTCATCTAACCTCCTCATCTTCAGTTAGTTCAGAGTTATTTCATGTGTTTCAACTTTTTCATGACCAGTAACACTAGTGATGACGTCATCAGGCCACGCCCATGGTCATGCGACTAATACAGAAAAAATGCAAAGGCTCCCAGGCAA
>Ga0126339_10003019_pt1 | contig 12167 bp, 11 predicted proteins | sample OrbTmetagenome_2_FD_92532 | JGI IMG/M metagenome (GOLD analysis project Ga0126339, IMG submission 92532) | Coral microbial communities from Petempiche,Puerto Morelos, Mexico - Orbicella T R C metagenome | ecosystem: Host-associated > Invertebrates > Cnidaria > Coral | place: Petempiche,Puerto... | reverse complement strand
TTCTGTTGTTTTCTTAGTTACATGGCGCATTTTTTTCTTCCGTCCTATGTGGTTCAGACAACATATAGCGCCGCTCCGTTCTTTCTCTACTGTATGTCCGCCCTAGGCTCGATTTCCGCCGCTTTCTCGAGTCCGGTCTACGTTCCTCCCGTTCCCGAATTCTCTTCCTCCTCCCCCCCTCCCCTTTATACGCCTGCTACGCAGGCCGGGGGGATGAGCGCGGGCTCCTTTCCCGAACAGCGGCTGGTGATCGAGCCTATGTCCGCCCTAACCCGGAGGTAACGTGAAAAAGAGGCCAAAGGGCCACCAAAATGGCAGGAAAAAACGCCAAGAAGAATTACTTTTCACAAATGATGTGCAGCTGCAGTTTGTAGGTATAGCGGTCGATCAGACAACAGACAAGATGCAATATTTCATATATTCACAAGGATATCCGTCGCAGGATGGAATGGGCGATCAAAATAAAACGCGAGGATGCCCAACTACCTATTGAAAATGACATTGTACTCCTCCAATGGTTATCTCACACGTGGCTACGCGTTTCGTGCGAGTACCCAGTAAACCGACTTAAATGACTGCGAAACAGACAAGCAGATGACTCGAACAATTGTTATGCTCCTTTTTAGAGGGTGGCAATCATGGTATCTTGAATCTTCCTTCAACAAGAGACTGTAAATACGCCTAACTTATTTTTGGAATTGTTTCATAGTATTTCAGTATTGTTCCAAGGACATCCCAAACATTCGCCATTATCCTTTTGATAAATAATGTTTTTGTTTGTGTGTTTCTTTGTTTGTTTGTTCATTTAACATGTGATCCCTTCCTTTAGGTTCAATGGTCTCTCCACCGTTGACGCTCTTTTACAAGGGGGTGCCGACCCTTCAATCAAAGGCAAAAAGGGAAGCACTCCATTGCACTTTGCAGCGCGCAGAGGAAACGAAGAGATCGTTAAAGTCCTTTTAGAGAACCCGAAAGTCAAAGTTGATGCAAAAGATAGCTCTGGAAAAACTGCGTTGCACCTGGCCTGTAGTGAAGGACATTGCAGAGTCTGCAAGCTTCTACTGAACAAAGGAGCAGACATCAAGGCAGTTACGGCAGACAACACGACTCCTCTACACAACGCCATTCTGAATGGGCATTCACAGGTGGCAACAATGATACTTAACCGAGGTTAGAAAGTAGATATGACTGTAGAAGTGATAAAATTAGTCATGTGACAACTGTAATTAGGCAATTGCCTAAACTATTCAACAGCGTTTTCCAGCACGCCAGTGATATACATAGTTACAATACCAGATATGCAGCTGCACAAAATTTGCACAAACTACGTACTGCACGCATAAGGACAAAAATAGGAAAACAGAAGAATTCTTTTCAGGCAATACATCTTTGGAAAGAACTTCGAACCCGTTTCAAAGAACTTGGTGAATTTGCTTGATCAAAAACAATAAAACATTGACTATTTTTGTTTTGTTTTGTTTTTTTAATTTGTTTATTTATTTAATGCACAACAAGGTAACTGTTGTTATTGTTGTTGTTATGATCAGTGAGTTATTCCATCAGTAATCCGGATTTTATCTTTACACCTACCTACCTTACCTATGTAGAAAAGTAAGGTTAGCGGCTGCCTATTTATCATTCTTCGGTTTTTCGTATTTAACCTACTGTCATCTGTGATGGAAAAAAAAAAGGTTCGCTGAAAACATAATTGTAAAAAAATAGTGTGACGTTTCATTCTCTTAGGTCCCTTAGTGTTAGTCTGTTCCAGGTGTTGAACTGACAAAAATGAGGAGGGATAGGGGACGAGAAGCGAAAGAGTCCGTTCTCTCGCTTTCCCTTGCCCACCTCTCCACCCTCCTCCACCTCCTACCCCTACGCCTTTTATTTTCTCTCTCACTATTTTCCCCAACTAGCAATCTTAGTGTTATCTTCTTGAGAGAAAACCAGGAGTATGCATCAATATACTACCTAACTCAGGCGATCTTCGGGCGATGTTACGATGTTTTCGGTCTGATCTTTGGCCATCATCGAAAGGCTTCAGGTGACTCTCGGCCATATTTGAAATACCTTGGATGATCGTCAGCGTCTTCGAATTTCTCCCCACTGACTTCAGAATCTTCGTATTAACTTGCACTTTGCACTCGTTTTCCACTTTTTTGCACTTCTTTTGCAGGAAGGCCGGACCCCTTTAATGGCTCAGTGATTCTCTCATATATTATTACTACACTTAGCTTGAAACAATAACATTATCTTCTGAAGCACAACAGCCTGATATCATCCATTGGCAGCTCTCGACAGTTTTGCAGTTTTACTTTAGTGAAAGTCCTGAAATATATTTTTTCTCTTTCCCATCTTTCCCAGCCGCTGACAGAGATGTTGATACGACTGAAAAGCAACTGGTGGGGAACAAGGACTTACAGGACAACACTGTTTTGCACATGGCTGCTTTGAATAACGATGTCAAGACCGCTGAACTGTGTCTTGACCATGGCGCAGACGTCAACACTAGGAAATCTAAGGAAACCACGCCACTACACATAGCGGCTGCTAAAGGGAATCTTGAGATGGCGGAGTTGCTAATATCAAGAGGAGCTGGTGTTAACATGAAAGATGGAGACTCCAAAACACCGCTTCACAGGTTTGTATACCGATATATGTATATAAATTACGAGCGGATAATCTGAAGACTCCATTTGCTACTAAAGCGCTCAATGGAAAAACCAGAACTGCGAATAGATTGATATCTGGTATCGGACTAGTTCAACACATGTATTTGCAACTCCGAGTTTCATGCTTCTCTCGGAGCAATCATCAGGCAACTGCCAAAAAAAATGGTCACAATCCGAAATGCGTATATTTTAGGCCGTAACCTTTATTTTTGGCAATTGACTAATGATTACTTCGCGAGAAGCATGAAACTCGGAGTAGCAAATGAATGTATTTGAACTGGACCGTCTCCAGATATCAATCTGTATTCATACTATATGACTGGATGAAAACCGTGTCAATACTTTGCACCTGGAGTCAAACTAGAGCATTTCCTGATCATTTCTAACATTCTGTGCTAATAATATCTTCCATTGAACATGACTGGATAACCCGGAAAGGCCAAAATTGAGCGTCTCGAATTACTGTCGACCTCTCTAATGCATGTGGAGTCAAGCTAGTCTAGCTTCCTGATCACTTCCAACATTCTGTGCCAATAATTAATACTTCAATGGAGCATGACTGGCTGACCTGGAAAAACCCAAAAGTAAGCGTCTCGAATTACTTCCAATCTCTTTAATGCATCTGGCGGCAAACTGGAGCTTTCATGATGTTTTCTAAAATTGGCATATGCAGAAGGTAGTCTCCGATAAAAAAATCTCATTCAGAAAGAAAAGTAATATTCTTAGTTGTTTCAAGCCCCCATGTCGTCGTATGTAACATTTTTGAAACATTATTGTTGGTTTCCAGGGCTTCTCAGTTTAACCAAACAAAACTCATTTCGCTTCTCGTTGAAAAGGCAGCCAAAGTGAACATACATGATGGTGAGGGCCAATCGCCATTCCTGAACGCCGTAGCTGCAGGGCATATTGACTCCGCCAGGGTGCTAATTAAAGCTGGTGCTGACGTGAATGCAACCGATTTGCTCATGAAAACTTGTGTTCATATCGCGGTGGAAAATGAGCAGTTAAAGATCCTAGCAATGCTTCTGGAGAGTCGTCACGGTACAAGAAATCTGTACAAAGCGGATCTGTGGGACAGGGTTCCTTTGCACTACGCTGCCAAGTCAAAAGATATCAAGGTAAAACGTTTGCTAAAAAGAAGTACTGCAAATGTGACCACAAGCGAAATATACTACGCTGGTTGCCCCATTTTCAGTATCGACAATATTAAAAGAAGATCACTGAAGGAACTTTAATTTGGTGTCATGTTTTTCTTTTTTATTCCCTTTCAATTTCACCTATCCTGCAATCTCAGTTGAGAGAAAAGAGAGGGAGATAATTAAAACAACATAAAAAAATTTTGGAAACAAAGTTTCTTTTAAGATGCTTCTTAGAATTTTAATTCTTCTCCATCTATCACTATTTTGTGCAGCATGTTGTGTCTCCCCTCGTGTGAGGTTTACTTCACTAAGCTCAGCCATTAAAGTTCGGCGGCAGGTAGTTTATGGCCGACCAGGTTTCCTTTGGCCAGTTTGTGTCCATCGCAAGGCAACCTTAGGCTGTTAGAAATGTGAGCCTGATCCCTTCTAAGTATATAGCCCAGCCATCGGATTTTTCTATGTTTTATTTCCATGACGACCCCTGACGACCAGTATTTCTGTAACTGATGCCCCTATTCGAGTTTTTTTTTACCCCAAGATGAAGCAGTTTTTTCGGAGAGACGTATTCAAGAGTTTCTCATTCCAGACTTTATGGCACACCAGCAGTCAGACTTTATGACGACTGTTTTTCTTTGTAATTAATTTTGATGCTAAACGTACTGTTGAAGTCACCATTTGAAAATAATCTCTTTGTTTGGTAGATTTTAGAGCTGATCTTATCCAAGCAAAAATATTTGTCATATCGAGATGAGAATCAAAAGACACCTCTTCATCTCGCAGCAGAATCTTCCTCGTCCAAACACGTGGAACTATTGGCCAGGGGAATGCCTGGTGTTAATGAACGAGATGAACTTGGACGAACACCTTTGCTCAATGCGGCTAGAAAAGGACAAAGGTAATACCAAATAACTTAGACGGAACTTGGCTAGTTTGCCGACTTCCTAATGCATTTGGTGAGAAAAAATGTAACTATTTTGGCGGTAATTGAAATTCTCAAGCTAACTGTCAAAAAGGAATGTCAAAATTATATGAAATATACTTTCTGCCTATTGCAATACATCTGTTTCATAATGGAACACCCCCCTTCCACCTCCACTTGTAAAACAGGGGGTTAATTCTGTAATCTGAGGCTTCTTCGATAAAATGAATTATTGTATGGCAAGCTAGTCTTGAGGTAAATCCGAGTGTCCTGATTGGTTCTTTCTTGGTCGGGATTTCGCCATACGGACCGTTTCTATGGAAACGGTCATAAGCTGTGTATTTTTTGTTTTCGAAAGCCGGCAAATTCAAAAGAAGCATGGCTCGAGTGCCATATAATATACTAATTACTAACCTACAACCATGGACAAATTGTGTTGGAAAATGCCAAAAACACAAACTCATAACCGCAATAGCTACAGAATAAGTGCCAGCACCCCCATTCCCCCTTTCAATGTTGGAAAATAGTAAAATGAAAACTTGTGTTAGATGGAAGTGTTTTGTCAACATCGCACAGGGGAGGGGAGGGGCAAAATGCGTATAAAATGAATTTTTCCACTCCCACGACCTCACGACAATATTCCCCAGTACCGCGGCCCTCGCGCTCGGTTAGTAAGAGGTTGTATTTCAAACTGATTACAAATAGTTTTTGCGCAAACTGAGATTGTAAAAATGTGTTGTTTTCTCAAATGGGTTCTCTCCACATAAAGTATTAAAACATTTCTTAACAGTCAACCCTGGCAAGTATTCTGTACTTAAAGCGCAACCAAATCGGTTAAATCTTATAATTGTCAAAAAGTGCTTGCAAAAACTGGAAATGTAAACAACCCACAAATGAAAAGTTTCCAGCCACTTCAAATTTTGCGGACTGTTTCTTTTTGGCTTTTCGCAGAAAAACTTGTGAGACACTTCTCAAATTGGGAGCGGAAGTTGACAGCAGGGATAATAACTCCCGAACAGCTCTAATGTGGTCTGTAAAGAGAAACCACCTGCAATGTGCCCAGATTCTACTGGATTTCAAAGCCACCATTGACCTTCAAGACACAAATGGTGACTCTGCATTACACATGGCGTGTGGACTGAGTCACGCAACGATAATGCGTCTACTTTTGGACCGCGGGGCAAGTTTGACGCTTCGCAATAAACGAAAGTATAGTTGTTTGGAAATAGCAGCAAAAGCGGGATCCTCTGATGCTGCCATGGCAATTGCGAAACACAAAAGGTTAGTCGCTGTTGGAAATAATATGTAAACAATATCTCAGATGCAGTGTCCTTCATTCGGCGCGAAAATAAGTTATCTGTTCCGAGAACGGTTTTCCGAAAGAAATGATCGAGGAAAACTGTGGGCTTCGCCGAACAGATAATGTCCAAGAACAAATATCATCCGAGCTTATTTTTAAAATCGAATGGAGAATAGTGTAAGAAGGATAATTGGCGCCTTTTTCCGGGGTACATTTACATAAAGCAGGCAACCAGAACAGGATGACGTCACAAAACACGATAAGTTGGCAGCCCTAGTTAATTTATTACAGAATAAATTACGTCGAAGCGAAGACAAACAAAAACGACAATGATTGTTTGAGACACGTTGGATATCACTCGGATATTAGCCAGTTTTAGCTGAGTCATATTCAGTCACGTGACGGGTTTAGAAATATTTGATCGACTATAGATAGAAGTAACATCAAAGGTGGATATAGTTCTTCCTTTGCAACTGAAAGAGGTCCTTCAAATGTCTTGTCAATCGATCGACAATTGAATAACCACGAAATTAAATTACTAGTGAAGAAGCGTTTTCAACTGAGTTTCGTAAAACCAAAACTAAAGCAATGACTCTGGCTAATCGCAAAGGACACAGTCAATCTAGTGATCCCGTCAAAACGCGAGCCAAATACATATAGCTAACGTAAAGCGAGGAAAAAGGTGTGCGAGTCAGTCACAATTGGTTTTGGTTTTACTTCTGGATGACAAAGTAGCGCAATTTTTTTTTCAAGGCAATCGTGTTGGGCGTAGTTTTTCAATACCAATTATTTTCGATAGTCGATTGAATTTATTATTCAATTATTCAGATGTGTCTGTTTAGTGGCCACGAAATGTTAGTTTGTGATGAATGTAAGACATTTTTAATGCGATAATTTAGAACTATCTGACACGATCAAACGTGAGAGAGTAGTAGTTTCAGCGTTTTGTCAAACCTGCTTCTTTCTTTCCTTTCAAGATGGGTGGAACTCGAAAACTACCAGACAAAAACTGGGCAGACTTCAATCTCACTCCTGATTGAAAATTTTCCCGAAGCGGCTGAAGTTGTCCTCAACCAATGCATGCATCACTCTCCACACCTCAACACTACCGACCCAGAATATACAGTCACGTACGACTTTAAGTATTTGGATCCTGGTCCAGAGGTAAAGGACTGCAGCAGAAGGTTTTCTGCAGTTAAAACGATGATCAAGCATCAACGCGAGCGGCTCCTTCTTCATCCTCTCACACTGAAATACCACGAAAGAAAATGGATCACGTTAGGAAGGTTCGGATTTATCTTCGACTTTGTCACCTATTTCATCTTGCTGGTACTTCTCAGCATATTTGTAGTCGAGCAAAGGGGAGGCGTGGATTTCAGACCTCCGAATGGCGCTGACATGCCACCAAATATGACCACATCTGGAGAAGCCTACAATCCAAAGCCTTCTGATATTTACAAGAAGGATTCTGCCTTTTCGAAATCAGTGCCATACATTGTCTTGCTTTTCGCCATATTGCACATATGCAAAGAATTTTTTCAGATATACATCCAGCGTTGGAAGTATTTTAAGGAATTTTCCAATTACCTCGACTGGATCTTATATATCAGTACTACCATCTTCATGGCGCCCTATGTTACCTCTCTTGATGCCCTCGATGAAAGGTTCTCAGGCATGAAGGACCCACGTGATATTTGGATTCTTGGGGCTGTGGCAATTTTTGTGTGCCATATCAACATGATGCTGTTCCTTAGAAGATATCGACTGTTTGGCACTTATATCTCAATGTATCTTGAAGTGACCAAGACTGTGTTTCAAGTAATGGCGGTATTTGTTTACCTCATCGTGGCATTTGCACTGGTCTTTTTCATCCTCTTTAAGGAACAGGTAAGTGGTATCATATAAGCGATAAGGTGTGATCTCCTGTAAGAGCGGCTGGGGATTGGTATAATTGGTGCGATGATGGTCAATGCGTTGGAGCCAAATCGAGTAAGTTCTAGAGTCTAGTGCTGTTGCGCTCCGTTTGACTTTGGCCAACTAGCCGCGTTTAGTGTATCTATCTAGCAACCCAACAGCATCAATGGGCACTGACAAACTGTAAACAAAACCGGACAAACGTACTTAGCTAACGTGCGATAGACTAGCTTACCTCCAGGGGACGTAGCAAATGCACCTTGTTTCTTGTTCCCATTGCAAAACCAAAGTACTAAATGTCACGTTTTGAAATTACATAATTGAATTATATGCATATTTGCGTTGCTTTGAGGTGCGTTGCTTTCTCTTGCTCTTCGAATTTGTTTTAGCAAATACAAAAAACGCTTTTTTGACAATAAGCTACATGTAGATGCACAAACCAATATTAATGATGATTTTGGCCCACTGGTTCGCTTTCGCTATCCACCGTTCATTTGCAGAGAGAAAGAGCGAAATCTGGAATTTCCCTTCTTCCAAAATGTAATATAAACCCAACCGTGTAACATTTAGAAACTAAAGGTAAAAATTCAAATGAAAATAATAAAAAAAAAAAAAAATGAACATTATCAGTTCGCGAAATGTTACCTGAATAGTAGCAAGTTATGGGGCGCAAGCTGTTTTTTTGACTAAGTGCTAGTCATTCTCTATGGGTTGATTGTGTGTGACAATTCGCAGTCCCTCTTGCCACTCTGTACCTCGTGTCACGATATATTTGTAGGTTGGTTTTCTGGAAAGTTTACCAGTACCCAGTGGAATGCTTAGATGGGCACGCAGAGACACCAGTGGGAGTAGCTAGAAAACAACAGAAATGAAATTTCAACTGAAAACGATGAGAAAGACCACGTATTCATCGACATCTAATTGCCCCACAATCCAGGGAACTACAGTGGAACCTCGTGAATGCGGTCACCAACGGGCCAAAAAAAATCTGGCTGTGTTAACGGGGTGGCCGTATTAAAGGGGATCTTTAAATAACAAAATGACTGACTGAGCTTTTTTTCCTGCCGGAATAAAGTGGCCTTAATAACAAGGTGACCGTATCAACGGGGTGGTCCTAAAGCGGGGTTCCACTGTATCTACTATGCGTTTATTATTCCAATAAAAGAACGACGCTGCGTAGTAATTATTGGCCTCGGTATGTTTTAACCATCCTGTATTTTATTCCAGGCTGGATTCCACACCGTGGCTCTGTCCACACTTCGTGTGTTGGTTATGATGATTGGAGAGCTCGACTTCGGAGCAACCTTCGTGGATACATCTTCACACCAAAATCCGGCAAATCCATTCCCATCCGTAGCATACATTTTTCTCTTCTTGTGCTTGTTTTTGTTGAGCGTTGGACTGATGAATCTCTTGGTAAGAAAACATCCTGTACATATTATGATCCATTACGAAATCAAGCCAAATGTGCCAATTTGGGCAACTGCCACCGAAGGTGCACTTTACTAATAAAATGAATGTTTGAAACAATATGTAAATTGTTATTATCTGAAATTCTACGCTTTTAGTCTTTAAGATTTTATTAGTTTTGGGAGGAATATGACGTCATAAAATTAGCCCCAAATTTTGTTTTGGCAACGTGGGATAACAAATAACACTGAGCTTCTGAAATACCTTGCCACGAGGATCTTAAAACTAGTTTATTCTCTTCTAATACGTCCATTGGGTCAGGACATATAACATTTTGAAATTTGAGTTTCATTTTGTTATTAAAAGTATAACAAAATTTGAATGTTTGAAAAAATAATTGAAAAGTTGTAAGTTAACCAACTCTTTTCACTAGTATTAGCTAAAAATATACAAAGAGGCTAGAGGTTAATTAATTATGCACTTTAACTATCCCAACTTAATTTTTCCCATATCCTCCTTCCGGTCAGGCTATACTTCGTGGCATTCGTGTTACTCGTGTTGCACTCACTCTCAGCCAATTACAACTGGGTATTATTTCAAATAAGTTATCATGTGTAGTACGTCTGGTCAGGAGTTCTTTTCCGGACGTCGGTCAACTGAGTTATCATTTCTGTACAGGTTGGTCTGGCCGTTGGAGATACCGAGAAAATGAAAAAGCTAGCTACAATCAAGAGACTTGCTCTGCAGATTAAGTATCATATTGAAATAGAAGAGTCGTATCCTGGTTTCATCACCCAAGCTGTTTACGAAGAGGTTTATGATGACAAGCCTAATAACCACTCCATACTTCTTAGGTAGGTGTCCACTATGAATACAGGCATGCACAGTGACTCGACATCTTGAATAGTTGACGTTCAGAACAAAGGCATTAGGAAACGTCCAGTACCTGGTATGATGCCTTACAACACGATTATTTGCAAGCTATTAAAAAAAACCATGACTATGATCGATGTCATGATGAAGGCACCCCTGTGTTCTCGTAATGTCTTTTTGCTTGTTTGTTTCTTTGTTTTGCTTTGTTTTGTTTTGTTTTTGTTTTTTTCTTTTTTCATTTTTCTTTCTTTGACGTTTTGCGCTCGTTTTCGTTTTGTTTCTGTGTATTTTGTAAGTCTTCCTCAGTGTCTATTTTGTTCGTTTTCTTTTGTAAATCAAACGTCATTATGACTTTCAACGGCTGTGATGTTCTTTCCCCACGAACTGCCAGAAAAGGAATAGCTAGTACTGGCCCAGAGGCAGTTTGGCGTGCGAGAAGAAGTAAACGCTTTAAAAACTTTCGGACGCCTTCAAGTCCGACCAGGCGTAGTTGAAAACTGTTGTTGCTATAGTTTTTCCTGCTTTCCCCTCGTCCCGCTCAGACTAATTGCCCTTGGGCCTCCAAACTGATGGGTCTTCCTTCAAGGTCATTTCTATCACGCAACGCCTTTTTACTATCATTTGCTAGTTTAGGATCAGCTACACTGATAATATTGCAGAAGACAACGAGAAGAAGAAAACAAAACTGAACCTTTATTAACAGCTTTAAACTCTGCACCTGGCTAAAACAATTAGTAACAATAGTCTGTTCTATAGTAATTCCTGAAATCTGGTTGGTTCGCTTATCGGTTACTATATATATATTCAAACTGATGGAGTGCCTTTGCCAAAGTTCAGTATCATGGTAACAGTTGTTCTTCGAAATTGCATGTTATTGTTTGTTGTTACTTGGACTAAGGAGACTATAGCTCCCTCGTTGCATGTTAGCCATAGTCCCCCCTTGATAAATTCGGTCTCTCAGCCTATTCCAGAATTTCTTATGGTGCTGCCAACTTCCCAACCAGAATATCAATCCTTTTTGCTTTGCCTCACAGAGTGATGGAATGGCTACAAGCACGATATGCTGAAGGCCCTCTAGAACCATTGGCTGAAGAAAGCAAATCGGCTGAATTCATTGAGCTACGAGAGGAGATGATGAAGAACAAGAAAAGGAGCAAAGCAGTTGTGACTATGTTGGAGGCACAGAACAAGTTACTCAGAAGCCTAGCACTATCAATTAACCCTAATTTTCAGCTGCCAGAAGGTATCGAGAGAGCTAGCTGGACTGCAGATTGTACAGATGATATAGATGGAATGCATCGATCGTCCCTTGAGGTTGTGGAGGAGCTGAATGAAGAGCCCACAGATGAGAATGCTTCAGATGCTCTTTTTGAGGATGACTCGTAGAAGCAGCATTCATGCGAGCGACGGAGCAGTCTCGCTGCAGCACTTCTTATACGTAGTCAAATTACTCGTCAGCTGACACCCCTTGAGCCAGAAATAGTGTTTAATTGGGAGAGACGTTCCGAGGGGGACTCCCAAAACAAAAAGGACGGGGCTGCTTGTCGGAAATTCTGAAAACAACCCGAGAGAAGTACCAAGATCTTGCTTTGTGGATGTGGTTTGAGATTTGTTTTACATCCAAGAGGTACTAATTCTAAAACAACACGTTTTTACTTCTGCTCAATACCCTAAAAGGCACCACAAAAGCTCCCGTTGTGGATCTTTTGTGGCTGAACACCTTAAGAGGTACCAAAATCACCTTTTATTACTCCTGAAAGGTACGACGATCACCCCCGACCTTTTTATATAGGAACAAACCTCCCCCCCCCCCCCCCCCCCCCCCCCCCCCCCCCCCCCCCCACCCACCCAAAAAAAAAAAAAGGTTAAAAGTAATAAAAAAAAAAATTTATGGAGGAGAAAATGAAAGATTAAAAAATTATTATTTAAAATATTTCAAAATT
>Ga0126339_10003018_pt1 | contig 12168 bp, 6 predicted proteins | sample OrbTmetagenome_2_FD_92532 | JGI IMG/M metagenome (GOLD analysis project Ga0126339, IMG submission 92532) | Coral microbial communities from Petempiche,Puerto Morelos, Mexico - Orbicella T R C metagenome | ecosystem: Host-associated > Invertebrates > Cnidaria > Coral | place: Petempiche,Puerto... | reverse complement strand
GGAATTAGATACTACTTATCCTTTAGGGTCGCATGATATCCCTTAGGGTCGATCCAAATCATCCAATAGATGTTACACGTGTAACTGTCAGTAATGGGGGAATAAAGTTTACTTTGTTCTGTTACAACAGTAACTGTTTATTTACCTGCATGGTACCAAGTCGAACAGCTTCATTTAATTTAGGAGAATAAGAGTCTTAAAAGAATAAGTCTCTAGGAAAATACGGGTCTCAATCACTTAGTTGGGGGATATTTTGATTAGTGCCACTTCTTTTCCAAACACTAAAAGAGCACACAGAGCAAACCTTACGCGAGAACTCGTTTATTTCAATCACACCTCTCCTCGTTCCAGAAAAGCAAAACAAACCATTATCTCGTCGTTTTTTTAACTTTTTTATTTCAAATACACACTTTTTATGACATACTGTCGGTTCTTACAAAATACTACAACACGCAACACACTGTATTATTTTAAGAAGTAAAATAGCACATTTAGAACTAGCAGAGAACAAACCAAGTAGTCGCTGTATCAGCAACATGCAAGGTTTTTCGTAATCCGATTGTGCACTGCCTCGTATATCAGAAATAAAAATTGGATGTGTTCAGCCACCTTAACAGATTAACACTCCTGGTTTGTATAAAAGGGCGTTGTTTACAACGCCTTAAAACACACAGTACGTTTAAAAGTATGTTGTTCAAAACTTACGAAAAATAAAAAAGATGGCGGGAAATTGCCGACTTATTTAATAAAATACTTAATATTCTTTTCACCATTTCACTTTGTTTCACAAAAGATGTTAACTGGATTACAGAGGTTGTAATAGTTCTTATGTACGTTCACATCTGACCGTAAACTAGTTTCACCCCAAGCCTCACTCTCGACGGACAAATTAAACGTATTATCACGAATAAATTCCCAAAGCAACAAAGAATTCCAACATGCTAACAGTATAGAGCCAGAGGTTTGAAAAAAATTTCGATTAAACGAGGCTTAGGGTAACATATTCACGTAATCCTGCAAAAGGTCTATTCCTTAACTCTTTTTACACGAAAGAACTAGTGCAAATACGAAAACATGAAAAAAAAAGTGAAAAAGATAATAAATTCAAAGGCTAGACTATACAAATCAAGAGTCCATGATCGTCTATTGTACAAACGAAGAAACAAGATTTCTAAGAAACTCTGGTGCTACATTGCCATAATTAAACTTACAGCAAAACTTACTTGAAAACTTTTACTACACCACCACATGTTTTCTTTTAGACTTAAATTTTCGGTCTACAAATTTCTGTGTGCGCTACGTATAGGTAAGGTAACAACGTCGAGCTATTGCATTTTGCAAGAGTTGTCAGTATTCACAATTCGTCTACCTTGCGAGGTATCAAAAATTGGCCTATTTGCCAATTTTACTGTACTTTGTTCTTGGAGAAATCTCTGTACACCTTTGATGTTAAATTCTCTGAATTTAAATAAGCATGCGGTGTTTTTAAACCACAAAAAATAGGATTCCTTGGTCGGAAAATATTGAATGAAACAGATTGAACACATTCTGCCTCACTTTCGTCTTAAAACAAAATAACAAATACATGTTTGACAGACCGCACTGAATACAACATTATTTACCAAAATTAAATACTTTCAAGTTACTTTAACACGAAATGAACCACAAAAAAATAATTTAAAGTGTAAAAAAATTAAAAGAAAGAACATATCGGTCTTAGTTTATTATATATTTTTATGGCTCGTGTGGTCAACTGAAAAAAAAAATTTGGCAGGACACCATAATCCTGCATATTTCCTTTACCTTTACAACTGCACAGGCCCAGCCACTAATACGACTCATGTAAAGTCTACTGAAATGTAAGATGGGTGAACTTCCATGGCTCAGGCTCATTAAAGAAGAGGAAAGTGCCTAACTTTTTCTGTCTGTGACTACAGCGATAGCCCTCCGAGCGCAGTTGGTCTGGTTTTCTTTTTCAACCAATTAAACGCTGGAGCCATGAAAAACCTAAATCCACTAACTGAAATTAGAAAACCTCCTAAATACCTAAATTTCACTGATTTAATCCAAATTTAGAATCCCCAAGTTCATCCAAAATCACGCCTCTTCTACTTAACTCCAGAAATGTGGGAACCCTTAAAGGTTGTGTAGGTCCAAGAAGAGTGTATTTTGCACAAGTTGTGCTGGTATTATACACGTATACATGGCTGAAGGGATTTTAAAAATTCTGAAGTAGCGTAATGTAAAACGTTCTTAGCCTTTAGAAAGTGCAAAATGCTCTCTCTTATAAAACTACTTCCTTACTTAATCCTCTTCGTCCCCAGTACTAGTGAGGTATCAGGAACCAAATAAAACTAATTAAAAAAAAACTACCAAACACTAAAACAGTTAACTTAATTGCTACACTTAACTTTGCCCTTCCTAATTTTTGTGAGAATCATATGCTTCAAGTAATAAAGCAACATCATTTCTTTTGGCTTTTTGTCTCACCACAGCAGCAAAATCTTGAACTGTTAGTTCTGTGTGAGTAGCTGCAAGCCATTCAATAAGCGCCGTAGTTGGCCCTCTAGCATGCACTGCAAATGCCGATGATATCTTGTAATGTTTGAGGCCATAATTCTGAGCAACTGCTCGGTAGTTCTCAACCCCTGCCAGAGGTGTGTCCAAACGCTCTGAGACTGCTTGAAGATAATGTGTATCATCCAATAAGCTACTCAGTAACTTGGACTCTAAAAAGGGTTCAAAAATTAAATGCCGTAGAAATATTATTTAGTGCACTATTGTATTGTTTACTTTATTATTGTGCTTTACAGTCTTATCTGTTTCGGTATACATTAATGAAATATTCCAGTTTTTATGCATTAAAGGATGTACTAATCATAAAACAAAACTAATTAATACCAATTACGATACTTTTTACAAATACTTCTTACAGCAGATTGTGTGAAAGTTGATGAAATTGGGATCCTTCAAAATACATGAAGCCATCTCTAAATTTTAAGATACGAAGGAGCTTTGTTCTTATCTCATTTCGAAATTTAGATACATTCTTAACAAAATAAGGGTTTGAATTCTATATTAGCAAATTAATTCCAGTGAAAAACTGCATTTTTAATACCATTCAGTCTTGGTCTACAAATTGGACAAAGACTGAACACAACCAGTAAGTACCACAGAAAAAGATTCATTTACGATTCATTGAAGATTCGCCTGAAAAGTCAAAGACAATTTCTCCACTACTGTCATAACATGTCAGTTAAACTTAAAAAATAATAGCCATTCATTATTTCCAAAAAACCCAGTCATATCAAGGCTATGAACAAACCTTAATAGATTAAGAATTTAGATGTAGTTATCCTTATCTGAAATCTTGGGAACGTGGCAATGCAAAGTAACTTTAACAGGGAGTTAATACACCTCAAATATAAGTTGAGTCAAGTTTAAAGGTAATACAAACAAAGCAAAATATATCACACCTTGTTGGTAAGAACATGCCAGTTCCTTTTCATTAACCTGCAAAATATATAATAATTTTACAGTTCAGGTATCTTTTATAGGAGTTATGGTAAAATATAACACAACATAAAATTAGCTTTGCAACAGCTCCTACATAACTTTAGAAGTGGCTTAAGCACCTAAGTTTGTAAAGTAATGCAAATATTTTGTTTGCTCAGTTAATACGTTTTTCTTTAAGAAGTTAGTCTTTTCATAACAACAGTAGAGTATATTACAACTCCTCTGTCGACTTTCTCACGTAACTCTGAAGATGACTTCTGCTCAGATTGTTGAAATATTAGTCCACAACTACGTACTGTTCTTTTAGAGAACTACCCACAAATTAGGCAAGCTACTAATTATAATACAACTAGCTTCAAGCCAGTTACTCTTTTACGTAATTGTGTTCAGACACTACACTTCCTTGATAAATTTGCAAAGGAGCATAACCACCTACTGTTCAGAAACAAAACCTTGCAGTCGAGGGAGAAGTAAGTACAGTGTACTTGCATTTTAAGCCAACTTTAATGGCGACAATTAACTCAAACAGAAGCCCAGAAAAACTTATCAAGCTATAGGCATGAGTATAATATATAGATTAAAGGCCATATTGATCAATAATTATATGTTATACCGTTACAACATGGTGAGAATCCATAAGAAACTTAAAGAATGATGAAGTTTATTCAAACTAATGACCAAATTAACTTCTGTAAGTACTGCACCTCTGCTAACAGTGGTTCCATTGATTCTGTTGACAATATGCGATGGTTAACTTTATCACTCATCTCCAACCCTTTTCCAACTAGATCTGTTAGAGAATACAATAAAATAAGTGCAAATTGTTCAATCTACATAAATTTGTTAACACACATTTTGTTTGATTTACAATATATTATTTACAATTTTCCGGAAAATCTTCTAACAGAAAATGTTTTGCAAAGGAGCATAACCACCTACTGTTCAGAGAAAAAACCTTGCAGTTGAGGAAGAGGTAAGTACAGACTGTACTTGTAGATAAGCCAACTTAAATGGCGACAATTAAGTCAAACAGAAGTCCAGAAAAACTTATCAAGCTATAGGCATGCATATAATATTATATACAGATTAAAGGCCATATCGATCCCTCTGACTGTGACTTTTTCATTGTTTTCAAATCTCTGTTTGATAGACAACCCATTATCTACCACACAGAGATTGTATACAAGGCTTGAGGTATTATTAGCCCTTTCAGCTTTAGGAGTATGTAAAATGTTGTGATCTAAATTTATCTTTGCTGCAACTTTTATTTTCACTGTTACACAGTCATTATCATAAACTGAACTCATAGGAAATAAACACTACTTGGAACATCTAATAATGAGACATCGCATGATTGTGCGCAAATGATAAAAGAAAACAAAAGGAATATTTAAAAAAGACATCCATTTAATATGGATATACATCATCTACTGACAGGCAGCTAATTAAGGTCAATAAAGAAGGTTTAACAAATAAGTATGCATGGTTCAAAAGCCCTAGGCCAAGGGCCACAGAACTGATGGCACAGGGTTTCCCTATAGGGAAAGAAATTTTAAGAAATTCTAATTACTAAAACAAAGAAATCCTACCTAGATTTCCCTTAGTTGGTTTATGATCGTTTCCTGAGTCAGAGATACCTGCAGTTTCAGCATCAAAACTATTGCACCACAAGTAATTTCCTGTTTGTCTTGCCTTGCGAATGTAAAAAACAACAGCAAATATTATTAGCAGGGCTAATGTCGATGTCACAGAAATACTGACTGGAATCAGTAAGTCCTGATGCTTTGTTGTTTTTGTTTGAGAAAAATGATGACTGGGTTGGGCAGTAAGTGGTACAGTGTCTTCACGTTTGGAACCCTGGCTTGGACTTGCATAATCATTGGTAATTGTACTCTGATTCATGGTTGTGGTGGGCTCCTGTGGAAATGCTGTTGACCTGTCACATCGGTTTATACTGCTGTGAAAAGAACAGATCATGTTTGAGCTGGTTCCCAGTTTTTCTTTACACTCATTTTCCACAACATCTTGTTCATTGTTGCAACATTTTGAGCACAGGAAACAGTCTCCATTGTCATCATCATAATACCTGTCAAGCAACAAAAATAAACAATATGAAATGGAAATTTTGCATACATTAGCATCTTTTAATATCTAAAAAATATATATGTTATTTGCCGGCTAAGGGTCAGTCCCTATAGTGAAAAACTTGAGTTTTATAAACCTGCGAGCCAGCGAGCCAAGCGAGCCATGCGAGTCATGTGAGCCCTAGAACAAATGTTAAGATTTTTTATTTGTTACATTTTATATTCACATGAGAACAAGAACAAGAGCAACGGAACAAAATGAATAAGATCGCAATATTAAATTCTTGCAATATTAAATTCTAAGGGAAGAGACAACCACATGCAGCAGTCAGCCAACTGACAAAGTTTTGATAACTCTGATTCTCTAAAGAGCGAACCTGTTAAAATTACGCGATTCACTCACCATTCTTGACACCAATACACGGAGTTGCCATGAAGTACTATTCTCTTTTTTCTTGAATGCTTTTCAACGTGGATATCACTGAATGACAGGTGCCAATGGATACCATTCACCTACCCATTCGAGTAGCGGTGGGGCGGTGGAGCTGTACGTTTCTCTCAGAAAATTTTCTTTACTTTAGTTTTGAACCTTAATAAGTTTTTGACGCATTGTTTTTATTTTTTGCAGATCCTGGGCGATTTGAATAGACAAAATTTTCTCCAAAACAAAAATGTGAAACAAAGAAAAAATTCATCACACTCAGGGCAACCATTACTATGACGCAAGACTTGGCACGATGTACAAATGTTTAGAGCATTTTTCATATTTGCCGCACCAGCAATAGTTATGGTAACCAAAGCGAGATTAGGATTTTCTTTTGGGAATACTTCAATTGTAGGCACTTTTGTAGCTAACTTTAAAATGAATTTCCCAGGGAAAGAGAGAGTACCCTGGGAGCGAGGTTGTACTTGTCCCCAGGGTCATCTCCGCTTTCAAGATGGCGGGAGGGCGGTTATAGCAATAGTTTAGTGATAGTCGGGCGCGAGATCTATGTTTCTTGGTGAAAAGTCGACGACCTCCCAGACCAATTGAAAAAAAAATACTCGCAAAAATGGCTCACATGACTCGCATGACTCGCATGGCTTGCACCGTGGCTCGCATGGCTCGCTGGCTCGCAGATTTAGCAGACCCGAAAAACTGTGACTGAGGTCTTGAAAATGCTGCCCGAGACTGCAGGCTGAGGGCAGCATTTTTGAGCCCGAGGTCACAGTTTTTCACTATATGGAAATCTTGCCAAAGGATGTATTAAAGAACAGATTTTTTTGTAACTACTTTATGTTAGTTGCATTTATTTCACCAGTTAAGTTCTCCAAAATTGTTTTTGCGTGTGAAATTTCGTGCGAAGTTTGAAGTTTTACTACAAAAACAATTTCTGTCAGAAAAAAAAATCACTTGAAATCAGACTTTTCTGCAGTAAATTGAATAGTAGAAAGCGAGGAAATTCGTTAAGTGTATTCCACAGAAATTCTCCTAAATACAGCAACATTCAGAGAGGTAAACTCGACTGAAATTGACTCAATTTTACGGCGAGAGAAACACACGATTACGCGCCATCACAGCGCCAAGCTACAAACAACCAAGCAAACTCTCGCAACTTCAAAACACTCAATTGAATTTACTTGCAGTGACTTTCCTTGCCATTTTAAAGTGAACGGAGATAAACTTGCGTTGACTAATCGTCCATGGATGCGTAAAAAAGGCAAAAGATTGACGATTACCACTAACCTTTAGGAATGAAATTTAAGCAGCGGGGAAAAAATCTGGCCCATGGGTCGTATCGTAAAAAGCTGGACTGGTCACATGTGTAGATTAGCCAATCAAATTTGGGGATTTAGGATTCCAGGCCGCTCAGATGTTTGAGAAAAAAATAAAATGTATTTTGTAATATCTTCACTTGCATTTGCAGTGCCATTAAATGTAACTACGGTAAACCCCACATGATTATAAGGTCAGGCTGATGTGCAATGAATTTGAAGGTCACATGGCATACACCTTTTTAGAAAGTACTAATTTGACCAAAACCTTTTTCACCTAAATACTTTTTTTTTCTTTTATTTGCTCGAACAATTCACAATATACAATAGAAATACACAAAATACTCAATAGAATGTTTTTTCAGATGCACACATTGAGGTTACAAATGCTATTAACATTAAAGATTCTCAACTTGGTTTTCAACAAAAGCTGCTTGGTCTCAGGCAAGATTTGTCGGCAAGACATGTGCCAGCAGATACTCAAGACCATCCAATTTTTACTTGAATTGAACCAAACAACCAGCCAACATTTCCCCATTTTTGAAAGCCAGTGTCAGTAACATTTATTGATTATAAAAACCTTTGCACTTTATCATAAGAACTTATTGATATAGGGATAATAGAGTCTACAAGTTAGAATATATAACATGTTAGTCAATGCCAGGCTGAACCTTAAACAGAACCAGAATTCTGAACCAGAATTCAGCTTGGGACTGTACTGGGAGAACATCTTCCTCAGCCTTTTCTTGTGCAGACTATATGCCTCACTTTGTCTGTGCCAGAAAGACTTTGGTTGATATTCTCCTATTACAGCCCTGTGTTTGGTTAATAAGTAAAAAATACCTGTCCATGCCATAACATCTTTTGTCACACTTGAGGTCCCACATTAGAGTGCAGTTCTGCACCACCACCTGGTCTTTTGCACAGGATGAACAAGGGGTACAAACAGAAGTTCCATGTGTACTTGAAAATGACAAGCCAAGTTTGCAGGGTTCACATTTTATCAAAGCATTTGATAGTATTCGCTTCCCACACTCTATTGAAAGGGTTTGACCTGGAGGGCAAGATGGACAATCTTCACATGATGTTGATCCATCCTCATGTTCTACCAAGAACTGAGTTTCAGAGTTGCAAGTGTTTACAGGCTTAAAAAGAGAAAAAAATACAGATAAGAATGCAACATAAGAATGTCACAGCAATTCTGAAAACGTGGCAAATTGGCCTATAGCTTTATGATGACTTGATCAACCAATAGACAACATTTTTATTCCTGGAAACCTAAGGGAAGTTAAGTATATTATGAAAATTGCACGCCAACATAAAAAGTTTGCATAATGATGCACATATGTACATGTATGTATTTAATCTTAATTATCTTTTAAATTCTTAGTCAATGGATATTGATACAAGCATAATAGAGAACATTAATATATAAGTATTACGAATCACAAAAAAACAAGCTGAACTTGGCTCCTGACATTTTGGATTTTACTGTTCTTTTCTGTATAAAAGCCTTTGAAGTATTGAAAGGTTAAAACTTCAAAACACCACGTTACACTGTAGTTGAGGGTTTGGGCTAAGGTCTGTGCCTAATGATAAGGACTGCATGCAACTTTTGCATGGTTAGTTCCTGTCTCAGTAGGGACTGTCCACCACATCTTGGCATTCATAAAGAAGCCACTTATTCAGCATAAAAGAGATAGTTACTAATGACATCCACTGATGCCCAGACAATTTTCTTTAAAGAGTGCCTGTCCACAGGATGCCTGGACTTCCATCTGGCTAAAAGCCTGCTGATGCCATTACCCAAAAGCCAGAAATGGTTGTCTTTCTTAGTACTTTTCAAGAAATGGCTGTGTTTTAAGTATAGGTAAAGTTTAATTGCCTGAGAACAATTGTCAGAATCAAACAAGAAAAATCTCAAAAACATTTACCTCTGCAAATGCTGCAGTAAGAAGACAGGCTACCACAGTCAAATGTATAACATATGTCTGCAAAACAAAACATCTGTAAGTGCATGCATGTTAATTATTTAACTTTCCAGAAATAACCACCACATTTTTACACAGTACTGTACTGCTCCCTCAAAATGACAAAATAGCTTACTCATTTTCATTTAATCTTTCAGACAGAGTGATGTGGGCATTTACCACTTGGCCAAAAAAAGCCCTGAAATTTGGATTGAAAGTCAAATTGTGTGGTTCCAGAAAATATCCATACCCCCTCCACACAAGGAATTGGAAATTCCGGAGGGGTAGGGGGTCAAAGACCCAGGAAATTACAGAGGGCAGTTGATTTCTTTCGTGAAAATTAGTTTCTTTATAAAGGCAGAAATGATGCTACGATTTCACAAACTTGAGAATTTCATATTCTTGTTTATCTCTGTCATTTGTAAGTAATTTTACTGTAAAATTGGGCATTAGCGATCGTTTTCGGGCTAAAAGTATGGTGTCAATTTCATCCACACTCATCTTAACAGTCCTAATCAACAGAAATTGTACCGCACTTACAAAAGGACTTAGTCATATGGGAAGGTAATTTGACAAGTTACTATTTTATCTATTTTCTTTTAAAGCATGTTTAAATAAATTGCTGTATGTTTTCCTTGTGTGTATCTTCAGATGTTACGATTAATCAAGAATAAACAGCAGTGATGTGCAAAAGTGTTTGGAGTATTTGCTGCAACTTTAACACATTTTCTTGCCAAAACTATTTTTTCCACGGGGCATGGGGGGTGTACGTAATACTTGTGGAAATTCTGGAGGGGTGGGGTGGGGGGGGGGGCATTTTTGTGTTAAAAATGGAAATTCCGGGGAGGAGGAGGGGGGGCTTACGTGAAATTCTCTCTGTGGTGGGGGTATGGATATTTTCGGGAACTACACATTATGAAACAGTAATGTCATAGAAAAACAGCTTGCAAATTGTAGACCAAATCCTTGAATGCTCCTCTTTTTCCATTTCAGAATGGAATGGCAGAAAGTGTCCTAGTAATTGGCTGAAATCTCCAGTTTCTAGTCTCTCATCAATGGAAAACAATAAATACAGGAGATTAAATTGCAAAATAGTAAGCACCATCTCAATGGCTTCTGCTTGGGTCTGATTGTTCCAACAATAGGCAAACTGTTGTTGGATTATTTTAACAATACGTAAGCAAGCAGAGAGTATCTGTCAATCTTTTACAATGTTAATTAATGACGTCACATTTCCTGAGAGTAACATGATGCAATACTACGGTGCACTACAATAAAGAGATATATTTTTGATACGTGTGTAAGAGTAAGATTTTTTTTAAAATAAACTATATTAGCACAAACTATCGCTCAGAAAAAGTTTCTGTCTCGAGATAAGGCCAAACTCGATCGAAAATTAATATAAAAAGTGATCTTCCATGTAATATTTGGTGCAAACTGCACGCTTATAAACTGTGATTACTCAGCACAATCCGCGCATTTTCACGTCGCATTGCACTTTCACGATGTCTAGTCCATAAACACAAAATTTACAACAAACCACAGGATATATGGCGCTAAAAGAGACGTATATTGTATGAAAAACCACTCACCTTAAGATCAAAAGGACGAAAACCATGAACTTTCGGTGATTGTGGTTGCTGCGTCACACCGCTTGTGTCATCCACCTGAAAACAAGGAATGTGAACATTTAGAAGAACATTCACTGACTACATATCTAAAAGGCGAGAAAAACGATAATTTTTTTAAATCAAGAAAACATTTTCTCACCATTTTCCCTGATTGCGTCATGATCATTTAACGAAATGTTGACGAAAGAAACGCCGACTAGAAACAAGACTTTAACAGCAAGGATTCTCGAACTTCCATATCGCATTGTAATAATCATGTGTTTCTAGTGGCCTCTTTCAAGGGATGATACGGCACGAACACTCAAACGCCAAAAAACGATTACGTAAACCGTAAAGCGAATCTCACTACAACTGTACTGACTGCAGCTAAAAAGTGAGACGATTGAAATTTAACGAACGAACGTATTTTAACTCTGTTTGACTCTGTTTACAAAATGGTAAATGTACTTTGATTGGTTAATTTGGATAGGCGTAGGCAAGGCGTGGACTTGATTGGTTGGTTTCGTCAGTGGTTCATCGAAGTTCATCCAAGGGCAATCACATGAGCAGCATCTGATCTTGCGGAATTTGGCGGGAAAATTCCGAGACGATCGAAAAGATAACGCACGAAGCAAATGCAAAATAATGGATTCTTCTAAATTCCTACGGATATCCGGAAAATGCGGGGGTCGTTTCGAATGGACGGGCAGCGCAAAAGATCTCGACAAATTCTTCTCGGCTCTTAGTCTCCTTCGCAGCCGTTATTAGGGTCGTCACGCAACGCTCCTCCCCACTTAGTGGGGAGGAGCGTTGCGTGACGACCCTAATAACGGCTGCGAAGGAGACTACTCGGCTCTGGGCTACACAGCAACATGGAGTCAACCGACTGGCGAGGGACATCCCCACAAATTTACAAACAAACTGTTCAACTGCATTTGGTATGCCACGAAAAAATCCCTTCTAATACAGGGCAAGAAAACTAGCGAGCTAAAGGACAAGTTGAAACAGGTACTGGTTGATCCTGTTCCTTTGATAGCTGCTAAAGACCAGGGCGTATCTAATCGATATTTTCGATACTCGATAGAAATCGAACGTAATCGATCGTAATCGATACTAATCAATCGATTAATATTGGAAATCGATAGAAATCGATCACTTGCGTCTTTGTGACTATCGATTTTGATCGATTTTTGTAATTAGCTATCGATTGTATCGATTTGTTCGACAATGATC
>Ga0126339_10003017_pt1 | contig 12169 bp, 8 predicted proteins | sample OrbTmetagenome_2_FD_92532 | JGI IMG/M metagenome (GOLD analysis project Ga0126339, IMG submission 92532) | Coral microbial communities from Petempiche,Puerto Morelos, Mexico - Orbicella T R C metagenome | ecosystem: Host-associated > Invertebrates > Cnidaria > Coral | place: Petempiche,Puerto... | reverse complement strand
TAAAATTAAAAAAAAAAAAAAAAAAAAAAAAATTAAAGGGGGGGGGCCCGGGGGTGATAAAAAAATTTTTAAAAAAAAAAAAAAAAATAATTTAAAATTAAAAAAAGAAAAAAAAAAAAAAAAAAATAACAAAAAAAAAAAAAAAAAAAAAAAAAAAAAAAAAAAAAAAAAAAAAAACATAAAGTGGGGGGTCACCGTGCTCGTTTTCGACGTAAGACGCGTTGAGGACCATGCGTTTTTATCGGAAAAAAAAGCTACATTAGTGAAATTTCGATCAGGTGAACATGCTTAAATCAACACAACTGAGTATAGTTAGTACACTTTTGAAGCTGATGGCGTTCCTTGAGATTGAATAGGCCTAGAAAAAGAAAAAATATTAGCCTTGCCCGTCCACATTCGAAGAAAACTCCGCTTACCCGAGAGCGGAAAAAAGCGGAAAATTGGTAACTTTTGACGAATAGATTTTTCCTGTTTTTTTTTTCTGTTAAAATGGATAAAATGGGCCAAGGATTTCATATACGGAAAGAAAAATAGGGCTCAACGAGCATTGAACAGAGTAAATTGCAGAAGAAGCTAGTACACCCGGGCCAGAAACTGTATTTGCGTATATTTCTTCCTTAGAGCGCTGGCTTGATGTATGACGTGCCGTGACGTTGCGACATGAATTTCGTGCGCAGAAAGGATGCACAGTAACAATGGGCGAGATACTCCAAAAGCTATTTAGCTTTGCTTCCCGACTCTTAGTTTTTAAGTCTCAAAATTCTGAACTTCTGAACTTAATTAGTAGTAGTTTACTCCTCAAAACTTTGTGTAAGCTTATTTTCAGTTCATATATGCCAAATCGGCATATAGGAAGTGAAAACCCTTTGCAATAGAAACACACCACGCGTTTAGTCTGTTAATGGCTTTTCAGAAAACAGGATTTTTCTCTCGGCCCCAAATGGGAACCCCTCCCTAAAACTTTTGAACTAAGTCAAACGATAAAACCAGTTCGGCAACATTGGATTTATCAGCTGTCGTAACAGAACGCGGCAAACTGGGGAACGGTTAAAGTGGCTCCCTATAGTTTTACGATTGCACGCGTACTGAGGACGAAATCTCAAGTAATCTGCGCGTGCTCAAAGGAAACGTCAGTGTTTTTTGATATTTTATGACGTCAACATGAGCACAAAAAGCAAAACTGACAGTGAATTTTCTCGAGCTTCCTTCGGTGAAACTCCGTAAAATTTGGCAGGGTGGCGAATAAGTGTTTTACTTTAATATACGGTATTCCTACAGCGTAAAAAGTTGTTTTTGCATTAAGAGCTATTGGAGTTTTAATGATCCTGCAAGTTAGATAGAAATACAGTTTGTTTCCTTGAAAGACCTGCTAAATTGTCAATAAAAACTTTGACTTGATAATCAAAATCAAAACATGATTTAAGGAGAAAGCTCAAAATTGTATTTGTTTGGCGGCTTGTTTTTTTCACTGCCATTTTTCTAAGTTTGTCGTTTTTTTTTTCAGTTAATTTAAAACCCATCAGCAAAAATCCACCTTTTAATTAAACCCTTGTTTCGCTTCAATAAGGGGCTCTTTATAAAACGCTCTTTAAAAATCTCAATATTTTTCTGCAAGAAGTGATTGGCATGCCCGGCAAGGTGTATTCGTCTCAACGAAGTCAACCAGAGGAGCATTCAACAATGTTCTCTTCTGCTCTGTTTTGTTTATCGTTATCGAGAAGTTCTCATCTTCGTTGGCTTTACTGTGCCTCGCTGTCTCCGTTTTGCTGTTGGCTTGTCCTCATGATGGCGAAGCATTTGCTCCCTTCCCGAGGGATCGATAAACGCTGCTGAAAGAAGAGAAATGAAAACGTCCGAGGTAACTGAACAGTTCTATTTAGACCCTGTCAACATGAGCACAAAAAGCAAAACTGACAGTGAATTTCCTCGAGCTTCCTTCGGTGAAACTCCGTAAAATTTGGTAGACTGGCGAATAAGTGTTTTACTTTAGTTGGAGCTCGTTTTTCAGGGAAATCTATCGGACCAGTCTTTCCTCAGCTTTAAGAGACATAAATTTGCAAAATAATAATAAAAAAACTGCCTGCACAAACCCTTCCTTTTTTCGTGTTTAAAATTCGTATCCCGCCGGATTTGATGTGTTGTAAAAAGTTTGGAAAATTTTACCGAAGGAAATACAAGAAAAGCTCAAATAAGGCCACATACAAGGTAAAAAAACCCATTGTTTGGGCATTTATAATTCAAGACTAAAAGCCAAAATTTTAACCGCGATTCATAATTACATTTTTATTGCTGTTATCGTTCCTCCTCTGTACTACACTTCCTTCAGCGGTAAAGCAGATGAATTCCTATCAAGCCTTATAATGCTATCAAACGGATAAATATCCTGTCTCCTTTTAATGAAGGCAGGACAATTGTATTCGTAAATATACCTCTATCACAACCTCGCACTGATGATCCATTCAAAACTTCACCGACATTATTAAATTGACAATCAAATCTCATTTAAATAGAATGGTTTTGGACCATGCATGGGCGAATCCAATTTAATCCCTATTTTGCATGTTTTTACATTCTGGATGTGTTTCCTTTCCTCTTGAAAAAAAACCTTCCATTCTCGCCAAAATAGTTCTCAGGAGAATCGGCAAAAGGAATTTTATATGCCACATTTGTGTGGAGATTAATGGGTAGCCTGAACTTTCGAAGAGGGAATTCTTGTAGCAGGTATTGTAAGGTTTGGTGACAAGATTTATTTCGTTCTTTCGAAGAAGACGTATGTGCGGATCGCTGACACCACGACTAGCGGACAAGGTGTCACATACATGCGCCGCCATTCTTCTCTGTCTGTTGCTGCTCTAGCTTGCTCTACGTAATTCGGTCCAGGCTTCGTTCTACTTTTTCTCTAGCGTTGGCTTCCAGGTGGCTCTCCTTTTTCTACCTTCGGGTGTCTAGGTCATTGGTATGTTGCAGACGTTTCTGCAATCCGGCCGCAGTATATAGCCAATCATCTTCCATCTTCTCCATTTTATTTATTTGCTCATTGGTTTCATGTCGGCTCTTTCTCGAAGCTCTTCCATGCTGACATGATCTTGCCAATTAACTCGGAGGATTCTTCGTAGTTAGGTATTTTGGAACACATCGACGGTTTTGTTTTGTCATTTGTTCATTTTCCACGTTTCGCATTCGTTACCATTCTTGTCACCGGAGACATGAACGCCATAGTAAGAGACTTCCCTGTCCTATCCAGTGTGTTTCACTAATCCCATGATGCCAACGCCTGTACTAGTCATTTCTCTTCTGGTCTGTACAATGTTCGTACTTCTGTACAGTGTTGTTACGTTCCAGTTTCGAATCTTCATGATGTTTTTGGGGTGCACTATTTGGTTTAAGGGCTTCCTCTCGGCTTTGGCCCTCATGCGTCGTGATCTCTCCGTTGAAAAAAGTACGTGGAAGGCATATTGCATTCAAGACTCGAATTAGCTCTGTTTGTGGTTTTTGTCATAGGTTTTTTTTTTACTGCCAAACTCCAATCGGGAGGGCCAGTTTATTTTTTCTGTCGGGATTTCATTCCCTTACACGACTGAAGGGTCACCTTGCTGTACACCACGCGCACATAAACGAGATCATTGGTAAATCCATTGCTCAAAACGTAACTTTTATCGTTTTGAAATTTTCACACACCGAGGGTGAGGGTGGGGCTCGTTGCACTGATAACTGAAAATTTACCAAAATTGTCACTGTCAGATAAGTAATAACGAGGTTTTTTTTTTTTTTTAAATAATCCCTAAAATTGAGTTCCGCAAAATGGTCAATTCCCTCTTTGAGACTCGCCCACAGGGAATCATGGTAGCTGTATTCATCAAAACAAACATCCAATCCAAAATGATGAATACAACTACCGTGGTTCCCTGCAGGCGCGTATCATTGAGGAAACTGGCCATTCACTCACCGGATAGCCGAGGAATGGAGTAAAATTTTAGCTGTCCAAATTCTCGTTCATTGAAAGCTCGTAATGCAGTCTGCGCAGGTAGAATTCAGCTTATTGCTGATTCAGCTAAATGGACCGTCCATTCAAAACAGCAAAACAACATTGTGAAACTGGAACAATTCTGTGTTGTCTCGAGAACGTGAATCACGACGGCTATTAATTAAATTTTGGTTAATTAATCTTTCGAATTAACGCTGTGTTCCACGTTTATTTTAAACAAACTAAATGACTTTTAAGTATCGCGAGATTCATAAGTAAAACACATATTTATTTCTTAATAGACGTTATCTTTGTTGTCGTCGTCGTGGTTGCTTGAATTCGCTAAAATGTGTATCAGATGGTGTTTCAGCATTTGAAAAACAGCTGCAAATAAAGGAAAACGGAAGGACAGTCAAATGAAAGGCTAAGCAGAATTAATATACGTAACCCCACAATGTGCAAAATTTTGGTTGTATTAAAGAATTATCGGAGCTTTAAAGTTTGCTTTTCCTGACAATTAAAAGCCAATAACTACGTTTGCCTTGTAATGGAACCCTTGTTTCGTTTCAATAAGGCGCTCTTAATTAAACCCTCTTTTAAAATCTCAATGTTTATCTGTAAGAGGTGATTGGCATGCCTGGCAAGGGGTATTCTATTTGAACGAAGGCAACCAGAGGAGCATTCAACAACGTTCTCTTCTGCTCTGTTTTGTTTATCGTTATGAAGAAGTTCTCATCTTCGTTGGTTTTCCTGTGCCTCGTTGTTTCCATTTTGCTGTTGGCTTGTTCTCATGATGGCGAAGCATTTGCTCCCCTTCCCATCGGATCAATGAACGCTGCCAATAGAAAAGAAATAAAAACGTCCGAGGTAACTGAACAGTTCCATTTAGTTTCAAAATTCTTACTATTTACCTCTTTACCCAAGCAATAAATAAAAAACTTTGTAATAATTAGTTTTCTGAGAAAGTGGTCTCAGAGGGGTAGAGTGAGTGGGTGGGTTAAACGATTTTGATGCAATCTTGCTTCAGAAGTCGGCCTTATTTATGAAAAAGTCCAAAAGTCATTTTGGTTTTGTTTTCCGACTCTTAGTTCTAATGTCTAAGAAATATTGACTTCTTGAATTAGTTAAGTTTGGGTGGTAGTTTTCTCCTTCAAATTTGGCTAAAACTTGTTTCAATACTTTCTTGGCCAAATAGGCATATATGAACTGAAAACCCCTTTCAGTAGAAAAACGCCCCACGCAAATAGTTTGTTTTGTTTGTTTTTGTGCTGGGCTAAACTTTCCCGTTTAGAAATAGGTTCTTCCAGTCCCAAATGGAAAGCCTCCCTGTTTTCATCAATGACACCTACATGTTAACTGTTTTATCTTAATAACAGATTTGACTCCTTTAATTTAGTTCTATTGCGTTCTAGGACGTTAAGGGAACTAAACACGCTTAGGATTTAAGATGGATACAACATGAATGACTGTCTCCACGGAAACATTTTGACTGCCACTTAACATATCAGCTTAGTTTGAGCTGACAATTTTATATTGCTTTCTTGGCAATATGGCAGTTGATCGTTTTCTAGATGTCGGCTATTAACGAAAACAGGTTGAAGTGCTGTGTAATTCATTTTCCCGGTTTTGATCGACTAGGTGATCCAATGGATCTGTGCCTTTATACCCTTTACCATGCCCGTCAATGGCCGCCGGAGAGCATCGTTTATGCGACAAAGACAGGCTGATAATGGAAAAAAAAAACCTTGACAAAATACAATATTTTGCATTCAAATGTTCAAATGTTGTTGTTTCTAATGGTCCATGTGCTTAGCTATACCTAGCTAGTTCAGAGGCATGCCACTTAAACTTGAAAAAAAAAACAAACAAAAAAACAAATATATCAACTGAACATAACAGGCTTAAAAATCCCAACCGGTGGAGGGAAGACCAGTTGGCAATTTACAGGCATAACCGAGAGGTTGAACTAGGGTCTACCGAGATACAACTCCAACTAAGTGGTCAGACCGGGACTTGAACCCGCTATGTGATCGCATTTAATCAGACACGTCTCCACGCTTGGTGCATACGAAATAGTTGCCAACCTGTCTTCTCGTGTACCCCGTGCGCTCGTGAAATTATTTGTAAAAAGAAAATTTTGTTTGCAAGGGAGTAATTGTGCGGTACGAACTGTGAAACTTCGCGGTATATAAAAATTAGCATAGACGCTGGAAAACGCGCGAAAGTTTTCATTTCAGTCTCAGCCGCTTGCAAATATTCTTCTTTCATGTCTTAATTTGCCGCTGGTCTCTTTAGAAGCGACAAGCAATGCGCATTTAATAAAGGATGTAATTAACAAGGGATAGAGATTTCAGAGGGTTAAAGAATTTCGATTCATTGATATACTCATTCAACTTTTCTGTTTTCAGTTGTTTCGTTCCCGAAGGAGCATCTGTGAGGCCGCGCGAGCTCTGAATTGCGACTCCAGAGCGGAAGACGAACAAGTCTAGAGTGCAACACCTGACAGCAGAAACCGACCAGAGTTATGGAAAACGACCGCACTAAACCAAATTAAAACTAACTAACGTGGCTTGAATTGTCAATAAATAGATGGAAATTAATCCACTTGTCTATGTTTAAATGCTAACCTTCGGTGTTATATGCCACCTGTTCCTGTTTTTGTCGTTGTACGTTAGTTTGAAAGCTACTTTCCTATAACGGCTTCCTCTCTAGAACGACTAGATTACGGCTAACCCTCGGTTAAGGCAACGGAAAAATTCTTTTCTGAGATTGGAACGAGAATGTGTGGCAAAACGCTGCTCATAAGCAAATGTCCAAAGTGCGCGAATTAAAATTTTCCAGTTCCACCCAACAGGCCCTTACACGGCTTCTGGTACTTTCCAAAGACGATCACGCGTCGCATAACCAGCACGCTACTCAAATGAAATTACAACATTTGAGTTTGGTTTATTTTGCGGGGCGTTTACGAACGATTTGTGCCATCGCTTACGCCATTTCATCACGTCAAACGCGATCGTTTGACTGCGCTTTGTCAGTTTCGAGTAAGAATTTTAATTTGAGGTGGAAAGTGTACTGAGGGGAAAAGGAAAGTTTTCAGTGAATTTCACTATCCGCGTTGATGGGTAAAGAGAAGAGGAGGCTCTATGCTGGATAAATTAAGTGTGCCGTTAACAAAATGTTTTTTTTTTCTTTGGAGTATGAATATTAACTTAAAGTTTAATTTCCTTGCGTTGTCTGCGGATTTGAATTGGTTAGAACATTCCCGAGGAATAATTTCCATCGCGCGGGGGTTCCAGGAACAAAACCCAACTGCTCGAAGGCTACGTGTCTCACTAAGCGAAAACAGTTACAAACTTAACATTATTAAAGTTTTCTTCAGTTGCTTAATCACTTTATTAACAATAAAGCCATGCCAACATTAACTTGCTCTAAAACTTTGACCGCTAGTCTATATTACGGGTCTTTTTCAGAGCAAAAGACTTTACCCTACGCAGGTGCCATTTCACGAAACGAATATTCATAGTTTCACGAAGAAGCGCCCAAAGACAACGTCTTAGAATATTGCTTCTTTCACAGCCAAAGTCTTAAGATAAATGGTTGTAGCACGAGTTTATATTTTATTTGAGCATCCTTAAGGAGTTTATATGATGCTTTAAGGTTAGTATTGTGGAGCGGTTTTCAGAACTCTTGGGTTCATGTTCTCGTCTTGCAGGAGTTATTCGCAGTTCAATCGTCGAGCAGCGCGACAAATTCCTCTCTTGAAACTATTCCCAGGGTTACAGGCCTGTAAAAAGAAAAGATATGAATCGTTAAGAAGACGGACGAAACGCGTGTGGTCAATTAAAACTCGAGAATTTTCTAACAATGAAGGTGTTCCTTTTAGCTCTTTTTTTTTCGGAAATCCGTCTCGTGCGTTTAGCTGTTGAAAAGACTAGGATGAATCTAAAATGACGATAAAAACTGAAGTGATAAAGGCGTTCTGAGATCGGATTACAAGTGACATTGGAATTTTAAATTGTCTAATAAAATTGTTATAGGAAAGTGATTGGTCTTACTAAAAATGACATTAAGGCAGGGTTTTTCCCTGGCAAAACGAGGTGTGTGAGCGCGGAGCGCTATGAACATGTTTTCCGTAGATCTTGGATTGCACTATTTGGTTTTGTAATTATCCTCAAGGTTAAGTCCTGAATATCTCAAAAAAATCAAGTGATGGACTAGCATCCCATCCAGGGGGGAGTAGAAATACTCCTAGTCGCTTCATGCTACAGAAACCGGGATAAGCTCCGGCCTGATGGGCCACTTGGCTCGTACGCAGACTTTACTCACAGGCACTGCATTCGGGTAACTAGAGCAAGCATGACCCAGACCAGAGCTTTCTTCTATCATAAGGAACACGACGCAAAAGAGGAAAAGAAAACCAAACGCCATTGCTTTGTCCATCTTGGTCACCTTCAGTAAACTGAACGAGTCAGTTTGACACTTTGTAGAAGTGCAACCCGCTTTTAAAGGAAATGTTCTACAGCGTCAGCCTCGAAAACAAAGTCAGATAACTTATGAAGTTTTTGATATCCAATTAATCATTAAGGGGATTGATAAAAAGCGAAATTCTTCTAACTAGTAACACAGCAAATGTATGAACACCAGCGGGAGAAGATATATTTACAAGTATATCAGGGTAAAATACCTGATAGTGTGCCTCTTTGTTGTGCTTGTTCACCTGTTGGCGGTCAATATTAAGATGTGACAGACTTCGCAAAACTATGTTTGATGTGGTTTTCTAGAAGTCTTCTACGCTTGGCATCGGTTTACAATTTACAGTACATAATAAAGTTTGATAAGAAAACAACGACAACAACAACAACAAAAAAACAACAACAAAAAACAAACAAACAAACAAACAAAAAAAACAAAAAAACAAAATACTCATGATACAAGAAGATCAGTTATCGATTACTATTAGCGTGAAAATATCGGCCTGTGTCAATAAAAATCGGAAAGAAAAAAACAATTTTAATATGGGGTAGTTTGCAGCGAATTTTTCTATAAAAAGAAAATGATTAAATTGCGCTAATGGAATATCATTTTCACCACTTCTGTATAACACCAGTGACACGTAAAGCGATAAACAATTAGAAGCATTTAACATTTTGTCTTTCAGTCACCTATTTTTTTGAACATTAACTTCCTCTAAAACTTTTCAGAGAGAGACGAATCGCAACCATAGTCTGGTGCCAATTTTACAAATCGACCAATCACATGCAGTTTTGAGAAGGAGTGCCCAGAGACAAATATTGCTTATTTTCCAGTCAAATTCATAAAAGCGCAGGAGATAACACGAGTTTACATTTTATTTGAGGCTCCTTGAGGTTACATGATGCTTAGAAGTTAGTATTGTGGAGCGGTTTGCTGAACTCTTGGGTTCACGTTCTCGTCTTGCAGGAGTTGGTCGCAGTTGAATCGTCGAGCAGCGCGGCAGATTCCTCTCTTAAACCTCTTCCCGTTACAGGCCTGTAAAAAGAAAAGATATGAATCGTTAGAAGAAGGACGAAACTCTACTAGTAAGCTCGCTGTGGTAAATTATAACCAAGAATTTTCAAACAATGAAGCGCTTTGATCGCTCTCTACAAGCAACATAGATTTTAATTAGCTTTCTTTTTAACCTCAAGGTTACGTCCTTAATATTTCAAGCGCATAGATGATTTTGTAAAACAAGATCAAGCTCTAAAATAATTACAGCACTCACAGGCATTGGACCAGGGCAATTAATAGCCAGCCCAGAACTTCCTTCTATCATAAGGAACACGACGCAAAAGAGGAAAAGAAAACCAATCGCCATTACTTTGTCCATCTTGGTCACCTTCAGTAAGCTGAACGAGTCAGTTTGACGCTTTGTAGAAGTGCAAGTCGCTTCTTAAGGAACTGTTTTATAACGTCAGCTTTGAAAACAAAGTCAAATAACTTATGTTGTTCAAACTGATCATTAAGGGAATTGATGTATAAGGAAATTCTTGTAACTGGTAACAAAAGAAATGTATGAACACCAGAGGGAGGAATATACACACATATATGCCAGAATATGAATAAACGCGTTATGAAACAAGCATGTGCCTCATTGTTGTGCTTGTTCACCCATTGGCGCTCGATGTTAAAATATGACAAGTTTTGAAAAACAATACCTAATTTGGTTCCCCAGATATGAATTAAAAAAAGATCGCCTGTAACATACGTCTAGAGGCTGGGCTCAGATGTGCGAGTTTCCTCTACTAGATATCAGTTGAAAAACAACATGACACCAGAAGATGAGTTTTTTACTAATAGTAGCCCAAAAACATCTGCCTGATATCTTTGAGAAAGATGAGAATAATTAGAGAGACGAGGGCAATTTTAATATCGTGAAACAGTTTTGTTTTGTTGTTGCTTAAGTCTTCCTGTTTTTTTTTTCTTAGTCAAAAAACAAGGAGAGTTTTTTTTCCTAGTCAAAACACAAGGAGGGTCTCAATGGGTTGTTGACCTTTACAGCTAACGGTGAACAATTGTTGGTATTTTAACGGCTGACGCTTAAAATTATTTCTCACAGTTAACACAAGTCTTAGAAATCAATTACCGCTATTTTACAAAGTTAAGCTTTTTTTCATTGTTTTAAATCGTTTAAAATTTATTTAATATTTAAAGCGTTCTGGGATGCCAAATTGTTGACTGATATCTTACTATTATAGTATTAGATTTATCTGCCTGTAATGAAATAACAAACATACTGTATGGCTTTCGTTGCTTTAAATTGCAAAAAATTATTGACAGGAGAAGCCGACGATACTTCCACTTTCGTGGCTAAAATTTTTTATGGTTAATATTTTTAACGGCTAACAATTAAAATTTTACAATGTTTAGCCTAAAGTCTAAATTTTAAGCCCGTTATAAGGGTTAACCCCATCGGAACCGTCCAAAAGATACCTATACACAAAACGTCGGCTGGGCAACACTAGTTGTATTCACATTACGGAACGAGAAGGTTAACCTGTCCGACGAGTCTTGCTTCCAATTGGGAATTCGCAACGCAAAACGCATTTAATCTTGCTCTCAGAAATTTAAATAAAGACGGGTTAGAGGCGCAAAGTTGCAATTATAAAGTGCTTTGCTTTTGTCCTAGTCGCAGTCCTTTCCTGAAAATTATCTTCGAAACCATGGCCAGAAAAGCGTCTGAGAGGAAATTTCGTCATGTTTCTGGTCTGGCAGGGATCAAAATTCGTCGACACAGATGGACGCGAAGACGCGGGTAAATTTAAACGAGTTTCACACAAAACCCGCTCAGTCACATCCCGTCCCGTAATGACACATGTCACGGACGCCGGAAACTGATCTTAGGAACAATTCACTACTGTTAATTCTGTCCGCAACGTTGTTGGTGTGCATGAACTTCATTCTTTCTAGTATATTGTTTCATTGGTTAGTGAGTTTTTATAATTCAAAGGTCCTGAATAGCACGTAAAGAGCAAGCCTACCCACAAACATTTTCCCCACAGGCAGTAACGCGTAAAACAGTTAAGGAGAGGCGTTTGCTGTGTGAACTGTTTTGACATATAACACAACAACTGCCGAGCTGTTGTGTTTGTTCAGTTGTCCCGTATGACACTGTTTGACAGAGATAACAATAAGCGTGGTTCATAAGACTTGGCAAGAGAGCACGTCGCACGTCGAGCTTTCTTCTACGAGAATGAAAAGCTGATCTACAGTAAAATGTACCATACGCCGTAAACGATACCCAGATAAAAATCACCAATTTTCAGACTGGTAGGTTTTAAATACAAGCGGCCAATATTACGCAACCGCAGTGTTTTGTCTACAATAAAAACTTCTTTTTCGTCTACAGCTACAACAGATGACAATATTTCTGTTTACAAAGAGTTAAACACAGGTTTTTTCGACTCTAATTGAGCATCAACTAAAACAACTAAAGATATCAGATGGGACGTGCTGCTTGACCATTTTCACTTGTCCCACATCGGAACCGATGGATAAGATGCTACCTCTTCATTGTTATTTTGCGTTTTAATCAAGGGATTATTCAAATTTTAGTCCATTTTGTTGATGTTAGTAATTTTACCAGTTTTATACTTATAATTATTCATAGTTAGATATTTTTAAAATCATTGTGATTTATATTCCAATTGTTTAAGGGAGGGCCACGAGTTTATCAGTCAATGACTG
>Ga0126339_10003016_pt1 | contig 12172 bp, 6 predicted proteins | sample OrbTmetagenome_2_FD_92532 | JGI IMG/M metagenome (GOLD analysis project Ga0126339, IMG submission 92532) | Coral microbial communities from Petempiche,Puerto Morelos, Mexico - Orbicella T R C metagenome | ecosystem: Host-associated > Invertebrates > Cnidaria > Coral | place: Petempiche,Puerto... | reverse complement strand
GCCCGTAGAGCAAGCTGAAGTTCCTCAATACCCAGTTCAGTTTCAGAAAACTGATCTTCAGAACTGCTTCCTGCTTCAGATCCAGGCCGTTCCTCTGTCTATTAAGGATACAATTACACATTTTAAAGAATCCAATACTATAAAAATGCAAGGAAGTATTTTTCACTGTTAAGATTTTGCAATTAGAAATTGACTTGATAAAAAAAGAAAATCATACCTTTGAAAGCCAGTAATTTTCTCCTTCCTGCTTGAAGCGCTCTAACTCAGTTAACAAATTAGACATCAACTCATCTGACTGATAATCAAAGATTCTCAAAACCTCAGGAAGCCTGAAACAAAAAGAAAATGATGTTACTAACTGCAATGCATGCATATTGTATAATGAAAGAAAACAAAGTTTGATTTAAACACATGGGTTCTAGCACTGGCCAGGTTAACCATGATATGCTCATAGGGAATACACTGCACCTTCCAAGTACCTCTCTCCATCCAGAAATATACACTGCTACCATGGAGTAATTCCCAGTTAGGTTGCCCAGATGACATCACTTCTCAATATATTAGAGATCAGCTGCCAATGACCGGCATTCCATCCCAGGGGGATAGATATATCAGCTAACAACAACATCAACTAGTTGATGATAACCTTTACTGACAAGCAGCATTGCAACTGTAAGCTGTGTGTGTATACCAACCCGTCCAATTCATAAAGTGTGACAAAACTCCTGGGTTCATCTCCATCCATAACTCCAGGTACCTTACATCTGAAACAAACAACATTCAACTGATAAAGAAAGCATACCAAGTATTCCACAGTAGTATGAGTTAGCACAGTCTGCAGCATTACACATTGATATTGCAATACAAAATCCCACCATGACGGACACCAAAAATTCAAATTTAGCTGTCAAAGTGCATGTCAAAATTTATCACTACAGCCGAACGTCCAGTTGCAACCACCTCTCGTAAGTGAACACCTCTCCTCAATGACCAGTGTTCCAAAATACTGAAAGTTTCCAAGTCAAATCACTGTATTTGGAACCTCTTGTAAGTGACCATGACCACTTTTAGAGCTAAAAGTTTGAAATTTCCTTTGTTTTTAACCTCCTGTAAGCGACCACTTGACAGATAATGGAGCAAAAAATGGATAAGGTGTTGTAACATTATCGTATTCCTGGCTAGTACAAGAAATGGAAATTTCTCAATGTTGAAGAACCTGATTTTTTTTTCTTGAAATTGACTTTTACATGAATAAACATTGCATCGCCATTGGTGCATGGGTTAAGTCTGGCAGTTACCATATTCTAATGGAGAAATATTTTGACCCATTATGGTCTAAGTGCTCGTGAGCGACCACCTCCCATAAGCGACCACCTAGGCTTGACATTTTGGGTGGTTGCTTAGAGGCAGTTCGACTTTAATTCTTTACTTCTTATTATTTGCTGCCAAAACAGCTTTTGTTGAAAATTAATATAGATCTACCTGACAAGAACTTCCAGCAATTCCTTATTTTCTGAAAAAGACACAACCACCTTGGCTACACTTTTCTTCTTCTGACGAAGCTAAAATGAAACAAATTTCATAATGTATTGTTTTACATAAGACAGTTCAAGCCCAAAACCTAAAATTACAAATTAAACTAAAACAAGAAAATACTCATCTGCAAGTTTTACATACCATTGATCTCAGAAGGTCACTATCCCAGAATAGAGCTGATATTTCAGCACTGATAAGATAGGGTTTGTTATCAAAATTGATGACATGAAAGGAATAATCACTTGTTATCTGCACCCTAAGAGAATAACAAAAACACCATGATTTAACCTCTGTGCATTTGTACATTTTGAGGTCAACATTCTAGTGTACATTGTACAGTACTCAGTAGTGCAGGCTAACTGTGTTCAGTGGACATCCACAATAATCTCACAGCATTTAAGAGAACTTTTAAGTTGTGTTTGTGCCAGTGACCAGACTACAACTCGGAGCTGTCAAACAAGGGTGGTGGGAACATAAAACTACTAAATAAAAGTGGTGGCTGTAAAAGGCACACGTACATCAGCAGTCTTACATCTTTACAAAGACTACCAACTTATTATAAGTGACTGGCAAATCATAATGTAAAATAAGTACGTTCATTACAAAATAAGTTAGCTGACCTCTTAATGAGGCCTTCGGGTTGGCTTTCAGCAGATGAATCTAACTCCAACTCCTGATTAATTTGTTCCATGAAATCCAGATCTTCCTCACACACAGATGAATCTGCCTGTAATCCTGTATTGGCTAAACATTCAACAGAATAATATCAAACAATGAGCAAATCATATACACTTTTTTAATTAAACACATCCAAGTACCATGTAGCATTTAATACCATAATTTACTATAATTGTGATATATACAAAGTTTATCTAACATACTTTGATGCGGTTGTGAATTCACAAGTTGACTGGCATACTGAGCTGACTGACTCAACCAGCTGGAAGAGGACACAAAAGAAAAGAAATGGCAATTTTATTAATAATTTATTTATTGTTCTTAACTTGTACATACTAAATTTTCCACCATGATCATTTAAGCCTTCTTAATTATAATTTGGACAACCTATATATTAAACTTACTTTGCAACATTGTGTTGGTATGTCATATCAATTGATAGTGGGAAGTCTAAAATAAAGGAGACGGCTGTTAATGAACCTTGAACCTTACTATACATACACTGTGCATTATAAAAGTCAAGTTCTCATCTTACTTGATATTCATTTTGTGGTCTGTCCATTCTCTAGTAAGTGGACAATAATTTTATTGCTCTCAAATACAACATTGTTCTTAAGTATTGAAGTACATTACGGTGAAAATCATTCACAGTGCTAACCTGGAATCATTGAATGGTTGGTGGATGGTGCACACAGAACAGAAACAGCTTGCTGGTTTAAGTATAGCTGCTGTTCTGGGGTGAAAAAGGAGACTCCTGAGGCTGTTGGCTGCTGTTGCTGCTGACGTTCACCTTCTCTGTCATGGTTCTGTAAGAATGTGACCAAAGGAAATATAAATGTCTTGAGTAATGGAGAATGGGCAAGAAACAAGCATCTTGAAAAAATTTGGGAAGAGAGCAAAATGAACTTCTTGCACCATATTTTAGGGAGTGGAAAGTGACACGGCTACATGAAACAAATAACTTGTACCTGTCCAGCAGGAGATAATGGTGCAGGGGAATTATCAGGACAGAAAATGGCATAATCCTCTGCTACAAGTTCATCATTGATGTGAACATCATCCTGGGCATTTGTGTCACACAAACAAAGGGACAATGTACCTTCCTGTTGAAGAACAAATTATTCTTAATTGACACTAACATGAAACAATGCGAGTAATGATTGATATATGTATTAAATAAAACAAAACGGAAATAGTGAACATCAGAACTGCTATATTGCTCAGGATAACCATCATTGCCTACCTTAACTCCGCAAACAATTGCCACTAGCTGCTTATAATTCTTTGTTAAACGATAAAACCTGTGAGTAGATCCTGGCGACCATTCTTTACACTAGTGAATCAAACAAACACAATGTCAGCAAACATTTACAAATAAAATACTTGTAACTGGTCATTTACTCACAAAGTCCCCATCTTCCATTGCGTCGGTACAACATAATTTCCATAATCATCAATCCATGCATAAAATACATTTATTTCAACAACCTTCACAGTTTTAGTGAAATTTCCACATTGGCAAATGACCTTTGCACTAATTATGTTTAATTCACAGGAACAAAACAATTGCCTAGTTATTTTTAGGGCATTTTCCCTATCACACCAACTGAGGCTAATAATAGAGACTTAGTGATCTTCATTTTAAGTTGAGAAAAAAAAAATCATTTTTTCTTGCCAAGATGTCACTGAAATGCTTTATTGACTCTAAGCCTTTAAATTTAGCGTAATCATACCCCTCCAAAAGGCTGGACGTAGGCCAACTTGCTGGGTAGTGCTTGAGCTGGGAGGTTGATAAATTGTGATCTAGACAATGATGATAAGACACTCACAAATAAATAACTATATGGTCACTGTTAGCAATAGCCCTTTTCACAAATAGTAATTTTGTATACTTAGCTTTGGGCAGGAGTTTTATGAATGTTTTCAGCAGGAGGGCAAAACTTTTTCAGCTCAGCTACACCTGTGCTTTCTAAAAAACTTGCCTCTAAATGGTCAAACTAGGCGGGCAACAATATCCTCAGTGCTGGCAAAAGTTGGCAAGTGAGATTCCACACTTTAGTGATTCAACTGTGAAACATTCATAAGCTGTAGAAACCTGAAATATATATATTAAATTTCACTCACCGAAGAACTCGTAGGCTTGACAAGGGTAATCTAGCTGTATTTCCATAATCCACATAAAAGACCTGTCAACAGAAGCACAAGCAGCAGGGTAGGTAAATGAAAGCATCAGTAAGTGCAGAATAAGGATATTTTGAGACTTTCGTAGATCCATTTAAATTCTCTGCATTGGGATCTCAACCTCAGGGCTAACTTACTGTTTAATGTCAAATATTCAAGTTATAGTAAACTATTCATCATGTGACTAAGTCATCAGAACTCTCATGACAGCTGACTGGCATTCATAATTCCATATTCATGTCCAGTGCTCAGGTTGAATCTATGTCAGTAACCAGGAAGTAAAAATAGACTTAGTACAGATCATGTGGAAGATGTAGATCAAAAGGTCTGGGTTTCAATTCTCGCCACCACTGTTGTGCTATTGGGCAAGACACAACTCCTTGCTCCTCCAATTGATTGTATCACAGCGACTCCCTAACTACTTAGGTACACACCTCTATGCTGTCCACAGACTGTATACCAACCACCAGTCCACGGTACCATTGGCCATCCTCATACAGTGCACAGCATGCCTTGAAAATCATATAAACAACAAAATTAGCCTCTATTATACAACTCAATCTAATCTACTGCTGTATTTGTAGCCTGCAATAAGAGACATCTCATTCAGTTCTTTCCTTGATGAAAGACTTCTGCAATCCAACCAAACAAATACCTCCATACTGATGATGTATCTTTATTGAAATTTGCATACCATATAATTAGAGGATATTACATCACCGCACATAGAAACAAATTTCTCTTCGAGTGTTCAAAATATTTCACTCGTTCGCTGCGCTCACTCACTTCAACATGAGAAGAAAGATCTTTTATCTCCAAGTGACCATGCAATGTTCTATTATTATTTTTACATGTGAAAATAACATGTGTCATTGTGGAGAGGTTGAGTGAAGATGTAAGAAGAAGATGGCTATTCCTTGAACACTTCCTCAGACAACAACCTAACAATCACCCTGACATGGGCCCCCAAGGGAAAGAGAAAGAGGTCGCCCAAAACATGGTGACACACAGTGGAAAGGGAGAGGTCCAGCACAGGGTGGCAGTCCTGGAGTGAGGTGCGTGCCGCAGTGCAAGAGACGAGTCGACAGAGAGCGAACGTAGAGGCCTTATGTGCCACTTTGGTGAGAGTAGGTGGTGATTCGCTTACACCTACCTGGCCAACAGAAACAAAGCACCCAGGCATCTTGTATCTTGCACTTTCTCGAGTTGAATAGAACTGTCTGTAAATGAAAAACACAAACTGCTCGACAACATTGCTTTAAAGAAGGCCATTTTCTCTGCTAAGATTTCTGGGATCTTATTTTGGGTAACCAACATGAGCTGTTTTTGATTAATTATTATCTTTGAAAAACATCAACCAATTAAACATGAAGTACCTTACGGTAGATAACCAAACAACCAAAAAATCTGGCTAGTGTCAAAGGCTCATATACTACTCCTGGAGTGCCAAGTGGGCAAACTCTTCTCAATGCTGAAAAGCTTCGGCCAGTTATTGTTTACACAACTAGATAACACAGCAAAGTAAGGTGAGGTTAAGTCTCCATACAGGCCAAGTGGCCAAACAGGCTAGTGCCCATCTCTGGTTTCTGTAGCGTGAAGCGACTAGAAGTATGTCTGCTCCCCCCTGGATTGAATGCTAGTCCATTGCAGAGTTACTCCCACCATTAAATTTGCCGGTATCCATTTATACACTGTGAGAGTAACATGTCTTACCTAAGAACACGACACAATGGGCCTGTGTCTCGAAGGTCCTGAAATGTTTTCGCACCCAGAAAGCCATAGCAAAATCTCAAACCTTATGATTACAGAGCTGTTTTCTTCACATATTCTTAATATGAAGAGTTTCCAGAGCTTTTGAGAAACAGGTCCCAGGGCTCAAACCCAAACTGCTCAATCCAGAGGTGAGCACACTAACCAGGACACCACTACAGCTCCACAGTAACAAAGTACTAAGGGTAATTTAGTTAACATCAAGAGAAACGTACCTCATGTCTTCTGTCAAATCTTGCAGCTTTGGCCAGTTTTCAATCAACATCACCCAAAACTGATGAGGGTGAATGACATGAGTGACACACACTTCAAGGTATCCACATTCAGGTAGCTTGATTTTTGAATAGTAGATTCCTCTGCCCACACCATCAGGTAAGTTAAGTGGATTGCCAGGAACACAAGGAGGCTCAGGATCTTTGTGAATTTCTAAAGGAGCAGGACAAACTGGTACCTCACCATTGGTTTTTGAATGGTCCCTTTCTTCTTCTGGGTGGAACAAAAAACAATATTTAATTTTCCAATTAGTTCATAGAGAGCTGTTTCATACATAAAAATACTTAGTTTTATATATAATTCCAAGATACATGTAACTTTTCTTGATTTTTCTTGCAAAAGGATGAGGCATAAACTGTACCGCAAAATTAAACAGCAATATTTTAATGTCATAGGCAGTGTGACCATGCAGTCATCAGGGTTGTCACAAATTTAAAGTTAATGTACCCTTTGCTGTTAGAGTGGTAAACTTGGTGATTTTGCCATCTTTCTCTTACTAAAGAATGAGACAAATAGCCCAGCAGAGTGGCCAGCCAAGATCATAGTGGATCACCAGCAGCCATCTACTTATGACAACCCTGAGTCATCATGTAAGACTTATATGTAACCTTGGCCATCCAGGATATAGTAACAAAAAGCAGATTGAGTTCTACGCCTGCACCATGCTGATATAAAATAGTCAACTGGCCATATATTCCCCTGCAATGATTATTTTGGTGAGGTAACATGTATATTTTGCTACAATATGCTACAATGTTCAGTTTATACCAAACTGTTAGCACTGTGTAAAAGCTATGTTTTATTTGTTAAAATTAATATAAGTTGCTTTATTTAATATTCATTTCTGTTTACCGTTTCTTGCCAGGAAAAGAAGCCAGTCCAGTTTTGTGGGTCGCTCTATCCTAACAACATCTGGCATTGCAGACATAAATTCCACAACACTCATAAAACCTAACTGCTTGATGTTGAGTTCTTTGTTATGAAGATTCTGAAATCCAGTATTTTAATAACATTAATTACAATCAAATCTGGAACACATTGAAAAATTATGAAATTTTATACCTACCCAAAGAATTTCAAGATTGCAACAAATTCTCACCTTGTATTCTATCGGAAATCGAGCTGCCCACACACCATTGGGTCTTCTAGCCAACACCTTACAGGGGAAAAAAGCAAGCAACGAAACAATGGAAAAGCTTAAACATAGACATGGCTTAAAAAATCCCAGTAACTTCTCCTGGCTATTTTATTCCAGAGATGATTTCTGTCCATTGATTAGTATAGTGCTAAATATTACTCTTGATCATCATGCAGGAAGCATGGCACACCCATTGCCATTATACTGGTCTCAGTCTAATAGTGAGGATGAAGTTGTTGTGGAAACTGCCAGACACATTCTTCTCAAAGCAAAAGTCATGGATCTTGCTTCCCTACCTGTCAATAGCACCCCACCAACTAAGCACACACTAGATGTACAGTAGAACCCTGTTAATATACTGTAGCCTGGCCCGAACAAAAGCTCAGTCAGACATTTCTTATTTAAAGAAAGACTTCACTACAGCCACCCTGTTGATATGGCCAGAATGTTTGACCCACTGGTGGCTGGATTTACAGGGTTCCACTGTACTCTTGTTGTTTTACACTCTCTATATCACTTTTCAGGCTTGTCCTGTTTCATAAAGATGAATGCATACTGCTCATCATTCCTCAGTACAGCATGTTACATCATGCCTTATGGTAGACCATGTGGATAGGCAACGCTGCTTTACATTAAGAACATCTCTGAGCATAATACTTTCAACAGGCCTTATAGCCTCTAGATCTAGACATCATTGTTTTTTTTTTCTGTTTATGAAATACTACTAGCAGTAACATCCACCACTTAGGTACCAGAATGTATTTACATACATGTACAAGTGTAAAATGCAAAGAAGATTACTAAATAAACATAAATATAAAAAATATTGTAAACTTATCATTTTTAATCAATACCTGTCTACATTCCTGTTTTATTTTTTCATCAATTCCACTCTTGTTATCAAGCTTGGCTTTAATTGAAGACGCAGATTCCCCTTTTTGTTTAACAGCCTCTGATTTGCCATTTATACTGTTATTAGGTGTTTGAGTGTAGTTTCTTTTTTCAGCAGTGGATTGAAAAACAGTTGATGCACTTTCAGTCCTGACTGAGAAACTGTCACCTGGATCAGGTGCTTTACCTACAGAAAGATGAAGACTATTAACAGGTACAAGACTATCATGGCTATCAAAAGGGATCAGTTGTTTAAGAGCTGTGATTCAAGTCCAATGCCCAGTTCAAAAGGGTTTTTGTTTGCTACTGTTTAACAGAGGTTGCATGGCTACCATGGACATCACTTTTCAAACTTCTCTAACTTTTTCCTGATAAAAATAATAAACTTTCCCCGACCAAAACATATGAAATGTCAGATGTAGTTGTGTCCTCCAGCCTCCCCTTACAGTTGTCCTTCTCACCCATTCATTTTAGATTGATAACTGTTTGACAAATTTGCCTTCTTCATTAAGGAAAAACATCATCAAGATCAACAAGACCCAAACCATAAGGATGCTTCATAATGCATAATAAAAAGCTGCTTTATAAAGCTCTCTATTGTTTATTTACCTGAATTATGTAGTGCATTTCCTTTACCATAAACTCTGTAGCCTCCCCCTCGCATGTGCTCAATCCTTACTATGTCAGGAATTGATTCAAGAAGATTACCAAGTGATTTAAATTTCAATCTTTCATAGTTAAGTTCCTGGCCAAACCTTCGGTTGAATGCTACAGCAAACATAGAGCCCAGTATCCCTGAAGGATATTGGCCAAGAAGTTCTCTTATCTGTGTTCTTATAATGTGAGGGACAATCGGCGTTGGCTCAGGATGATATGAAGTAAGGCGTGTTTTTCTCTTGGAAGAACTTTTCTTTTGTCTAGCAACTAGACTAGCTATATGTCTTGTGGTAGCATCAGCAATACCTGAAATTGAAAGCAACACATTCCGTCACTGTGGAGTGCATGCAACTATGTTTGACCACATAACCAAACAGAGCAAAAAGAGAGAAGCAACAAATGCAGCCTAAGAAGATGAAGAAAAATTATCTGTCACAAGTTTAAGGTATGGTTACTTTGTAAAATTTTGGACCGCATTTAAAGATTGAAATGAACATGTTGGTTTTCTTTTGTGATATGAAGCAGTTACTAATAATGTCTCCCTCAGGGAAATATTTGAGAATTGGAAAGCATTAGTTGAAATACATTTCTGTGATAATAATACCAGCCCAAAATGGTAGGCTTCAGAGGTAGTTCAAACTTAAAAAAAATCACAATTGATAAAAAAATGGTTTTCACTAAGCCATTTTTGAATTATAAGTACTTCAAGCTAGAATTAAGGGAGTTTTAAAAAGGTTGTATTATTGCCATGGTAACCTAATATGCCATGAGGACGGCCACAACTTGTTCACCAATGATTGAATGAATGAATGATTGGGCACTTGTGTGATAACAATATATATTGTAACAGCAATAGATAAGGTGTGAGGGTACTGACCAGTCAAACTGCTGGAAAGTATAACTGCTGGAAATTGCTGGAAACTGTCATCAGCCATCTTAACCACCCGGTATAAACCGTTTCATCTTCTTGTCTTAACGTTATGCCCTATCTTTTAAACTCAATTCTTCTTCAAGTTCGGAAGAGCAGGATTGCAGGAGAAGTCATTTTATTTGTCTCGCTTTAATTATTTTTAGACCTCGGGAATGCGAGACTACATGAGCGTGCGTTAAGTCATTATTTATATCCTCGCTTCGGGACCATGGGAGCGGTAGATTAATTACGCTCAAAAGTGGCCGGGTATTCTAAAGTAACTCCAGCATGGTAAACACCCATTTTAAAAACGTAAGTAACAGCGACAGCACAAAACTTGTAAAAAACACTCTCACCTCGAAGAACCAAGACGCCATTTTCCCAAGTTGGTCGCGTAACATTTGGCAAGTCCTTGAGTAAGTCTATTGGCGTTTTGTAGCCCATTTCCCGAAAAGGAAGCGGTTTCCCAATCATGTTGTTATAATCTCTTTGCATTTCAGCCACTGAGAGGCCATTTGGTGCCGAAATGAGAAGAGCGCGAATATTTTTGGTGACCTCCAAGCGAAGAGCTTCCTTGCCATCAACTCCACGTGATGACTTTACGTCGCCTTTCGCAGCCATTGCTTTTCCTCCTAACATGTTATTTTATCACTTAAACTTCTAAATGAAAACAAGGAGCTCCTTAGGAGTTGAAAACGGGGAGAAATGCAAAAGAAGATTTCGAATTTCCCACATTTTGCGCTCGCAAAGTAGCAAATCTTCATCGACCATCTACGCGGGAACAAAACAAACCGCGCCAGTGCTGTAGACGAGAGAAACTGGAAAGGAGTCATAGATTATCCAGAAGGCAATGGGAGCAGGAACATATCCAAGATGGCGAACGTTTTTGAAGGGAACAGTACAGAAGTTTGTAGCTATTTTAATATGGACTGAAAACATGAAGTCAAAGAAATCTAACCAGTAACGCAGTTAATTGACCGGGAAAATGGAATCAGTAGGCGATCAAGTGACTAAGACGAATGTAGGTTACGAAATTCCGACTTGGAACAGCTGGTCTCCATTGGCTAAATTTTATCATCCTCTGCAAGCTGGAAGCATTGATGGTACTGACACGGTGCCTCATGATAGGGCTGTTAGTCGCGCTATGGTCGCAAAGTGTAAGTTTAATGATGTAAGACAGTAAATTTTATTGCTATTGCTTAAATTGAGTTGAATCAGGAGGTCACTGAGGTGCAGATGAGACGAGTAATAGAGAGATAAAGCATGACGTTACGTTAAACGGCAAACGGCAAAAATGAAACTTTTGCCGTCTGTCTTTAGCTGTCTGTACGGCAGAGTGAAAGTATTTGTATTTGCAGTGAATAGTAGAAGACATTTGTCTATTTTTGTGTGATTTATTTGAGGATTACAAGAAAAGAATAAAAAATCAAAGGTAATCTTTGCCATTTGCCGTCTGCCGTAAACATCATGTTTAACTCTCTATTCTTTAGAGTGAGCTGTGCGTCTGATATCTGAACACCTCGCCACCAGGGAATTTCTCCACCAACGAACTCGCCACCAAGCGAAGTCACCTCGCCACCAAACACCAACAAAAAGATAAACTAGTCGTGTAAAGTAGTCAAAGTGAATTAGCTGGTGCATTGGTTTGCTGCGCTTGTTTTGTTACTTTCTTGTTATGATTGTGCAGTAGTCTTTTGCATCATTGAAATGGACAACGCATTGCCTTCTTAGCTTTTCTTTCGAGTCACATATATAGATTATTCCTCGTTCTTTTATCCACTGCCTTATTAGATTATTGGTGGCGAGGAAGCTTCGCTTGGTGGCGAGTTTGTTGGTGGCAAGACTCCCTGGTGGTGAGATGACCGGTAATTGTGTGTCTGTCTCTCTTTTTCAGATAAGCCAAACAAGAGAGTCTGTGGCAATCCAGACAGCACATTGTTTGTTGGGAAACTTAGCAAAGAAACCAGAGAAGGTTTGACGTTGTTGTAATTATTTCTTCAATTACAGTAACTGGTATATATATATATCTATATATCTATATATATATGCACAAAATTATGCACGTTTTAAAATAATAACATAAACTTAATCATCTGCAGCTTTTACATACTTACAAATTGCAATTTTAGTTTATCACT
>Ga0126339_10003015_pt1 | contig 12173 bp, 9 predicted proteins | sample OrbTmetagenome_2_FD_92532 | JGI IMG/M metagenome (GOLD analysis project Ga0126339, IMG submission 92532) | Coral microbial communities from Petempiche,Puerto Morelos, Mexico - Orbicella T R C metagenome | ecosystem: Host-associated > Invertebrates > Cnidaria > Coral | place: Petempiche,Puerto... | reverse complement strand
TTTATTAGAGGAAGCGGAAGAGTAGACTTGTTAATTGTCTCAACAAAGATTATGTCTCTAATAGGGACGGGGATGTGCCTCCCGCTTCTTGAACTTTCATTTTGGGTCGCGTTACTATGTTATGAATGACAGGCCAGCTCGTTGCTAGAAGCCACGTGCGAACATGTGAGATGAGTTGAATTGTAAAACATGTGCGGTGTTGTTGTACGTGTAAAGCCCGCGAATAAAGTTGTCAAACTATAATAGCAAATTTTAAACGTCGTCAAGCAACAATAAATGTCAAGCGTATATAGCAGTTTAGTATAATTTCAAAGCTGAACAAAGAGTTTCCAGCAATCTGATTGGTCGAACGATTCCTTATATGACGCTATATTCACCGCTCCAGGCGGTGAATATAATAACATTTTCGAGGCCCGGATTCTAAGCTCGCCAACTTTGCCATCTCGGCAAGTAGACATGGCGGACAGTTGCGGAATCAAATTTTCATTTATTCGAAAACATCACTTCAAGTCCAGGATATTTGGAAGGATGGAGAATTTTCAAAATGACTACTGTCACCCTTGGACCAAAAATCCTTTGAAGAACTCGTAATCAAGGAATTTTAAGAATCGCAAACGCAGTGGTTACGTTGATCGCCAGCAGATCAGTTCGATTGACCGAAATTTATTTTTCTTCAAACTAAAACTACTCATTTTTAGACAATGATGACAGCTGTGAATGAGGTCAACAACGATAAAACAAAGGCACGGGATGAATTTATTTTTCGTAGTGTTTCGCTTGTTTGTTTTACTGCCGAACTTGATATGTAAATTGATTCACAATCGATGTAAGCTTACATGTAAGCTTATCATTAAAACTACGGCTCCATGCGTGTATGAAAACGAACAGTCTGTTCTAGTCGTTACTCTGTGTTTCACCCCTGAAAATTATACTAAAACAACTATTCGCCTCAGGCTCGGTGAACATTGGTGAATATTCACCTCGACTTCGTCTCGGTGAATATTTACCAATGTTCACCTCGCCTTCGGCGAATAATTGTTAAATATAACTTTGCAGATAAATTAATCAAGGCCTGACGACTACGGAGCCATTCTTTTTAGCTGTTAAGTCATGGAGAGTATTGTGGTGAGAATTCTGGTTTAAAAGAACAAAAAACTGACCAGAACAGCCCGGAACAACAACAAATAGCTACAAAACTCAATTTTCATACCTTTTAACTGTCAATTCCAAGCACACCCATCCCCTCCTGCCCCACCCCTCGGCGCATTTTACGGCATTTGACAGGTTGTTGGTCCCCACTATGGGGCATTTGGTCGCTTCCCGGGGGTGGGGCATATGACAATTGAGACAAAAACAAAGACTTATACGTCAGTGCTTTGTACAGGCGCAAACCTGCTTTAATAAACATCAAAGGATTTAACCCTACGTAGAAAACGTAGTCGTAAATTCTTTTTCTGACATTTAACCCGCTGGAAACTAACTCGTGCCCTACCACCACCCTCATAAATTCATGTTGGTCTTCCACATGCGAGAAAATCGAAATTGAGTCGAGAAGCGATGGCGAAGATGATAGACGACAATCATGTCTAAACTTATATGATATAAAACAAACAGGGGTAAGCCATCTTCCCATGAGTTTTCCCTGCAAACATCGTCTTTGTGAAGATCGGTGTGCACTACTTTTGACCATGTTTGAATCAATTTCAATACGCTTTATATAAAAACATTGATTACATCAACAACAGTCATAATCAAACTCTAACAGAAGTTGCTGTCTCACGTTAACGGTCATGAGGGCCGGCAATGTCTCTATATAAGTTTAACTGAAGAACGTAAAGTGTTGAGCTTTAACTTTTAATACTGGGTATTTTCTCTGTTGTCACGGCCCTACCGTGGGGAGTTTTTTGTTTTATCACGGTGGGGTATTTGCCACATTATGAAAAGAAAATGTCAAATGCTCGTCCAATACCTGGGGGTATGAGCGGGCTTGAATTGACAGAACCATAAGTAGAAGAAAATTTCTCCGGCAGCGAGTGAAGAATGCAAATAATTTTATCCTATGCCGAGTAGCATTCACATTTTTTCTACTCAGTAACGTCAGGAACGTCAAGAGAACATTATATGTTGAAACTAACAGTCCGACGATCAACAAAGTAAAGAAGCAACAAAGTAAAGAAGTGAGCAAGATGGGTGTGCACTGTAGTAATGAGTATTAATATCATGGTTATCAGTTTATGAAAGTTAATTCTGTCCTGACCGGGCTCCTTCAAAACTGCCATGACCATACTCTTAATATTTTTTTCCCGTGGAGAAAAAACAACAATCTCAACAAAGAAAAGCTCTACATACTAAAGAATGGTTTAGAAAACGTTTATCTGTAAATTCTGGAGCATACAATATCCATTACTAGCTGACCGTGACTTTAGCTGACAACAATGCAACCGTGACAATCTGATGTCATTATTAACATCAGCGCTTTTGAAACAACTCCAAAGAGCTAGTTTGGGAGAACGAGAAATGCTTTGGGGAAACGAGCCGGAAGGCAAGTGTTTCCACAGCTTTTCCGAGTTCTCCCAAACTTTCACGATTGTTTCTATAACTCGATAGAAACACGGAGAACATGTTGTCTATTTCTTTAGAAAATTCGGCGACCAGAAAAAGGAAAACAACTTTTTTACTTTGATCATCAAGATGTAAATTCTCATTGCTCACGCCATCATTACGCCAACAGCTGTTTCTAACAAGTTTAGTAGAATTCTACTAGTATACTGATTGGCTGAGCTACTCGTATACTATCAGCCATTAGAATGCAGTAGCTGTCGGTCGTCCACGAAATGCAACGTTTTTATCGTTTTTCCGAAGTTTTGGGAGAAAGTTTAGGTGTAAATGGATAATTAAATTCCTGAGAAGACTAAAAGAAGGACATAAACGGATTCTTGACTTTAAAAATTATTTTGAAATTATTCAAAAACCGGTGCGCTTAAGCAACCGCAAATTTACCAAGGACAATTCAATACGTGCGATTTTGTTAAAGAGTAAAGTTCAATAATGTGTCGAAAAACATTCGAAAACATTATCTGCGTTAATATAAGTTAGAATTCTACTAAAACAATTAGATTATTCGCTCTCGATCTCGAGCTCATAATGCAATTGTTAATTAGTATAAATCACTAGCGTTTTATCACGAATGCCGTTCTCTGATTGGCTACGCTACTCACTATCTATTGTGAAATAGTGATAGATAGTGTGATAGAAATCTCGAGCTCGTAATCTAATTGTTTTGATAGAAACTCGATTTTAAGCCAATCAGCGCGCATATTTTCTTTGGGCTATTTTCTAATAGCATTTGAAAAAACTCCCTGCATTAGGCTCAGTTCCAAGTTAGTTCCGGTCCACTGCTAAGAATGTGAAAATGGTCTATTAGCACAGCAGTGCTGAATACCATGACACTTGAAAAAGTCAATCATTTGTTATTCCTCGTATTTGCCCTATATTTATTTAATGTCACTTACAGGCCTTTGACGCATTAAGGTTTTTGTGATATCAAATCTATTCAAATGTTGTTGTTAACTGCAGCTAAAAATGAAACTCACTCTAGGAATGTGACGACAAAGAAGTTAAAAGATAAGAATTCTATGAGAAATAACATCGAAGACACGTCCATCGTTTTTCATTATCCGACAATCGCGAGGGCTTTTAATCGGTTAGGATTGCCGTTTCATCAGTGTAAAAATGCTAGTTCACTTTTTGGAATTGGAGACCCTGCGCCATTCGCACATTAATTGCTTGCGCTTTAATGTTCCTCTTGTAAATGTTATAAGACCTTGACGCTCAAAAGAAGTTCTTAAGGACGTTCGCGCAAAATTTTTCCAGTCGATAGCCTTTTTAAATTTTTGCTGCACTCAGATAATGAGTAACTTGTGTCAGAAATGCGGACAAAAAATGGGGGTCACCAACTTCGTTTCAGAGATAAAACGCGTGGAAAACTACCCGGATTTTGAAAAATTGGCGCACGTAATTCAACACGGTCTGGAGGGGTTTATAATTCAAAATATCGACGGTGAGTCAACGGAGGCAAACGGTCTTAACCATATTTTGTAGAAGTGGGTCTGTTGCGTAAATAATTCCAAATGTTACCAACGTTTCCACAAAACTTAACCCTTCAAGAGGCATTTGAAACCGTCACACAGATAAACGAAGAGCTAAGAAGAACGGAATTCGATGGCACAATTGGCAAGAAGATCAAATTTCTAGAGGATGGATTTTTTTCATTCTTTTGCTAAACGTAGAAAATCGGTAGAGAAAATGATCCATCAAACGTCCGAACGTCCAAGATCGTTAAATCCAGGCAAAGCTATGGCATTGGCCATCTGTCCTATCACTGTTTATTTTATCACTTAGCGTGCGCTCGTATGCATGACGTGGCGTTTGAATTTGCGCGCGCAGTAAGGATGCACAAAAACAATTGGCGCGAACATCCTAAAATTATTGATATGAATTAATGTTGTACAATTCCGACAGGGGCGGATCCATAATTTTTCTTAGGAGGGGGTGCACCACTAAGAAATGGTGTAACAGGTTTTATTGAAGAGTACCAGTTATATTAGGAAGCCGCATGTCATCTCGAGGGTGGGAGGGGGGGTGGAGTAGGAGGAGGTGCGCAAATGAAAACCAAGAATACATTAAATTCATCTGACACCGCGCTTTTTGATACCACACAAACATTCGTGCATAACATGCGAATATAATATACACACAAAAGCAACAAGACTAATGGCAGAAATAGAACAATAACAGCTGATAATTTGCTCTGTTTAAGCAAAAACATTTAAGAAATAGAAAACATGTACCGTGTTTCTATTGTGTTATAGAAACACGAGTGGAAGTTTGGAAGAACGAGAAATGCTGTGGGAACACTTGCCGCAGGCGAGTGTTTCCACAGCTTTTTCGAGTTCTCCAAACTTTCACGAGTGTTTCTATAACTCGATAGAAACAGGTAGAACATGTTTTCTATTTCTTTGAAAAACACTGCGACGAAAACACGGAAAAGCAGCTTGTTTACTTCGATTATCAAAATGTAAATTCTCGTTGCTCGCGCCATCATTACGTGAACAGCTCGTGCCAGTTCTGTGTTTCCATCGAGTTATAGAAACACGACTTTCAACCAATCAGCGTGCGTATTTTCGTAGGGCTGTTTTCTAAGATAGATTTAATAATAATCATGACCGAAGTCACATAAATATAGCAATTACGTTTCTCCTTACTCAGATAAAAGCCACTTTTGCGTTTTCAATTATTAACTCGGAATATAAGGTTGAGTCCTGTTTCGAGTTGTATATAGGTAAGAGGGCTAAGTTCACTCCGCTCATTCGCTTTCTGTGACACGTTTTTTAAATCCGATGAACAGTTAAAAAAAAGCTCTGGCAGTCGTTGCACACAGACGTCGTACAAAAGTTCAAGTGACTCGATGTTGAACGGAATTAGGGGTCGGCGATCTAAGTTGTTGTGGAGGACGTGACACGGTTTACTCACAAAGTTATTGTAACTGACCATATTTTTTTTTTCTTTGTGGATCGTTGAGACAGTCCGCATTGCCATTTGGCTTCTCTTTAACAACTAGATTACTCGCTTGAGATTTTTATCGTTGATTCGGTCTTCCGCCTCAACAACTATCCCCTCATAGAAATCGAGAGCGAGTAATGTAATTGTTTTAGTATAATTCTAAGTAAAATTAACGCAAATAACGGTCTCCAGCTATTTCTCCACCTATTATTAAACTTCGCGCTATAGCAAAATTGCAGGGACTGAATTTCCATTGGAAATTTGCCGTTGTTACACGCGCGTACCCTTTTCCTCAATATTTTCAATTTTTTAAAATCAAGAAACCGTCAATGTCCTTCTTCTAGTCTTCTCAGGAACTAAACTCTCCATTTGCGTCTAAATGTTCCTCGAAAACGTCGGGAAAACGGAAAAACCTTGCCATTTTGTAGACGACCGACAACCACTGTACTCTAATGGCTTAATGATATACGAGTAGCTAAGCCAATCAGACTGCAGCATTTACATTAGTATACTGGTAGAGCTCTACTAATAATATTTAGTTCACACTGGTTAACCAATCAGTAGAAGCTAAATAATAGACGACTGCGCATAGGCTGATTTTGTCGATTGACTACACCGCGACAAAGGCTAAACATAGGAACTCGATTGTGAAGGAACGTTTTCACGGTTCTTGCTTCGCAAACCTATGCCTACGTACACTAGTTATAAAAGTTACTTGACTGTCTTAATATAGCTGATTTAATGAGTATTATGGTGAGAATTCTGGTTTAAAAGAACAAACAACTGAATAGAACAGCCCAGACCCCGGTTGTTCGAACGCCGATTAGCGCTAGCCCACGATTAAATCGACTTAAACCACGGAAAAAAAATTATCCTTTGATTAAATTCTGTTCCTCGAAGCTCGATTAGCACTATCAAAGGATTAAACTAAGGGTTAACTTAACACACCTTGCAAGGTGGGTTAACTCCTTAAAAGTCGGATAAAAAAGCCGACAAACAAATTAAAATGGCTTGTTGATTTTGCTTTAATACCGGGCCCGGCGAGGAAAGAAAAGCAATTTGGGCTACGTGACGACTTTTCCAAAATAGATGTTACAATATTGTCTCACCGACGAGGCATCCCGCTCCCGGTTTTCCCGCACTTCTTCGAGCTTTCACGGCACGGACAGACCGCTGTACGGCGATCCGCAAATTTTCTCGCGTACATTCGAAAAGTGAGTCTTGGCTACGTTTTTTTTTTTTTTAATTCGGAACTAGACGAATGAAACTGAGTCCAGCCGAGGAATAAAGGGAAAAGTCAGATACACAACAGGTCGTAATAGCTTATCCAAGGTTGCATCTTGGCTTTCAGTTTGTACTTCATTACGTCGTTGTCACGTTAACCTTGCTTCATTGTTATCCTCTTTTTATTGTTGACTGATCAGATGTTTTATAGATCATACGTATACCAGCTATATTCTTGTTTGCGGTTCCTAGCAACATTTGCATTTCATTACAAACATCTTGTTCCAATTACTTTTCCCTTTGTGGGCCAATTTCGATATATTAAAATTCTAAGTGGTTTCGAGGCTTAGGGGAATAAAACAAAAGAAATTCCATCGAGAACGACGGATGAACAATAATTTGTGTTGTTTTATTGCCCTAAGCTTCGGAGGCAATTTAGAATTTTGATATTTGTATCGAAAATGGACTATTAGGGCCAACCGTACCCAGTCCCAGTAATCAACTGAGTCAACGTTTCAAGTTTCCAGCGGGAATCCATTGTAGCTAAATAACTGAGCTTTAACAGCAATTCAAAGATGGAAACTCAAGAAGATGGCTGATGACCGTAGGAAACAATTTTCTGGCAACTTTTGAGAAGGTTTTGAACATTGGGGGGATTGGTACTGGTGCTGGCCGCGGACAGACGTGTTCGGCTTCTCTCCGGATATGAAAATCTATTTTAGAACACGAGACTCCTTTTTCAGGCTGTTTTTAATGGAGAAAAACGACGTAGAAAGAGAGGAAATGAGGGAGAACCAAGGACGAAAGAGGCCTAGCAAAACCGCCGGATCTCAGACGGATGATGACAATCCTAGCTGCAGTTGCCTCAACATGGCCGCCACCATAGAAGCGATCAACCAGAGGCTGGACCTGGCTCTATCTAAGTTCCAGGAAATCGACGACCTAAAGGAGAATCTAAAGGATCTCCAGAAAGAAAATATCGACTTAAAAGAAAGTCTCTCCTACGCGCACAAAGATTTCGCCGAGCTAAAGGAAATTTCTAAATTCCACGAGGGAGCGATCGAAGCACAACAAATAGGTGTTAATGGTTTGCAGAAGGATATTAAAATGGAGAGGGAACGTGCTATCAGGCTCGAAAGTCACAGCCGAAGGAACAATTTGAATTTTTTTTAGCATCCCCGAAGAAGCGAAGGAATCTTTTGCTAAAACGGAGTCGATTCCTCGCAACTTTATGGAAAAAGAGCTTAGGGTTGAATACGTGGAAGATATTTCTAACGAAAGAGCTCACAGGGTAGGCAAACTGCGTTCAGATGGCAAGGCTCGACCAATCATCGCTAAATTTAGCTTCTTCAAAGACAAGAACTATGTTTTTTCCAAGGCTCCGACCGTTGCTGGAACAAATTTTGGAGTGTCTCCGGACTTCCCAAAAGAAATTGTCGACATCAGGAAATCGCTCTTACCACATCTAAGGGCTGCTACGAAACGGGGATGCACGGCGAAGCTGGTGTACGACAAGCTGTACATTGACAGTCAGCTCTTCCAAGGAAGCCGATAAATAATTATAAATAAACTTATAAATATGGCACTCCGGTTTTCTGGTTTTATACTTGTTCCACTTCAGTTTTCTCTCGGCTGAGATGCGGCGCCTGTTTAAGCAAGTCTTATGATTTGTATCTTTTTCTGGTCAATTTCAGCGCCCAAATTTAGCATGTGTTCTCCAGGAAATGATTTATTTTTTTTAGCAATAAGGATACCTTCTGTGTAATCTTTTCTTGTAGGTGTGTATTAATAGCTGCTTGGTTTTGTTTTCGTTCAATGTTTTTAGCTTTATAAAAACAGAATTTGTTTCGTTCTGCTGTCTGTTTACGAGCTAAAAAGTTTACTGAGGTAAGTCAATTTCTCTTATTGTCATTATGCTACGCTCTTTTTCTTGGGTCACAATAAACACAAAGAGTCTCAATAACGCGAAAAAGAAGACAAGTTTTCAGATGGCTGCACATAAATAAATTTCAAGTAATTTTTTTGCAAGAAACATATTGCTCCAGTGAAATTGAAAAACTCTGGTCGGCAGAGTGGGGAGGCAAAATGTTTTTCTGTCACGGTTCAAAACATAGCAAACGATCAGTAGAAAATCTATAATCTATAAAGGTAGAAAATCTATAAGAAAATGATCCATCAAAAGAAAAATAGGAGTAACCGAACGTTCAAGATGGCCATCTGGCAATCTGCCCTATCACTCTCATTTTATTGCTTAGTGCGCACTCGATGCATGACGAGGCGTGTGAATTTGCATGCGCAGAAAGAATGTACAGAAACTATCAGCGCGAAACTTCCTTAAAACAGATGAGTCAATGAGTATACAACCGGTATCGGGTTTAAAACTCAAAAGTTCTTATGTAAGATGGAAATCGCTACATACGGGCTGTACGCCGTATCGCGTTTTTCCATGGAGGCCGGAAATATGCCAATGAGGCTAGGGATAGAAGAATAATCAACAATTTTTCGTTTAGTATTGATGTTTTTTGTTTTGATTTTTTTCGAATTCGAAGAATAACGAAGTTCTAAAAAGAAAGTGGCCGGAATAAGAACCGTCCCTGAGAATTAGGGCCTCATCGTGATCTTACCCCAAAACCAGTGGCGACTTAATCGTTCATTTCCATTTTCCTTGTTTCAAAGGATTTTCGATTCACCCGAGCGAACCTTTATGACGACTTTGCCGATGTACATATATTAAACAAGGCCTTACTACTTAAAGACAGTTTTCATTAGTCTCCGTAGTATAGAGTTAAACATTGTAAGAATTCTAGTTTAAAAGAACAAGAAACTAATTAGAAGGGTCGGGATCAACAACTGCAAATATCTGCATTTCATTACCGGTAGTAGTCACAATATTTCCACAGTAACGTCAGCAATGTTAAGAGGACCCTATGTTCGGACGAAGAGTCCTTTTAATCGCAAAAATTATGCGACCCGTCCATAGTGAATGCCCCCTGATGCACTTTCGATTAAGCTACCGAAAGTAAGTTACTATTAAGGAGACCTTGTTGACCCTGTTAAAATAGAAATTAACTCTTGATAACTATGTTCGTTGCTGTGTGATCCAAACAAAAGAAATAGAAACACTTACAGCTTTTTTAAGAACGTCAGGTTATCAAATATTCTAGGCCGGAGGTTGCTAAGTTCATTTTGGTCTAACCACCTGCAATTCATTGAACATTTTTTTTTATGTTAAAGCAGTAAGCAGTAAATAGCTTATTTAAACACAAATGATTTTAAATAGGCCGCTGTGAAAATACGCTAGAGTAGTGCACTTTACTCTTAAGTCATAGCTTGCAATTTTGTTTGTTTAGGTCTACTAGAAACTGACTATTGACGCAGCCTAACCAGGACATCAAATACTGATATAAAACCGTAAAGACGTTTGATTTGAAAAAAAATGCGAATTTCTTCGAGCTGACCAAAGAGTTCCAATTGAACATGGAAATCGCCATATACGCCGGCTGCACGTCGTATCGCGATCGATTTTTGATGGTTGCAGGAAGTATGCTAATGAGGCTAGCTGGAGAACACTCAACAAATTTTTTCGTTTAGTGTTGATTCTCTTTATTTTATTATTTTCCAAGAATAATGAAGTTCTCGGACCACTCCGAGAGAATTAGGGCTTTATCTTTAGCGGAGCATCCAATCCTTAGAAATTTTGGTAACCCATCAAGCCGAGTAAATTTGGTTATGACGTCACCGTACGAGCGATGTCTGTCCGTCCGTCCGTACAGACTCTGGGGGAGGGGGAGAGGAGTCTCAAGGTAACCCGAACGGGGGAGGTCAAGAATGCCATCTTTTCTTACTAGGATAAAAACTCATTGCTGTATTGCTATGTCAACAAACGATAGCGGAGCTGATAATGTAATGTTTCCAAGAGATGGTTTAACTGAGGCAGAACGTGAAAGAAAATAATCGGGTGCAAGAATTACTAGTAACAGGAAAAGATCGCGAAAGAGAGCAGGTGCGGCGAGGTCTAGAGCAAGGAGGCGAAGCAGTACTTAAGAATGCCGTCAATTAGAGCTGATTAGAGCGAGTCAGGGCTGAGAGAAAGGAGATGAAACAATACCGAGCAATGCCATGAAGCAGAACTAGCGAGAGCTTGAGAAAGGAGGGGAAATAGCCGACAAATTGCCTCAGAAGACTACAGAACTTCCCAAGTTAATTCGTGCGTCGAGATGTGCAGCCGTGTAAGGAAAGTCACATGATGTTTACTGTGTTTAGAGAAATTACAGAACGCTAAATACAGCAGAAAAGATGGTTGATTCGTTGATCTATCGAAAAGATTAGTTCAGTTCAATCTTCACTACATTTTGCTGCAAGTTTCTGCCTGGAAGACTTAGCCAGTGGCCGAACTTGCGGTAAGTGACTGATCTATTGTTGTAGTGTTTCCAAGTATTTTCTATAAAAGTTACCGTGTCTTCAATAGGTATTTTTTCAAAGTCTTTCTGACTTGAAACCATGCTGCGAGACACTTTTTTAAATTACAACGTTTTCATTTCGCTCATCGCTAAATGATAACACTGTGACACTTGAGTCGCTTTGTTGAAGTTGTTGTAAGTTACATATTGTAAACAAATAGTTTTTGCTAACCTCACCGACTATACAACCTCACGTTTAAAAATAATCAAACTGTAGGCGTATTTGTAAACACTGCAAGGCGAGTTTTGAATCTTTTTTTTCACAGGCGCTCGCTTCATAGACTGCTGAAATTTCTTCCTCTGTTGTTGGAAACCAACAAAGTTCAATAAACCATTTTAAGCCGAAGCTAACAATATTTGCTTGTTTGTGGTGATCTGCAAATTGTGTTTACAACGTATGGAATTTCCTCGTTTTGTTAGCTCAATTTATTCGGTTTGGTGAAATACTTTGGGGTTAAAGACTGGTAAAGCCACCGCCGACAAAATGACTGCAAAGCCGTCGGCAAAAATAATATTCAAATCTATGCTTAAGCGTGAATAATTATTAAACTTTAGCACTGTAAGTTTTTGAACTTCTGGAGTGTCCTCTTGTGGAATGTTGTGAGCTTTGTAACCACTCCTCCAGTAGTTTTCCAGTAGTTCAGTTGGATGAAACACGGTGTCAGTCGCTTGAATTAAAATAGAGTTGCGTTCTCGAGTTTTGGCTGGTTTATTGGCTCTAGAATATTACACTGGGGACGAGGTAAGGACAAAACCATGGCATTGATCGGGAAAATCGAGGAATACAACGAGAACGACAGCTGGTTGAGTACACCGAACGGCTCGAGCAGTATTTCGCGGCGAATGAGATTACGGACAACAACAAGAAACGGGCGGTTCTGCTCAGTGTGTGTGGAGCGAAAACTTACAAACTCATCAGGAATTTGG
>Ga0126339_10003014_pt1 | contig 12177 bp, 4 predicted proteins | sample OrbTmetagenome_2_FD_92532 | JGI IMG/M metagenome (GOLD analysis project Ga0126339, IMG submission 92532) | Coral microbial communities from Petempiche,Puerto Morelos, Mexico - Orbicella T R C metagenome | ecosystem: Host-associated > Invertebrates > Cnidaria > Coral | place: Petempiche,Puerto... | reverse complement strand
CACCTAGATATCACTACAGGGACGGTAGAGCCAGGGGGCTTTATCACCCCCCCCCCCCCACCCCCTCAGTTTCAAGCAAAAATATATCAAATAATAATTTTACAAATATTTCCTGACCCCCTACAAGTTAGTGCCTCTGGTGCTCATTTGTGAGCCTCCCGCAATTCGAAACACGCTCCGCCATCCCTGCACTAGATTCATAAGTCAAACCTCTCTTTTATCAGTTGCTGCATAGGGTTTTTTGAAACTTTTTATCTCTCCTCATGGATTACCAAACATTGGGGAAACAGCCTCTCATTATTAAAGTTCTTTATTCTCATCACTTATCTTCTTGACAATTGCCAGGGGAAAATACATGTAAGGAAAGATGAGCTTTCTGTCACTGTTGGTTATCAGTGTCATCAGAACTCACCTGATTTTTATTTGCAGCTTTTTCTTTCTCTTCTTTTTCTGCAAAACAACAACACATTGACTTAAACCAAAATAACATTTGACTACCATTATGCCATCAAAAAAAAAGTATCGAGTATAAAACATCCCTAAATGGATCATCCTCTCAATTTTACATGTGGCTGGCAATAAAAACTCACCTTTTGCTGCCTGTTGAGCAGCCTAAAAAATACAAAAAGTGTGTGATTAGCAAGGCTTTTACCAAATCAGGACTTTCAACATTGTAGGGATGGCCTAGTCAAGTTGCAAGGTATTGGAGGTGCAAACCTTGCAATTCTGTCACCCATCGAGGGCAGACATAACCCTAGGAACCGACTGGCATGATGCAGCCATGTAAGTAGTCAACTGGTGCCTCACATTCAGTTTGGAACACATTTACGAGTACATGTATAGCCAGTTTGAATTGTTTCATGGTACCACAAGCTTAAATAAATTACAATATTTAAAGAGGAAGCCACATCAGCCTTAACAGGCTTTTAGGTGGGTCCTCTATTCTGGCCAAACTGGAATTTGTAGATGTTGGTTGTTGTGGAGGAGGAAAAACTGGAGAACCTGGATGAAAACCCTTGGAGCAAAGCAAGAACCATAACCAAGTCAACCATATACGGCACTGGGCTGGAATTGAACCTCCAAATTGATGGGAGACAAGTGCTCTCACCACTGTGCCCTTCCCGCTCCCCAAACAGCCATTGACTTACAGTCATTTTGCAAATTAATACAACACCATTTGTACCAATAGCCTGAACTGCTTTCCCAGCTATGGCTACAAACCCCACTGAGGGCTCTACTGATTATAACAATATGCTTCTGCAAACAACACTTCAGAGCATTTACCTTCTTTGCTGCTTTCTCTTTGTCAGCCTTTTCCTTTTCAGCTTTCCTCCGTTTTTCTTCCTCTTCTCTCCGCTTTTTCTCCTCCTCCTGCTGCCGGCGTCTTTTCTCTTCTTTCTCTTGTTCAAGCTTCTGTTGTTTTTCACGTTCTTTTTGTTCCCTATTTTAAGTGATTTTTAAAATAATCATTATGGTAAATTGTTTGATAAATTATATGAACCATGTTTAACAGAAAACAGGCATTCCATCTGAAGCTGTGGAAGAATGTATGTCAATCATTTCAAACTTCAGAGTAAAATTGATATCAATTGTCAGAAACAACATCAAGATTTGGTTCCCTCCACTCGAATCAAAACTTATTAAAAATCAGGTACTTACCTTCAGTAAGACAAATAATAGATGGTCTACTGAAGCATAATCATTTCGTTTCGTCCACAAAAACATTTACCAGTGTATGTGTAGCAGCATAATAATTCTCACCTTTCACGCCTTTTCCTCTCTTCATTCTGTGCTTTTATTCTCTCTTCTTCTAATCGTTTCTGTTTTTCAACCTCCAGCTAGAAATGTAAAAAAAAAGTTAATAAAATAATAATAAAAAATTAAATAACGTTTATTTACCCACGGCAGTGTTTATAGCACAAAGGCTATTGAGGCCCAGCAAATAACTGAAACAAATAATTCAAATTGAACATAACATTGTTAAGAATCCCAACTGGCCAGAGGCAAACCAGTTGGCTATTTACAGCATGGCCAAGAATTTGAACTCAAGAGTACTGTGAAACAAATCCAGGTAGTGGTCAGAGTGGGACTCGAACCTGGGACCGCTCGATTGAGAGTCCGAAGTGCTGACCACTCGGCCAAACTGCCTCCATTGATATTTACGGATACTAACAGTAATGTCACAGGATATCATTCCTAAGTAAGAAAACCTTCTTCAGTATTTAGCTTTCATGTGAATGGTCAGAAAGGATGGAGATCCCCTTCACTATACACAATTACCACAATGTCCTAGCCACGATCCATTTATCAAAATGTAGTCTTTGTCAGTCCTACACAATATGTATTTTTTAAATTTCTTTTCTTACTTTTTATTTTATTTTTTTTTAATGCAACACACAAAAACTAGTTACAATACAATATTTTACAGTTCACACGTCTTACATTGATTATATTGTTTACAGCAACTTAAATAAAAGAAAATTGACTCATTACAGTACCAGTTCATAAACTATAATATTAATATTATGAAAGGAGCAAACAAGGAGACAAAACAAACAAACAAACAAATTTAAAGGGGACAAACTGAACAAGGACAAAACTGCACCTAAGAAAAGTATTAAAGCTTTTGGTTGCTGCTGCACAATATGTGAGATACAGTTTGCACATCAGATAGTCTATTAAGTTTTTTTAATTGCTTCAGTCAATCACAAAGGAAGAAAGGCTCATTAGCCGACAGTTTTCCATTCGGACACACACACAAACATGTGACACTACATTTACATGTATCTAATATAAGACATGTAATTTGTATGTCAAGATCTCTGCACCTGTTTCCTTTGCTTCTCTTTCTCCTCTTCTTCTTTCCGTTTCTCTTCCAATTCCATTGCAATCTTCTCCATTTCCTACAATGGACATAAATCACCATTAGAGGTCTTCTACTCGATGACAACTAAATTTAATAACTGGAAACCGACTTTTTTTTCAAATACGTCAAGTTTTGGAAATGAGCCCGACACCTACTTTTTCTCTTCGTCTTTGCTCAGCTTGCAGTTGTTTCTTGCTCTTAGGCTTTGGCTAGAAATGAAAATGTTTGATTATATTCACATTTTGATTAACAACATGTACAGCAAGAAACAATAACTTAATTCACAATAAGAATTACTTGATAGGGAGGTTTTCATCTGAGTGAAGTAATTTGCATTTGGTTTGGTTTTGCATAAGGTACTATGCTACACAATGGATTAAAAAAAAACAAATGCCACTTCATTATCTCATCAAAAGTAAAACCAAAACCAATAATTGGTTTGGTAAATCTATGAGTTCTGACCTTATTTTCCAAGAGGAGAAAAGGAATTGAGTCAAACATGTGTGAGCAAGAAATCACAATATTATTGCGGCTTGCTCATACACATTTTCCTACCCTTTCCACCAATGCAACAACTTGCTTAGAGTTGTGATCGGTTCACTTGATTGTCAGCATCCTATCTGATTGGCCAAAGTAATTACCAGTTTGGTTTTGGTATTAAGACACTCAATTAAAACCTCTTCTACAACTGAATTCAAACATGTTTACAAGAACAAAAAAGTGTTCTAACCTTCGCAACAGGAACAGGTGTCTTTCCTTTCTTGCCTGATTGCTGAAAGGGACAATATGTTCAACAATACATCACAAAGCTGATAAAAATGTGACAACTGCAGCAAAAACATTACTAAGGAAATCACGTAGAGGCACCGTTAACCTCTTAGAGCTGAAGTAAGATAACATTCTGCTGAGCCAAACCACTTCACCCACAACTTGTTTTCATTTAAATGTCCGAACAGAGCACTCTTCCAATTAAAACAAATGATAACTGCTAGCCTGTGGTCTATTAGGAACAACAGCCTTTTCCATTGTCTGTGTTGGTTGAATTTTCTTCCAATTCAGTTGAGCAAGAAAGCAAAGTTTGGTTGATTTAGCTGAAAGTACTGTCGAATATTGTTCAAAATTGTTCAAAATCAACGTTTCAACCAAAACTGTTCCCAGTAAAAAAGCCGATCAACCAGACCCAGAAATGCCAACCTAAACAAATCAAAATCCAGGTGATCACCAATTTTACCTTCTCAACCCTAAAAAGATTGTTAAAACTAGAATTCCATCGCTTCAACAACAAAAAGGTGCCAAGTATCAAAAACAATTTCCCCAAAAATGAAGCAAAGAAAGTGTGAAAAGTGTACTTATTAAGTGCTCTCTTTCACATCTAGGAGATTTGGTGACCTGTACAGGAGACTAGATTTGGTCTTATACCTGGAAGACTCCAGGATAACCCTGGAGAGTAGGCATGGATAAAAGCAACTGAACACAAAACAATTTTAAAAGAAACACAGCCAAACTTACACACTTAAAACAGTTAATACCAGTTGAACATGGCCTAAGTGATTGCAGATTAGGAAAGTAATGATATTCCAAGTTTCAACTCAAAGGGTCTTAGACATTACCTTTTTTGATGCATCCCTCTTCATATCTTCTTTATGTTGATTTAACTTGGTCTTCATATCCAGCAGCTTATAAGACAAGATAATTTTATGATCAAATGAAACATTATTTACAAGAAGAAAAAGAAAAGCAAGTCAATCTAAGTAACAAGCTTGGTCAGCTACAACATTTGCAAGGCTGTTAACAAGGGCCACAAATCATAACACCTGCTATGGCTGAGTATGGTTGATGGGCTCTTGATGTTGCAGGTGTTCAGAGCAAGACTGCAGGTGACTCAAAACTTAATGAAAGTCCTGATTTACATTACTTTTGATGCATGGCCATTTAACAAGAAACCATGACTTTAATATAGGTCCCTATTCCTTGATGCTGGGACCAACTGATCGGATCAAGGGGGGTCCTTCTTAACTACAATTTCGTCATGAATTTGTTGCTATGGAAGGTTTCTAACTGCCATATTTTGAAAACCAGACCTCCTAATGATATGGTTTTGCATAGGTTAGTTCCATTGAAGAGTCCTGCAAAGTTTCAAATCACAGCCATATTTGACCAGTCATGTGACCAGAATAAAAAAAAACCCTAAAACTTAAAAGCCATCTAAATCCAAAAATTTAAATTGGTGTCAATAGATTAAGAACGTCTAGGTACTTAATGCTACGTATGGGTTTTATGAAACTCGCATTATCATAAAAGTTATAAGGTAATAAACACCCATATTAACAGACTTCTACAGTGGCTTTCCTCTTTTACATGTAAACAGTAATTCCGTACATACTGCTTTAAAGAAGGTTGAGTTATTTCTGATTCTTAAGAAAAATAGGAACTCTTCCTCTTTTCTTCCAAGTTTTAGGGATTTAAAATTCTAACGAGCAGTTTGGGACTGGCACTAGTTACTCAAGCAAAATCATACTTTCTTTAAGGCAAATGTTCCTTCATATAAAATTCACACTTAGCACTGCAAAACACCCCAAAATAGTTTTCATGTAAATAATGCCTTCAGCATTCCCTTCGCAACTGCTCTTAATCTGTAGTTAAGAAGGACCCCCCTTAACACGACCTTCCTCCTTTCCGGTTCCTAATCTAATGAAATGAAAGGCGCAGGTACAGTTAATTGTAGGGGAATGTTTGAAGAGGTTTACCAGTAGGTACTTACATTTTCCTCTTTGAACTCTTCAGGGACAGGTTTGCCTTTCTTTTTGCGATTCTAATGAGAGTAAGATAAAAGTTGCCACATGTTTCATGAATTCATTTTATCAAGATCGATGGGTTTAGATCTACATACATGTACACCCCTCGAAAGAAATTCCACTCGCCCTAGGTCACTGAATGGCATCTTTACTGCTCTCAAGAGCAAAAATAAACTTATTGACTATTCGATACCATAGGACGGTGTTATTTAAATTCTGTTGCATGATGACTGTTTGGAGTACAGTAGGGGGGCTTACTGTTGAAGAAGGTGGCTAATTTTACCATCTTTTTCTAAAGAATCACAGGAGAAGCTCAGCAGAGTAGCCAGTTGAAGTCATAACATGCAAGGCCTTTTGCTGGAAGCCACCTACTATTGACTACAACAAGGTTATTAATTTGTACCTTGATTATCTCCATAATACTGTCTAATTCACTTTCTCCATCAATGTCTTCTTCTTCCTCAGTATCTTGATATCTGTATCAATGAGTAAACATAAACTAAGAATAAGTGAAGCCTTGGAGCCGACTGGCTCATACCTGCCAGAGCTTATCCCAGTTTCTGTAGCATGAAGCAACAAGGAGTATTTCTACTCCCCCTGGATAGAATGCTAGTCCATTGCAGGTCACTCCCCCGCAATTTGTTAAGTTTCCACAACAATTCACCAGTAACCATTTACACTCCTGGGTGGAGAGAGGTCCTGTGAGAGTTAAGTGTCTTGCCCGAGAACACAACACAGTGTCCCTGGCCAGGGCTCGAACCCGGACCACTCAATCCGGGGACGAGTGCACTAAACATGAGGCCACCGTGCCTCCACAATGAGTAAACATGTATCACAATTAAAACTGACAGCAACAACAATGAATAGCAACATTGCTTACAATGTAAGTTTAACCTCAGTGCTAGGGTGCAGAGTGACCATATTTAACTCATTAAATAAGTAACAGGCTTGAAATAAATAACCACATCCAACACAGAGAAGGAATAACAGAGAATTTCTGGTATGTCAGGACAGTATTTATGGCACCATCTTACTTGTATTTAACCCACAAATTAGATTCTGAGCCAAAAAAATCTATTACCGTAGAATTCCCAAAGGAATGGCCTCCATTACTTTCAGATTTATCAGGCAAAAAAAGGGCCGCTACTTTCGGGTAGTCGTTTACTTACTGGTAGCTGTTACCTTCAGATGGTTAAAAAAGTTTGCACAGTAACAGTTGTTTCAGACAAAGCAGATGCGTAACAAAGGAAATTAAACTTTCTGTTTATGTATGTTTCCAACTGCCAACATACACAAAGCAGACTGTATAAACAAAGCAGACTGTATAAAAAAAAAAAAGCTCTAAACCGATTGATATTGTAGGGCGAATTGAAAGTATAATGGTTGCATTATATCGCAATGCAACTGACCACCCTACAGTGTATCATTTGACTCTGCTGCTAGACAGATACAGACAAATGCAGTTCATAAATCATAGTTTCCGTCAAGATCAAAGTAAAATCACAGATAGCTCTTCAAGTCAATGTTCAGTCCTGCAGTCAGGCTGTTCCATCTGCATGAACTGCGGTTGAGAACAGAGACTTTCTCTTCTAGCGACTTCTTCAGAGGGCTGCTACTTTCGGGTGGGCTGCTACTTTCAGGGGAACCGTTACTTTCGGGGTTCAATAGCAAGGGAAAAAATTGACGTTACTGTTTTTAAGCCCATCTAAAAGCCCTTACGAGGTTGTATCCATAAGCTAAGCGCTTAAAAGTGACAGTTTACGGTATATTAACAAATTGTAAGTAAACAATACTTCTGTTTGACAGCTGAAAAAAAAAAAAAACCAAAGGAGTATCCTTAAAAAGATCACAGCTGAACAGATTTGATTTTAATACAAAACAAAGTAGAATCCTTAAAAAAATTACAGCTGTACAGAAGAGTGTAATGATTCTCACCTTGAGTCAAAATCCATATCTGAGGAACAAGGGTGCTGTTTTGATCCACAAAAGTACATGAGAAAGTTGTTTGTACTGCCACCTTCAGCATCTGAAAACAAACAACAAAGTTAAACAACATGAAAATAAATAAAAGCTTTGCTTTCAATGGTCACACACTAGACAAAGTTTGTTTTGACTCATTCAGTGAAAATAAGAACTGAAAGAAGTTCAATCAAATCTATCATAAATGTTTAACAGTGCAACTATCCCAAACCGGGCCACTTGGAAAAGAGTTAACCAATCAGAATGATACTTAAGAACAAAGGATAGCTAAAAAGTAATAATAAATAAACCAATTCAATATTAAAGAATACAAACAATAGTACTAAAACAAAATTGAAAACCCAACAAAAGAGTGGAGTGTTGTGGACCTCTAAGGAAACTTTGCTACTTACTGGTTGGTTAGTTTTGATTCTAAATTTTGTGCACTTTTCAGTGGTTTTGATTTAGTTATCGCAAAACCAGTTTTCAAGCTAATTTTTTCGGGTGAAATGTTTGATAATGATAATTTGCCATCAAGGACTCAATCTACAGAGTGTATAAAACACAGAAGAGTTGATAATATTCATGTTTTCTTGTCAATCAAACCCTCAATTGCATTCATGAAAAAGATACCACTTTATAGATCTCAGTTTATGTTCTGATTGGTTAATTTTCTTCTGGGTGGCCCAGTTCAAGTAGTTGCATGGTAACATATTCCACAAGTTGTATACATTTGATTGCAGAATGCCCAAAATATTCTTAAAGCTCCCTTGACGCAATTTCTGTCTTTTCTAACTGGGTGTATCATAAAATTTTACTGGCAATGTGCATAAAAATATACGCACGGTCAGCTCTCCATGGTCTTAGTTACAAGGATCCTAAGTTATAAGTAAATAATAATAACTTAAACAGAGTGCCAAGCTTATACAGAAGTAAAGAATGCACTAAATGGTAACATTTTAACATCAAAAGAGAGAACAAATAATAACATAGTGACAGACATATCAAATAAACGTAAGTACTCTTTACACCGATTGATGAAGAATTCAATCAGAAGAAACAAGAAGTAATTGCTACATTTGCTTCAAGAACGAAGAACAGATAATGCTCATATTCTATGAAATGAAAAATAAAGGGAAATCTTAGTATCATTATAAATTTAAACTGTGATTTCCTGGTGTTCATTACGGTGTAGATTGGCAATTCACCACACAAAAAATGGAAATGTAAAGTAATTGCAAGAAACGCTAAAGTCACGAGATTGTATTTATTTTATTCAATTGTAAAGTCACGGGATGGCATATTTACAAGAAAACAAACCAGAGAAACGCTTTCCGGTCTGACTTGTGCCTTGTTTACGTGTCAGTCATGGCATCGAATCGTAAGGAGGGCATTGTGTTGGGTTACACGAAACCAACAACACCGTGAGTTACACTTCTTCGTGACTAAATTTACGCTTAAAAATTTACCTTGTTTCCAGTCGAATATGTCCCGTAAAAAGTCAAAGAAAACCTGAAGAAAGCACATACATTTTTAAATTAAACACTGTACCTCTGGGAAAACAGTGTTCATTAACAGAAAAGTCAGTCATCGGAAGCATATTCAGTTGAAAACTCTTGACATTTTAATTAAATGGAAGTTGCAAGTTTTACCTGATCATAATCTTGCCGATGTGAATCGTTTCTGTAATCTGAATAAACGAAAAGAGACCGTGATATCACACAAAATCACACAACAATGCTGCTAATAACGGGAACTAACCCTCCGAAAATTGTTACCCATGCCGTCACCGTACAGGCCGGGTACATGGAAAGCCTGCATTAGAAGAACCATATATTGTTGTAAGAACGCCTCTAGATTATCCATATTTAACTTTAATGGATAAATGTGTACACACAAAAGTCCGTTATTACCTAGAGTGAGAAATTCGAAGGCTTTGCTAACTTCATCGAACTGCTTTCTTGCCGAGAAGTCATTCTGGTTCTGAAAAGCGAAAGCCAGCAAGGTCATCATTTATTGGCGAACAAATGGTACAAACTAGAAACTATATAATAATCCTGGGTTGCAAATATCAAACAGAAGATATAAAAGTGACTTTAAAACACCAAAAAAAGCTGCTAGAGCAACAAAATGATAGCACTGCCATAATTAAGTTTACAATATTACACTGCGTACATACCTTGTCGGGATGAAATTGAAGCGCAAGTCTCTTATATGCCCGTTTGATTTCGAACTCATCTGCAAAATAAAGGGAGATTCTCGATAAGCCACCTGACTCTAACAAATACTGACTTAGAGAAGTCTTTTTCAAGAGTATGTTTGGAGAAACCGGTGCGTTCAATTTTCCTAAAAACCCATTCTCCATCGCCCACTTTGAGTCGGAAGTTCCTGCTTGGTGAACCCCTTATGATGTACGTACTGTTGTACCAAAAGCGTATGATATATTCAACAGCTACCTTTATCATTTGAGTATTTATCTACTCCTAGTATCTTAAGGTACTCCTTCTCCTCTTCTTTTGGCATTCTGTTCGTTGTTCTTCAGGTATCCATAAAACCCCACACCAAATTTCAAAGATTTCTAAACTCGATCAGTTCAAACGCTTTATCCAACATGGCGATCCCTTCCGATGACGTCACGCGACTAAACCTATCCCAGCATTCATTCGAATTCCGAGCGACACACTCTTGCACATCTAGTAAAATTTCTTGAGATTTTCTTTCAGTTAAAAAAAAAAGAAGAAGAAGAAGAAAAAAAAGAATTACCGGCCGTTCAAATAGTCTATGAAACCATGAATACAACTAGTTGCAATCACACAGCATACTTTTTGAAAATAACTGCAGTTTATTAACGGAGATAGTGGTTTCCAACAGAGGTACAGCTTTCCGCTTGCAAGTAGAATGAGGTCCACTACAGCTAATCAATGCTATCATGACATTTTTACTGTATTTCTGTTCACTGAGACTTTTTTTGTACGCGAGCGCGCGCGTTTCCCTGATGCAAACCAGAATGAATTTCATTGGCTGAATTTTGCGCGCGCGATTTTCTTCCGTTGTTATGTCACAAATGAAAGAGATTTCAGTGGCAAAACGAATTCGTTCGCTTCAGACGCGTTTTGGTGAAGAGAGAAATTTCCTTGCTAAATCATTCGAAATGGGAACTGCTTGGAGTTATTATAAAGAAAAGAGAAAAGAGAAAAAGGAACTGAAAAGGTGTGTTGATTTTTCGTTTATTTAAATCTGTCATTTTGCTGGGTTTTTATTCGGAAAAAAAAAACCTAATGTTTTCTTGGCACTATAAAACTAAAACTAACCCAAACTGTTAGATAATTTTGCAAAGCTGTTCTTATGTACGTGTGCGAACGCTATGGAGCAACAAAATTTAAACAATGAATACTCTTTCAGTGTTTTGATCGGTGATAGACGTTCTCTAAAGTTTTTTTTTTTTAATTAATAGTCTCTTAGTTTCTTTTCTTTTGAGCCCTTTAAATTAGTTTGTGTTAAGTTTTTGACAACAAGGTGAATTTTAGTTTTACCTAGAAATAACTTCTGTTGCTCAATATTGAAGGAAAACTCTACTCTTAAAACAAATCTTGTTAATAGTGGAAAATAACTTCGAAAATATATGAGAAAACCATTTAAGAGTCTAACAAAATTGGATCATGGCAAGCTAATAGTCTATAAGTTTGGGTTTTAAAATTCCGGCGGGCAGCAATGTTGAATCTTTTTATGATGTCACAAGAAGAAACAAAAGAAAAAACGTTATTAATAAGTCGTTTTTCATCTCTTTTAGGAAGCATGGGTTTCGTAGTTCCATGTTTGCGTCCGAGAGGGCGAAATTAACAGAGATGAAAGCTCAAATGGAGCAACAAATCCAATCTCTGGAGGAGCAGATTTACCTTGAGGAAATAAAACTGCTTGCTAGGAATAACAAACCCCAGCAGCCTTTCAAGGCTTCAAGGTAGGAGAGTCATTCATGATTAATGCAATTTCCTCAGGCTGTATGCTGTAGTTTTTATGACTGATGGAAAGAAAAGTTTCAAAGTCATTAACATCTCAGACATGTCAGATCTGAGGCAGGGGCTGAAGCAAAATCGAAGATTTGCTGGGTTTTTTCTTTCTTTTTTCAAATTAAATTATTTACCTCTACGTACCACTGCGTAGACGTCTTACTGTTATTGATTTTTCTTTTTCGATCCAATTAACTTCTTCTTATCTGTCTTTCCAGCTCTCCTGCAATCGACGACTCGACAGAAAAGCAACACGGGGCACCAAACTTCCAATTCAACGACTCTGAAAGCGAGAGATTGGTGCTTCAAGCCTGTCAGTTCGCGCGGTTCAAAAGGGAACATCCACTGGAAAAATGGACAGTAGGCTCACTGCCTAACCTAACTGGCCTGTGCAACCTGAGTCGATGACTGTGATGTCTGTGTAGAGCGTTGAAATGAGATTGTGTACATATTTATCCGAAGATCCGAAGCGGATTTGGTCAAATGAGTTTATAAATAATGCTGCCTCCAAACTGGAGAGAATGATGACAACGGAAGTTTATTCAATGTG
>Ga0126339_10003013_pt1 | contig 12179 bp, 8 predicted proteins | sample OrbTmetagenome_2_FD_92532 | JGI IMG/M metagenome (GOLD analysis project Ga0126339, IMG submission 92532) | Coral microbial communities from Petempiche,Puerto Morelos, Mexico - Orbicella T R C metagenome | ecosystem: Host-associated > Invertebrates > Cnidaria > Coral | place: Petempiche,Puerto... | reverse complement strand
TTTCAAATGTTAACAAGAAATTTGTTCATTAAGGAGGAAAAGTTAAATATTACCAGCCCACATTTTAAGCTTTTTCCAAAATGTCAAAATGTCACAAGAATGAAAGGCATTAGGGTAGGTACTTAGAGTCCTAAAAACTGATCTTTGCTTTTTCTCAGCTAACCGAACTATGACTAGAAAAGGTCATCAAGCCTGGAAAGAGTTGCCAAGACTGGTTTCCTCTTCCAATGGTTGAATGGCCTTGGCTTCTAGTTTCCTAAATCATAAGTCCTACTATAATGTCTGGTTGAACCTTACTGAGAAAATCTCACTTATCAGTAAATCGACTGTCAAGTGAAACGTAATAGAACAAATTGAACTAAGCGCAACTAAGCAGGGACAAATTCGAAATGCCACAGCAATGAAGAAATTCCTCGAACACAAAATCAAATTGTAGCTGGAGTGGAGGCGAAGTAAACAAAGTGTAGTCGAAAAGAAGCCATGGTGAAGTAAAAAACGCCGGAGTGAAGCCGAAAATAAGCTGAAATGAAGTCGAAATTAAGCCGGAGCAAAAGAAAAAATGCGAATGCGAATCACTGGCCAATAACCTGCAAAGAAACCCAAATTAAGTAAAAGGCAACAGGGAGGAGCCACCCCAACCACAAGGGTCATTAGTAAGGTTAACTAAATTATATACTTTAAGTTAAACCGAATCAGAAGTACATGGACTTCTGGCCGAAAGTGTGTGCTTGTATGCTTTGTAAGGTTCATCCAGAGCTCTATGTACCCTCCCCTCCCAGCCCACAATTTTACTAACCACCAACATCATCTCTCTCATTAGAGTCTGGTTTTGCTTGGGTGAGGCTGAGCGTACTGTTTGAAGTTGGGCTGATCTGGCCTGAAGCTGGACTAATTTCTGCAGCTGTAGTAGATTCTTGGTGCTTAGGAAATGAAGTCAGACTGAAACAAATAGAAAAGAATGTTATTTGAGAACAAAATAACCTTCTGATAAGGCTATCATGATCAAGGAAGTTTAGTAAACGAGGAGTGTAAGTAATCAGGGCACATAGAAATTATTGCCATCTTAACTGCATAGCTTTTCAAACTTTAGACGTGCACTGTTATCAACTGCTTATTTCAAACAAGTTTGATGGCAAATTTTATCAATGGATATTATTGGTGATGTAAAAGTTGTGATCAGCCGAGTGCCATATTAAAGCTTTAAAAATCTAAGTTTGGAGTCTTTCCCTGATCTTTGCAACAAAATTTACGAAGATGCTCAGCACAGTCCTAAGTGTTTCGTTATGTTCCACACTTTTTATGGCAGTTTTACTTGGGTTTCGAAATTCGATGTAATGTGGCAACGGTTTCACATATCTTCTTTGTAGTTCTCGAGTGCATAGTTTTCTTTTTAATTTAAGACATTAAAGAGTGAAAAATCCACCGTCTTATAAATGTGACAATTTGTTTAAAAAGAAAACGTGGCATATTAAATAGTTGAAAACGTGCTAGAAAACGTGTAGAAAATGGGTTCAAAATTAGTTGCAACGCATTTCAATCCGTTGGAAAATGTTTCTCAAAGCCTTATGATATTTTCAGCGCGTTGGCAACGTTTTCCGATGCATTGGAATGTTTTTTTTTTCAAAACGTTTTCGCTGCGTTAATAGGGAGTTTACGAAACCACGACGGCAACGGCAACGGGAACGTCACTGAACAAAAGAATTAATGAGCAGTACAATGGCTGTGCACGTGCGTTATAATTCTTGGTACATTTCTTTGTCGTCCTCTGCAAAACAACAACGTGAAATGACCAAATTTTGCGTCGTCTGGAGAACGTCAACCACGACGGCTTATTTTTTGAATTTTTATTTCAAAATTATCGCTGTGTTCCGGATTTAGTTTTGCGATAGTTTTGACAGTGATAAACAAAGTAAATGACTTGAGAGTATCGCGACATTCGGAGGTAAAATATAAATTCATTTTTTAATTGACGTTCTCCTCGGCGTCGGTGTCGTGGTTTCGTAAACTCCCCAATGGAACATCCATGGCGCGAAGTATAATATTCATATGACAAAAAAGTAGATGCAAATTATTTACACGGCATTTTGAATTATGCACAGCAAAACGTCTTTTATCTTTTATAATACTTCGCTAATGAGATTGAACGCCAAAAATATTAATGTGTCGGTAACCGTCTTGTGACCGCGCGAAAATTTTTCAGATACACGTATGGGCAAATCGGAAACAAATGACTTTGTTGCTCGCACATGACTCTGTTATAACATTTGAGTTGTGAAACTTGCCAGATTTTACATTTTACGCTGGCTATTTCGTAAAACAAAATTTATAGAATATATTTGGCGTGGCAGTCGAACTTTCAGCCTAATATTCAGTTGCCGATTCCAAACTAAGAAACTATCTGTGATAATAATAATAGTAATTTGCCAAAAGTAAAATGAACATTTCGTTTTAGTCTACTTGAAACTGCACGGTTTGCCCAGAAAGAGAGTTACGGTATGTTTGGGTGCGTAAAATTGTTTCAAACCTTTCCCCGCCAAAATTTGATGTGCAGCGTTTCGCTGACTTTGGGTAGAATTTAATTCCGAGAAAAACGGAATGATAAAGGCAAAAAGAACTTTAGAGAGGATTGACTGACTGAGCTTCGCAGTCAAACGCGTTGGGAAAATACATTTTATAGTTTCTAAACTTCTCTAAGAGGTCGTTTTGGTAAAGACGCCGTCGACATTTCTGTATGAACCCTTACACTCCTTTTAGGAACGTCTTGATCAATTTTACGAAACACTGAATGAAAATAAAACCAAAACCTGCCCGGTTTGTCTACTGTTAGTGATAAACAGAACAAGGCTTACCCTGAGAACGTGTTTTGATGGAGGAAGAAACGCGAAGGTTGGCAACATGGTGTTTCAATGCCACGTGCTTTGTGCTGGAACGAACTTTCCTGGGGCTAAATTCCTTCCCTTCGCCAGGGCTGAAAATTCCTGTGAACAAGGATAATACTTAAATTAATGGAAAATCAATAGTTTTATGACAGGTTAGAAATAAGTAAAACAGTTTAAGCGAGAGTGAAGTTTTATTCGGCATATCAAGTAAGGGTTGGAACATGTGTTTAGCAGTCATAAACCTAAAAAAGCAAATGAAAACAAAGATAACTGACCTTATTGCACCTCTCTGCTAAAATTTACTCAAACCTCTGAAGTGTTGCGAACCTTTTTTCGTTAAAAATGCTGACAAAGGAGGTAAAAGGAAGATTTTTTGAGGAGTTCTCTCAAACAAAACTCTGAGGTGTTTCACTTGTTTGTCAAAAGCTGAATGGAGACTGATCACCCCACCAAACCCCACCAAATCGTACCTGGCTTTTAGCTGACCGCCTGCTAATGCCTTTCCCTGATTGGCTCGTTGCAGTGCAAGGGCTTTCCATCGCTCCACCCACTAATTTGCATTTCACGGTAAACAATAATGAAAACTTTGTTTACAACTTAAAATTTATGTTTTGATGTTTTTAATTTAACAGAGCAGCGCAAGGGACGTTTTAATCTTGTGAGGGTTAACTCAAATTGAGCGTATTTTTTGCTTTTATTCCAGAGTATCCAGTCACAAAAAGTGACATTGATCTAAATCACGTGGGCTTGTCAACATTTGTGATTGGCTCTTTTTTCGCGGAAAATTTCACTTGACATTGATGTGGGATAGCTCAAGGGATAGGCTCGATTACCAGCCGCTGTTTGGGAAAAGAGCCTGCGCTCCTCCCCCGGAACGTAGACCGGACTCGAGAAAGCGGCGGAAATCGAGCCTACTCAAGGGATAGCTCCAAATTCTAACATTAGCAATTTTATTCAGGCAGATTTTATTCAGATTTTTTGGTCTTACAAGAGACCCTCGGCCCGACATAAAAAGTCGGTACACACGAGGGGAATAGTCCCTGCGACTGGTTCCTGTAACAAGTCGCGGGGACAAGTCCCGTCGTGTGAACTGGCCATTTTTGCTTCACAATCTAGTCGCAGGGACCAATCTTTGGTCCGGCTGCGACTAGTCCCACGAATTCAAACCAGTTTGAATTTTTGGGACAAGTCCCTGCGACTTGTTCCCCAAAACGCTTCGTGTGAACTCTTCGTTGGACAAGTCCCTGCGACCGGTCCCTTCCTTTAAACTCTTCAGGGGACTAGTCGTAGGAACTAGTCGTAGGAACTAGTCCCCCCCGTGTGTGCCGACCTTTAATTTTCCAACATCTTCAACATTTTCCGGAAAACAGCAGATAAACCCCAAATTTTTTTGAGAATTTAATCCTGGTATACTCACAATTTCGGTTGAATGATTCGCATTTTGGAAATCATCAATTGATGGACCTTCCGGAAACTTTGCAGGAAATTTATTTAGCCTTTGCCCCGTTTCAAAAGTTGCGGAATTTTTAGTCGAATCACCCCTCTGCACTGTAAACTCACAGTTAATTTGTTAACGAAATCTGACATTCGATAAAAAGAATCTCTTTTCAACTTTAGCTTAAGTGAATAAAAATGCTAAAAATCTTACCTGTTGTCTTTTATGTGTTTCAACACTTCGGGGAGGATCAGGAAGTCGTTTTGGGTGAAGTTTAACTCTACGGTCGAACCAGCAGCTATAGCGTACTGAAGAGGATAAATTTTCTTTCGTAAAGAAGACTCGTGAAGAGATGAAGACGTTTTTTACTAATAAAAATGCTAGCAAAAAATGAATGGTTTATGTCCAGAGCACGTCTTATTGCGTCTATAGGGAACACTTTATATCGCTACTAGCCGGGCCAAGAGAAAAAAGGCTGTAGGAGGATTGGAGAAAATTGATAAATTTGGAGATCTTTTAATCTAACTAGTTTTTCTCCCCTAACTAAGAAAGCTGTGTACAGCGCAGGAATTGTCAGCATGTTACTCTGTGGCGGTGAGAGCTAAACTGCTGACTGCTGACGACCTGGACATGTTATCGCGCATCCTCGGGATAACAGTGAAGAACAAAGGCCAACAACCTCAATAAAGCAGGTTACTATCATGTATACGCTGCTTCGTCAACACCGGCTCCGCGGACTCGATGACGTCCGAAGCCGGATGAATGACGATCTTATCCCTACAGACCTCTTAGGGAAACGATTAGAAACCACGTTTTAAGGCCCGTCCACTCTACGCCGGAGAAATTTGAAAACGGAGCTTTATTTCTACGGTTAGGCCTACCTTCCACACTAATCCGTCACGAAAACGGAGCTTTTCCAAAGCGCTTTTCAAACTGGAGGAATTTGAAAACGCTGGCTTTGCGCTTTAGTGGGGATAGAAAACATTTTGCAAACGTAGCTTTTCGCCACGAAAATCATTTAATATTCCTGCCCGAGTTTTTCTTAAATACAAATCCAAAATGACCGGTGATTGCTGGGTTTTCAAATTTCTCCGGCGTGGTGTGGATGGAAAACATTTGATGCGCTTTCAGAGTGAAACCTACGTTTTCAAATTTCTCCGGCGTAGTGTGGACGGGGCCTCTAAGATATGTACAAAAGGTACATGAATTACGACGCAGGGACGTGCGAGGTACTGGTTGGTTAACCAGTATTCCGCACGTCCCTTGTAAGAGGGAGACGAGCGATGAAGGTCAGTTGCAAGATCTCAATAACCCTACACAAGGCACAGTTTGTCTACCAGGACCGGGGCCATGGCCGGGTTGTTCAAAGCCCGATTAAGCTAACCCAGGATAAGAGAGAATTTTGATTTGAGTTTTGTAACTTTGCGGTGAGGTTTTCTGTTTCAATTGTTTGGCCTTTTGTTTTGAGTCTGAATAATCTCAAACTAGACAAAACATAAGCAGTGAAAAAAAAAAATTATACAAGAAAAATTTACACTGTGGTTAACTGTTAATCCCAGGCTAGCGTTAACCGGCTTCCGAACAACCCGGCCCATATAAATCTCAAATTTGGACTGTTTAGCCACAGCAAGCACCGCACCCAACCAACCTCAAATTCTACAGTGCGCCTAATCCATGGACGTTGTCCAACTGATGCCTACTGCCTTCTAGTCTTCCCTTTGCTCTCCACAATCTTCCAGGTTCAGTTTATTAATGGCAGCTACACAATCACATCACCACATTTCTTGAAAAATGTGTTTAATTTCAGATCATTGGATTTAAGAAAATGTTTCACACCAAACTACATTTACAGCGAATTTATTCTCTATGGAACCTTTCTGGAATGTGCAATTGTGCGAGACGATTTGATATCACGGCCTTACTGCATGCAGCCCAGGTGCAGCCACTGCATATATTAACAGAATCAAATCGTCCCTTTTATGGTACAGAAGTACTTAGTACAGTGTTACTGTAATAAGGAAGTGTTAACGTAAGATATCTGATTCAATTGAAAAATCTTTAAGAATAAATAGAACTTACTTTACCAATTTGTTGCAGCTAAATGAGCGGCCAAAAGGTTTCAGTGGAAGTCTAGTGCGCAGGTGTAGTGCAGAGCGCCCTTAATTCTTCATGACAGTTTTCCTGCCGTCACGCAACTCCCGAGTATCGCGTGACAAAGCGAAAGAACCAATGTATGAAAGCTTGGAATGGAAACTAGTTCTAAAACAATTAGATTCGAATTAAAATGAACCTAATATATTAGATTTTTCCTTGCAGTTGCGTTCTAACTGCAATTCGGTTTAAGTGTTACGCATTGATTCGTACAAAGCGACTGAAAATCTTATATTTACTAAATGTAATAACATATACTTACAACAAATTCTTTTTGCACATCATCGTACACGAAAAAAAATAAATATTCACAGTAAGTGTAATATTATAAATTCGAGTTTGCAGGTATTACAAAATAGCTCATATCCATTACATAGAAAAATAAGTTACGACTCCATCATTATTTAAATTGCTTATTAATTTCACAAAAATGCTTGCAACTGTTCAATATTACTTGGAAAATATGTATGGTACAAGAATATATTAACTTCTTGGATAACATTACGCCGTTAATTTGTGCATTTTTGACTATTTATAAATTCATTCAAGGAGAGACGAAACTGCAAAAAATATATTTTCTAGGTAAAAAAAAGTCAGATTTATCCAACCCCCAAATTAAGCATTTCTGTACAAAACCTAGGTAAAATAAGCTAAAGGATACATTCGCAATGCGTTCTGTGCAGCGATTAAAATTACATGTGCCATTCCTGCTTCTGCACTGGAAAAAGATGTTCAGCCTTATAAATTGCAATTGCCCAAACTACGTACAGCACGAGACAAATTCTCTTTTGCCTAAAGTTTGTGAAGCAAAATAGCTTTTTTTCCTGAAAGTCTTATCAGTTATTGACCCCCAGTCCATGAAGGGTTTAATAGATCACTTTCAAAATTCGATCCATGGTAGAAAGCAGCGTTGCGACAAAATTATCGAATATTTCGACATGAACTTTGGCTACAGATTTTTCAAGATTTCAAGACTTTCATGATTCAAAGCTCTTTCGTCAATTTACTGAAACGATAATTCAGCGACAACGAACTCCAGCATACCAGAACTATACTACTTATGTCGCTACATAAATAGAAAGTGTAGTTGTTGTCAGATTGGAACTGGTTCGTGTCCATCAGTGAAAACCACTTGTACTTAACTTAAATAAGAACCAGTAAGACGCAGACGTATTTCCGGCTGTCGCTTGTCTCCGCCGAAAATAACGTCTGCGAACCCGAGCCAGGAAACGATTTCTGTGACGTAGGAATTTTAAGCCAATCGCAGTTTAGCTCAAGTAGCCCCAGAACTACTGCGCGACGTATTTGCTGCGAGGAGCACTCGAGTCTCATTCTATCATGGAATCTGATTGGCCAAGGGGAAACAAAAATGATTACGTCACAGAAATCGTTTCCTGGCTCGGGTTCGCAGACGTTATTTTCGGCGGAGACAAGCGACAGCCGGAAATACGTCTGCGTTCGCAGGCTAGATGAGTCCTTGAAGTCTGCTTTCCCAAGCATTTGTCTCCTCTCTCCTGTGCAGTCGTTCAATGTGATTGTGTAGGCATACTCAGTGCGTCGTCATTCTCATATTAATTGCAGTGGTTGTCTGAACTCTCTTTCTCTCTCTTTTCTGGCACTCTACGAGTTACCAGCTCCCACATGGTTTGCTGGTTTGGGCTGAACAGCTGCACTTACAGGGATTGCAAAGGTGCCACCAAAGGAAGAAGAGACCATACCTGTGAAAATACATCCAAAACACATAATGTCACTGCACCAGAATCTCAAAACACTCGTCAGTCTTCTCTACTTCGCGAATAGTCAACACGTATCCCGTGAAGTCGTCAAGGAATATTGCTTTCATACTTAGCAGGCAAAGCCAAAACGAACTTTGGCAAACTTCATATATCGCAGGACAATTTGTTGATTGATAACAAGGCGTGATGAGACATTATAACATGCTGACTTGGCCTCAGAACGCATGCCGGAAATTCCATTTCCAAGGACCACGATTTAAACACTTTACGTGGGGAGATGCCCTAAGACCCCCTACAGTGGACCACCTCTCAAACCCCTATCTCTAAAATCCTCTATCTGCCCCAGGACTGGGTGTACACCAGAAACTAACCTGGCACAAGAGCAGCGGAGTTTGTATGAGAGACAGAAGGTGAACCTCCCTCTGACACGACAGGTGGTCTCATCACTGGATTGAATGCACTCTTCTGTTTCACAGCTTGGATCATGTTTGGCGGGAAAGCAAACATCCCTGCATTCCCATTTGGTGGTACACTGTTAGGTGTCGGAGGCAGTGATGGGGACTGAGGAACAACTGCAACAACAATCAAAAAGTAAAGATTACATTAGTTTAATATACAAACAACTAACTAATAGATTTAAACAAGAGAGTTACGGTGGCCAAAGGGCCTGCGTGCTTGAATTTGGATCAACCATTGCTGAGTCGAGGTCACTATGTTATTTTCTTAGAAAGACATTCTAATCTCTCAGTGCATTTCTCCACCCAGGAGTAGAAACAGGTACTGGTAAATTAAGTGATGGGGGGTAACACCCAATCACTAGCTAATGAGGCAAGACTACAATATCTATAAAAAGGAAAACATGATTAGACTGGGCAACACAAGTGAAAATCCAGAAACTGATCACAAAGTAAAATGAAACCTGAGTCAGTGATCTTAAATAATATCTTACATGTGGCACCATTGAGGAAACCAGGTGATGAAGGAACAGCCATATTGTGTAGAGTTATTGACGGTGGAAGCCCTCCTGAGTAACCATTGATACCATTGGGTGCACTAGTCATGCTAATTGCAGCTGACAGAGGTACTGGCACATCAGAGTTAGCAGGGGAGGCTACATGTCCTTCACTTGACAAAGAAACACTATGTGGATATCCTGGCAGCATATTTACATGTCGTGTGGTGGGTGTGCTGCTTCCTAAAGCACAAAAACATGGCTCAAGTTACATTTCTCTCTTGATTTAAACATCATGGTCAATCAATAACCAACAAAAGCTTGCTCAAACAAACAGCTAACATTTATCTTCAGTGCTGAGTAAATTTAAAATGTCAAAAATGCCAGCCCTTACATTAAATAATAGTAATAGGGGTTAATTTATAAACAATTCTCAATTAATTCTTGCAGGTTCTAACTGCAAATGCAGTACACAAAACGTTTTTACATGCTTATCATTTACTTAACTTTAAATACCTATTGTCATGTGTTTTAGGAGGGTTACAAGCTAAGAATCACAAGAATATACCTCACTCTGCTCCCAGTTATATGTTTAATCAAGGAGTAAATTAAAATTATTATTAATACTGCTATTTAATTTTTTGCAAAACTTATATTATTCATTCTATTTACCTGATGTAACAATAACTTCATTATTGTTGACATCAGTCTGTGCAGTGGAACTTCCTATTCTCTGCTGTTGACTGCCAGGGTTTGCACTGCCGTAAACAACAGATGGAGCATCCGGATTACCGATAGCAACATACGTTCCTCCATTGGTTGTTGCATCAGGTGATATGGCTGTTAAGTGTTGTCCTATCATCATTGAATGAGCACTGCTAGCAGTGGTTGGGGGAGGACCTCCAGGGGGTGGATATTGCGACCCGTGAATTTGGGTTGGAGTGCGAGGAATGTTGTAGCATACAGCTTCAGCAAGATCTGCTGCTCTCTTTAATATGATTTCCTGAAAAGAAACAATTGTGAACATTAGTAACTATGACATAGAAAGAAATGAAGAAATAAAAATGAATTGAGGAAACTGGAAATGGACTGTTTTGACTTGAAAATTAAAATTACACAGTCAGTAATCTTGTATAAAAATAATTTTCTATTTTCCTCATCATCCAAACAACCGGCTGCAACAGCCTATGAGGAAAAAGTCTATCTTTCACTATTTAAGGCACAATATGAAAAGCACACATGTAAGAGCAATGTAAATTTTGTACTTTACACTTAAACTCACCTTGGGCAACTTTTCAGGATCACCAGGGTGTCGTGGAATCAACTTTGTCAATCTTTGGAAACCATAGTCAATGGTAGGCTCACAAAGTGCTGCGTAAAAGTCACAACAAAATTATTGAAACAAAATCTGACTTATAATAATTTTAACTGACTCAGCTAGAAATAGAAAACAATACAAAAGACTTAGGAAGTAATAATTTGGTGGCCTACTCTAGAAACCTGTTTAAATTTTTACACATTTTCCAGTGGCTTACCAGAATAAATGAATCTTCCAGGAGCAGTCTTGCAGTACTGTTTATTTCTATACATCAGTGTTACCTCCACCATACCTGGGATGGGTCTGGGTGGGGCTTGGACACGGATAGCATTGGGGGTAATAAACTGCAAATAATGGCAGGAAAAAAATCATTAAATAAATATGTTAACCAGTCCTGACGTCTTAGTAAGAGGGGGAACGTAAAGATCAAGAATAGATATTTTCCAAGAGACAACTGATAAATTGTAGATTAAAGTATATTTTTGCATGGTGGCCCAACAACAGGGATCCAATTGGCTTGTAGCTGGCTGATAGTTGGCAAGGGGCAAGGCCCAGAGCCAATTAACAAAGTCAATAAAAAACCAAGAACAACCATCTTTTGTAATTTGTTTTAGCATAAAAAATGTTTATTTAAAGAAAAATGTTTTTATCTCAAAAAGGTCACAAAAACACCAAGTTGTTTAGAGCCTTTTTTAAAGATTTGGAGCACTATTGCCCATTTTGTCTATTTCCCAGAATCTAAAACTAGCGCAAGGCAAATGGGGCTGTACACCACTCCAACTTGGTGAGCTTATACATCATTGCAAATCTTGGAGTATAAAATTAATATAAATAATAAATGGCTTACTTTGTAATCAAATGATTGATAAATTGATCATTACCTCACTCCAAACAATCAGTGAACCAAACACGACTTGCAGACCATCAAAAAAGTTATCTCCAATCACCACAACATTAGTTCCACCTGTTGTCCATCCCTCATTGGGACAAATAGCCTTGATACTTGGATAAGCTGAAGACAAAACATTAAGAGGTTTAAATTTTTGTCTTCCTTATTGTAGAATAGAAGCCATTACTATTGATTATGTCTAGGTGTGAACACACTTCGATGCACACGCTTCAGAGAATTTGGATTACCATCTGTCAAACTTCAAATGACTGACGGATGGATCATGCTACAGTTGAAATCCAATTGATGTCCATTTCATAATGCCCCTCTGAACCCTGAGCTATGTCATATATGGATAGGTATATATCCCCCTGGGGAAGTACTCTACAAAGTTTTACATGGGGAGGTTCTGCCAAGGTCCAACCCCTTAATATCCTTTTGTATACCATTTTGACTGAAAAAAGGTACCTCTTTCATATACTTTCATAAATGGCCCGTATTGGAATAAATCGCCAAAAAAGGAAATATTAATATTTATATGTAGCACCTAATAAAGGAAATGATACAGCAATAAGGTGCATCTGTTCAAATATTTTAATTAAAGGTCCTTTAAAGTAACTAATTGACAGATTTCCCTACATTTTCATTTACCTCAACTTGTGAAATCTCTGCCCTTTTATATACTGGAAACCTGAAAAAGGTAGCCCTTTCGGGCGGAGCCTTCCTATATAGGCCATTATAGGTAGTGCCCCCCCCCCCCCCCCCCACATACCCCCACCATTTATTGGGGATCCCCACCCCATCAAATTACCTAACAAC
>Ga0126339_10003011_pt1 | contig 12180 bp, 8 predicted proteins | sample OrbTmetagenome_2_FD_92532 | JGI IMG/M metagenome (GOLD analysis project Ga0126339, IMG submission 92532) | Coral microbial communities from Petempiche,Puerto Morelos, Mexico - Orbicella T R C metagenome | ecosystem: Host-associated > Invertebrates > Cnidaria > Coral | place: Petempiche,Puerto... | reverse complement strand
CTTACACGTTCAGCGAGCTATCGAGAGAATTTAATATATAAGTGATGCCAATCATACTATGATCAAATGTCACGTGAATCATATCAATGTCAATAAACAATCTATTGTGTCCATATTGTAACAGAGAACTTAAGCTCAGTCAGGTTGAGTGTCCTTGCAAACTCAGCTCTAGTTGATTGTTTTGTTATAAATAGCTTAGGTATTTAAGCAGTTTCTTTGTATACATCTTAGGAATGTATATGTTTATCAGTATAATAGATCCACGTATATTTTTGTAACAAGCCTTTGCTTTACGCTCACTAATGTCGCATGTTTGAATAAAGATTGTATTGTACCATTCAGGCATTACTTCTTTTGAAACTCATCTTTCCTTCTTAATTTCAGCGTGCTTTAAAAATGATCCTGATCATGGTACACCTAATGAAATCAAGCCAGACATCAGAGATTTTTTTCAAAAGCTGGGTGTTGTAGAGCACTGTTTCTTCAACAACTCCCAGGTATTCTAAGTTATTTGTTCAATATGTGAAAATAATTGGATTAACAGTCTCAGATTGACTATAAATGACATCTTTGTTTACACTGTCAGATTTGTTTTTATATATAACAACGTTATTTGCATAACTTGTATTAAAACACTCACAATATTTACAAATTGTAAATAGGGTGCCAACAGGGAAACACTTAATCTTCATATTAAGCTGACCTCCAAACCTAAAAGCTGGGGATATTATTATAATGACTAGTATAAAATACATGCCAACAGCTGAAGATTAGAAGACTAACTCCAAAGAAATTTGGAGTGCTGTAAATCAACCCTAACATTTCGTTCTGCAGGTAGCATAAATCTATTGAAGCTTAAATTTAGTCTGCAAACTTATAGATCTCTGCCATGTACATTTAGTCACTATAGAAAATATCATATACGAGAAAATTTTTAAATATATGAGAGAGATATTCAATGAACCAGAAAACATCCAACTTACAGGCATACAGCTTACAGCTTGTTGGGAGGAGCTGCCACCCAACTATACAACGTTAATGGTCCTGAGTTCAGAATTATGACCTTAGAATGCTTCATTTAAACCAGATGTTGAACTGTTACCTTTCAAATTTGGCACTATTGATGGTAATTTCCTTTTGAATGCAAATCTACACAATCATACTAAGTTATAATCAGTTTTTAGACTGCAAAACACCCTGACTCGTTTTTGTTTAAAATTTATGAGTGGCAGATGCAAAATTTCATTACTTAGCAGTTTTCCATTCAAAGACACAAAAATGAAGACCACTTTTATTCTGATCTGTTTTTGGATGAATTTCTGAGTTTGAGATGTAAACATTCTGATGTCAGCAGTTCTAGAGGACTTGCATGTGAAAAGGTCAAGGGTTGCTCAGTAATGCTCATCTAAAAATTTGAATTAAACCCCTAAAGGAGACTGATCATCATCTGAGTGTAGCTCAAGCTACACAATTATGGAAATGCCAACAATTTTTATTATTTCTTTGAGAGCCACTGTAAAAGATACCTTGATGGCTGAAAATTATGGCATTTCATCCTAACACCCTCAGTGAGACCAGAATCTGTGATTTACACTCTAAAGTGAGACAACGAGCATCCACGACCTTTTCATGATGGTATCTGCCATGGATGGAATGCTGTTATACTGCACTTAAAGCCTGTGAAGAGCCTTGGTCTCCCTTAAATTCTGGAACTAATTGTTTTTTGTAGATCCACATTTATCCTGTACCAGAAAACCATTCAGCTGCTAACACCTCCGCAATAGGTCCAAGTGTGTGTCATGCTTGTAACGAGTCATATCATGCCCTTGACGCAGCTTACAAGAAAATTGCTGCATCTGACTCTAAAGAATTCAGTGTTTGTGCTGATGTATCTGCCTCTGTAAGTATGTAAGCTAATGTACATGCAGAACTGCAGCCTATAAGCCGCCAAATTATTTTACTGAATTCCAGTAATCAAGTATGAGTACCATGACTACAGGTACATGACGATTCTTCACAGCTGTAAAATGGCTGACTGATTTTGACTGAAAATAGGAAGTCCTAGATATAGTAGTTGTTCTGTATTCACATAATTTTGTTACTTGCGTGAAGGGAGTGAACGGAATTAGTCAGTCTCCTTTTCAGGAAGTAAAGAAAAAGCAAAGTGCAAAAGTATGTGAGGGAACCAGAAGAGAGAGGTTCTGAATAACTTTGTCAAGCACTGTATTTCATTAAGCAGGTGTAACAAGATGGTAAATGGACCAAACATCAGGTGTTACTTTGTGTTACATTACTTATTGTGGCATGTACCAGTGGTGTCCCTATGCGTGTTACAAGTTCGACTGAGTAAAATGACCACTGACAACACTGACAACATTCTGCAAATAACTACAGTCATGTACCTTGTTGTGGTGAGCTTCTTTTCAGGGTAGTGGGAGGTGTGGTGTGGAGATCCTGTTCTAAAGATAAAAAATAACGAGTTAAAAACCTGGGGGGACTCCCACATAAAAAAAAAAAAACAGGGGCGCTTGTCGTATGCTTTAGGGGTTAAAAAAGTGGGTTTGGTTCCTCTTAGGGTATTCAGCCTCAAAAGGTTCACAGCAGGAGCTTTTGCAGTACCTTTTTAGGGTGTTGAGCCAAAAAAGAATATAACAGAAGATATTAAATGTGTTGTTTTCAAATTGGTACCTCTTAGGGGTGAAATAATTTCAAGCCATGCCCACAAAACAGGATGTTGGTACCTCTTAAATTTCTTAAATTTCTGCCCAGCACCCCCATCCTTTTTATATGAGAGTCGGCCCCCCCCCGCCCCGCTCCCCCTCCCACCTCGGGGTTAAAAAATCCATCACAGAGGAAGAAAAAGGAATACAGAATGAAAATCGCTTGTTAACAATATTTTCTTTACAATGGAATTTTCAACAATTACAATCTAGTTTATTTTTATTTTACTCCAGATGAATTATACTCGGCAGCGTTGGAGTAACAACTTTAACTGTGTGAAGATACACACTGATCTGGTGTCTGTTGTGGCTTTGACTGTGTTTTTCTGCTTCCTTCCCATCATTTTCTATGTATCTTTGAAAATGCAAGGTGACTCTAGCAACAGGAAATCTGGTATGTAACATAAATGGCGAGGTAGAGATTCTAAACTGGAAATGTTGTCTTCCATTCAAAGAGTGGATCATGATTTTATTTAAAAATACCATTTTTCAAAATTTTGTTGTTCCTAAGCTGATTTCACTGAAATAATGCACCACAAGACACATTACAGTCATGGCCACTGTTGTTCTTATGGATATTCCAGCATTGAGAAATTAACTCAAATTACGATAATTTTCAAGTCTCTAATAGTATGTTGAAAAATATATTAAGAACTTTGTGCTTGAAAATCACTCCTGCAGTATGAGGACTCTAAAATCCACCCATTGTTATAGAGTCAAGTGGAGAAATAAAAAAATACTAATACAGAGATACCTTGTAAATTAACTATTAACAAATTTTGTTCATTTAGATGTTTAGTTATTTTCATTATTTATTGCTCTGTCTGGTTGCAAGTCGATTTATTTATTTTTGTACATCATTTCTTTCTATTTTGTTGCAGGAACATCCTTACAGGATAACCAGGGTTGAATCAAAACAGAAAAGTACCAGCTAGCAATTTTGATATGCTGGGTGACCCTCACTCACTCATTCATTCCACATGCTCAATCACAATCATTCACAAGGCTCTTTGCATTGTTGCAGAGGAAGCAGAAATTTGTACAGAAAAATTAAAAGGGTTTCCTCCTAAGTGCCACAAATGAAAAGAACAGGTCACTGAACTGGAGAACAATGAAGAATTTTAGATAAGCACGCAAAAAAGTGAGAAGTATTAAATTAACGGAGGGTTTGGTTTGTAATCTGCCCATCACCTTACAAAACCCTCTAAGAGCAGTTTCCAGTTGAGTGTTGTAAAACCAAAACCAAACCAATTTCTTACCAATTAGACTACCCAGCCAATCGCAAACCATAGTAAAACCAAAACCAAAATAATTCCCTGATTACTTTCAACTCTCAATTGAAAGAACAATACCATAATTTCTGATGGTAATTTAACCCAGTGCTAGCCATGATTTCATTAAAAAGGCTTTTTAGATATAGTTATTTTTATGAGGGAGAAAAGGGGTGGGGGGACCTAAAATCAGAAGGAATTTGGGGTTTGTAGAATGGTCTGACTTACACTTCAGGACTTAATTTTGAAAGGAATTTTGCATCCGACAAAATGTTAGCTGCATGTAAGAGTATGCACGATAATTATTTTATTCACAAATAACATTCAAAGTAATTTATAGATAATGGATGAATTCCTTTTTAATGATCTGGATCCAAGATCACTCGGATCATGGTGCATCAAAGGAGCTGATTCATGAAGGTTCCTTTGATGCACCACGATCCATGCGGTTTGGATTACTGATCCTGATCCGGATAATTCCAAAGGAATGTGTCCAATGTTATGAGATAGGAAACAGGTTCTGCTATGGTCAATAAATATCATCGAGAATCAAAAATCCCTGAAATTATAAACTCATCCCTTCAGTTATTATATTGTTCCTAGATGCATCGCTAATACCCCCTGGTTTTATATTTTTGGAAATCTATTTCCAGGGGATTTCTCCGTGGCTTGTTGATTTGTTTTACAGTACCCCATGTTGCAAGGACAAGTACAATTAATTGTTGTGGCAACTTGCTGGCACTTCTTTTTTACTTAAAATTATTCATGATCAACTAAAAAGCGTTTTTGCAGGCTGTCTGCTTGTTTTCCTTGCTTAGATGCCGATGTTTAGCCTAAGTAGCGCGGATTTAAGGGACACTGGGACTTGTGTTTCGCCTCCCGCACCCCATCTCCGCTTACGGCTACAACGGAGGGTATACCATGTTCAGTATTTCAAGTCTCTCTTTACACGTAACCAGCGGGCTTATGAACTTCAATTCCCGATAACTCCAAGCCCAACTGTGTATACAGGTATTTACACTATCACCCATCTCCGAATGTCGCTTTCCTGAGAGTAGAATTGACAAAGATTAAAGTATGAGAATGACAAAATCTTACTAAAATGACTTATAAATGGAATTTTTTTAAAGCCAAAATAATTTTGTGCTGAATATCATTTATTATTCTTTTGGCCGATTCGGTTAATAAATCGCTATGTCATACGTTCACGGCAGAGCTCAGCAGGTTGAATTCGACTGTGAGACACCTGAAACTTTTTGCCAAAAAAAAAAGGTGGCCCACACGAAACGAGGCGAGAACAGTACGGATTTATCATTTCTCCTTTTCCTCGAAGACTTTGCAATAATATAGGTTCTTGGGCGGGATGGATGCTTGTTGTTGCTTATAGCTTGGTTATTAGAGACAAAAGAAAGGCGGCATGGAAAAACAAGCCCGCAGCAAATGACACGACTAACGCTTGGTTTTCTGATAACTTGCTATAAACTTTTACTTTACAACCTTAATTTTCTTTTATATAAAACTGATTGGCATTTCTAATTTCTCTTGCATGCATTTCGCTCCTTTTTCATTATCGGTAAAGCTAATATAACATCGCTATGTGCCTCATCAGAAGCTGGCCTTATCTGTTATATCAGACTGGGTGGTGGTGGTTTTTTTTTTTTTTTTCTTTCTTTGTATTATTATTATTATTTCATTTTCCACGAGGTCGTCACCGTTTATATAGCTGCCAGTCTTGGCAAGAAATTGAGCGGCTAGGTTCCTGAAACCAGTCGGATCAACCTATTTTCTTTATCTAAATGTGAGCGTAGCTACGAGTGTCCCGGCTATGAGTTCATGTAATCTTTACTTGTGCCCGTTGTATCGTACGTTTGTTTCAATCAAGGAGTGGTTATAAAAGTTTTACTACGGCCCCACCCACGTTACGCTGGATAAATTTTATAACGCAGCTTTATTCCTACAGTTAGGCCTACCAGCCACACTAATCCGAAAACTGGCGGAGCTTTTTGAAAACGCTCTTCAAACCGGAGAAAATTGAAAACGCCGGCTTTGCGTTATCATGTGAACGGAAAACATTTTGAAAATGGAGCTTTTCGAAAACGATGAAGTCGCGATGATCATACGATTTTCCTGACCGAGGTTTCCTCAAACACAAATCGAAAATGACCATTGATTGTTGCGCTTTTAATTTTTTCCGGCGCAGTGTGGACAGAAAACATCTGATGCGTTTTCAGAGTGAAAACAAAAGTTTCAAGTTTCTCTGGTGTGGTGCATGTGGACGGGCCTGAATTTTACCAAGCGAAAATGAAAATATATCCTGATCGCAAGATATCTACCGTCAAATTCTCCGAACTATTATTATAGAAACGTTGCCAGTTAGAAAAGAGAATTTCTATCGCAATCGCGAGCAGCTGCGCACCAACCGCCTGATAATATGTTACTAAATAAATATGGCGCAGGTGATACTTCTTTGTTGAGGCCAAAACCACGTGGAAAAACGTTCTCCAATGCATTAGCGTGTTTCCAGTTCATATTCACGATGTTCAGTTGCGTGTTTGTCCAAGTCATGTTCAAAAGCGAATGTTTAGTTTGTGGAGTCTGAAACAGTTCTCAGCAGTTTGACGCCGTTCTTTAACCGTGAGCACCTTTCAAGAATTGTGCTCAACTTTTAAATCACTGCTATTCGTTTCTCTACTCAAAATGAACTTATTATTTTGAAAATAATAGAGTGGCCCCATCTGTAACAATTAGCAATTACGCAAATATTGTTTTAGATGTTCTATACTTAGCTTTTTGTATAACAGGTTGAGATTGTTTATTCAGTGGAGGGATAAACCATTTAAATGTCGCATAGTACTTTGAATGGCTTGCTTTTGATAGGGCACGTGCCTTCATCTGTTAATTGTTCTGCCAGCGAACTGGCAAACGCTATTCGTTCGACGGCGCGTGGCACACGTAATACAGGGCACGTGTCTTTGATTCAACAGTTCCCGAGGCACTGACAAGGAGCACGAGTCGAGGTGACGACTAATAACAGGTGCCTCGTTTGCTAGGAAATGTTTTGCCAGGTTTTGAACAGTGTTAGCTTGTTTCTCTGTATTAAACAACGTGTCAAGAAGTGTGCTGTTTTGTTTTGTCCTTTTTTGTGACTGTTTTGGTTGAAACAATAACCTTAGACGGGACTCTGGCTATGTTTTTTTCTCTCTCCTGGCGCAATCCCAGTCTGCGATAGTTAATGTTTTCAGTTTGCAGAAGTGCTTTACTATGAAATAAACACCAAAACTTTTTACTGGCTGTGTGAGCAAATTCTGCTTTTACCAAAAGAGGTGAAAAAAAGCACAAAACGAGTCACACGCGACAGAAACTATCCTCCGTTTCCCAGTATCGTAAAACGGTTGGTTAAATGTAGTTGAGAAAATTTCAGATGTTTTTATAAATTGACCCCTAACTTTGTAAAAATTGTAGATCGTTTTCTACATTTGAAGTGTTTATGTAGTGTGAATTGTAAAAAATACCCCCTTTTCTTGAGAAAATTGATTTCTAGGGCAAAATTTAAGACAGTTCAACGCAGATTGCTATAAACAGGCTATGAGTGTCTGTAAGATAGAAGCTGTATAGTTCGAATCAGTCAGTCTTACATTAGTTTATTTCGCGAGGTAGTAAAAGAAATATTCAAGATTGTTATTGACATTTCTAGAATCAGGCAATGCTTCAAATTTTGTGAAAGCTCACCAGGTGAAATCGACACGTGACAATTGGCGCTCGGTGTTAGCATATTCAAACTCTTCTATACTGAACCAGTTTATTCTCCATGAGATAAAACAAAATGTGACCACGCTTTTCCTTTCACTACTTATCTCTTGATATCGTAATTTAATTTTTCTTTTTTAAAAATAAATAAACTGCAGTCTTTTGAAGCGTCCAGCTCTTCCACGACTGTTCCGGCCGGCGATAAAAAAAATGCAAAGCGGTGAATTTTTACACTCTGTGAGTTAGAGCGAACGGATGCTGTCGAAACGGAGAAGCAATTGAAACGTACTAAATTCATCCCAAATCTGATCTTATTCTATGTTTTTTTCAGTCCAGCGGTAAAGGAGTGTCGAATTTTGCCGTTAATTTAGGATATCATGAAAGACGCAAAAATCGCGCTTACTGCAGTTTTGGTTAGCCACATTTTCTATGATAATGTGAAGGTGTATGAGAGCATAAGCTGTTTTCATCAGCCACCCCAGTCTGTCAGCCGGAATTTAAATACGGCTGAAATTGTATTTCGGACCCCCTTGGAGTTCTGTATGCAGAGATCTCTCCGTAACAGCCAAAGGAACCTTAAATTTTGTTCAGTTCTTCGGTGACAGATCAACGAGATTTAAAGAGATCAGGATCTTTCAAAGCTATGCGTTTTAAAACAGCATCGCATGTATGACATGTCGATTTATCGAAGAAGTAAAATAAAAAGTAGGACAAAAGAATACTTCTTGCATTTAGTTGAGGAAAAAAAGTCGTTGGGTCGCGATGGCCGTAAAATCTTAAGACCATATTTTTCATAATATTATCGCACAATAATTAAATAACAGTATTTCACAATTTCGAATCTGTAGAGAAACACATCTGTCTCCTTGTCGGAGGTATATAGTTTTTGTTCCTTTGTTCACCTTGACATCACAAGCCTAGCTTTTGGGCAATATTGTCTTTGTTCGCTCATTTCTTTATGGGAAGTGGTCCAGGTGTTTTTGCCGAAAAAGGTTCAATTTTTCGATTACTCTGTATTTTGTAATTCGACGCTAGCTGTTAACGTTTGAGTTCTCGCGAGGTTACAAATACATGTATCCATTTCGCATCTGGCTTTTTTTTATTTCTTTAGTATACGTATACGCATTTTTATTTCTAATCTCAATTCAGTGCTATTGCCCAATGCATGGATCTTCTCGGGCATTTCTGTTTTGTTTGAATTGTGTTTTTTTTGTCGGTGTTTTATTTGTTCTTTTGCGACTCCACCTGAGTAGTTTTGATTTGCATATCTGGAACAGGGAATGACAAAAGATTGAACATGTTGCCCTTCTTTCAGTCTGTATAAACAGCCGCAAAATAGCTGATTATACGTCACAAAAGGCGTGGTTGTGAAACACTCGAGGCTATAAAAGCTGCGACCTACAATTACGATATCCCACTGACAGAACAGAAGTTGATCGAGAAGATACATTGCGGATTACGAAAGGCATTTGTTTGAATATTAATTCAGAATAGTTCGTCTTCGTTTCAAGTGGGCCACAAGATCTTCAAACAATCAATCTCTGATTTTAGAGGTTGTACAAGCCTCCGGCTAAATCACTGGAACCCGTTTTTCAGTGTCACTTCTTGGAGTTGTGCTCTATTCTATTTTGCAATTTCTGGTGGAAGATTCACCGATCGACACCAAATCAACAGGTGCTTTACGGCACAGCTTGTAAAACACATTCTCGCCAAAGAAAGCATGGATTTTCACAGTACAAGAGCAATGGGTGATATATACGCGACACAACCACAATTCTCGCACTTCAACTCGCAAGCCCGCCAAAACTTTGTTCCCTCCAGCCAAAGAGCGACCTTGCACTATCTTCCACAGGCCAGAAAACAAGTGAACTCCAGCTGGAGACGTTATGAGACCGATTTGACCTCCTCGTGTCGCCGCGAAATGGACGCTGTCGACGAAGAAATGATTACAAGACTTTGTTATGCGCTCGAACTAGACAAACTATACGTACTGCCTGACTTGGGACCCAGTGCTGACATTGTGAATAGGATGTAAATTCGTCAAGGAGCTTAAAATCGATCATTTGCTCCAATTTTACGGAATTTTGCGACACAAGCAAGACAACTGTTAAACAGTGGATTTCGTATTTTCCGCTCCATGAACTCCAGACAATTTGACGGAGATATGCCGAACTCAAGAGAGGGCACACTTACGAGCAACAATGAGAATTATCTTCACATTTTTCGCATTGGACGACACGATTTACGTATTTTAAGAAAATATTTACAGTCACGTTGTGTCAAACTGAAGACGGTATATATCTGATATGTATAATAACATAATGGAAATGCGACAAGCCGGGATCTCCCTCGCTGTGTTGGACGTTATTATAAATGAACTGGGAGACCTTGTTGAGAATTCTCTATGCAAGTATGTAAATTTATGTTATTTCATGTAGAACTTTTCTGTGGCTCTTTTCTCCCATTACAGCAGAAAAGAAACTAAGGGCCGGCCAGTCACTTTGCAGTACAGTACTTTTTCCCAGAAACAGTTTATAGAATGTTTTAAGAGATGAAACTTTATCTAGTTCACTTTACAGTCGGAGAACATTTAGCATGGCTCCCCATAGCTCGTTATTTCAGCTGTCATACCTGTTCCACCAAACGCGATATATTAAAAATTAATCTTATTGTTGTTTACACATGTGTTTTATGTGTAGGTCAGTTCATTTGTGAAGATACTTTCTACGCACCGGGGGTGGGGTGGGGGAAGGGCTTATTTGGTTGTTACAGGTCCTTCAGTTTGAAACACGTATTTCACTTTCACGCCTTAACCAATATCAACTTGAAGGAATCAGAAAATAATATATCACTTGTAGAACAACACCATGGGTAATGAAAAAGACAAACGATATGGCAAGGGTAACGCTTGGTTCAGATCCTTTCGAAATTTACCAAACTTTCCTCGAACAAGAGTCGTTTTCGGGTCTGCTTTCTATCGTTTAACGCAGTAGACACTGGAAAAGATGGCCGAAGGCAGATTCTTGCTCATTTTCAACGTAAAAATTGCGTATCCATATAATGGAAACACTCGGGTCGACATTACCAGCGCGTCGGAGATGTTTCGCGCTTTTTTTCAGTTGCTTTCTCCGGTTGTTTAGCCTGCAAACACTGACGGATTTCCGGCTTAAGTTACACCGGAAATCCGTCTGTGTTCGCAGGCTACCAGTTTTTTAGCTGCTGACAACAAAAGCGAGGTTGACCTGACTAAAAAACACAGATGCCTATCTTCGGAGGCCAACCAAGATTTTCTTCCGCTTGAGAGATGAGTGGGACTGCAACCAAAAATTCCCTTTTGATGACGTAGTGTATAGAAATCCGTGTCTTATCTCTGATTGGTTGTCACTTGCGCGCGAAAATTCATGACAAACACTACGCGCGGGATCCCCCGCAGAGGCCAGCACAATGCAGCTCAGGCTTTTGCGTTCTGGGCCAGATTAAGGACGTTGCCTACTACATACAAGGCTATTTTCGCCAGATTAGGACCATGTGGAAAAAGCTGATCTTAGTAAGGGTTATTGGAATCCAAAAAGAAAACTGGGGGTAGCCACGCATTCTTGCGAGATAATTAGCCTAAAATCTGCCAGCATTTTCTGAAAAATATGGAAAGTATATTTCTTCAAAGATTTCCTTAGAATTCGCCTTGACGTGCAAAAAACAAACACATTTATAAAGATCTTGAAAGTACATGATGGTAAATGGTTATACATAAAAAACCACTTAAGGTATGTTTTTAATGACCTGATCTAAATTTCAACTATGTAGCTTCTTTTATTGCTAATAGTCCTATGCTAAGATCGTCTTAAATATCAAAGCTTTGTAAACCGCATGGTCTTCAATGCGCCCGGCTTATTTCAAAAACGAGCACAATAACTCCAGTCCCTATTTTGGTTTACTTTTTGGCAATGTTGGTCTTTACCTTACTGCGTGGCATGTTTTAAAAAATCTCTACGTGGGAACATCTTGGGCGCGAACGTCCTTTATTTACCTCAATCTAATCTCCCTGTTGATCGAATCATTTATTCATAGTGATGCCCTTCATCCCTTTATCCCTACATCCCGGCCAGTTTTGAGTTGATATTTTGAAGATCAATGGAGACACACACTGAACGTAAGATTGAGACATCGATTGAGGCAATTTCCGTGTATGCACGCTATGCTGGTGTACGAGAGACAAGAAAACAGTTCCCAGTTTGTTGCGTTGTTTATCCCAACAAGTTATAGTGCACTTGAGGTTTCTTTTTAGACACAAAGCCTTCGGCCGTGTGTGCAACACGTAGCATAATATGCTCGTTCCACCAAGAACTCATAATCTGTAAGGCAATGGGAAGACCTTCCTCGTCATAGCCAACTGGCAGAGTCATACCAGGTACTCCTGTGAAATTGCCGATTCCCATGTACCT
>Ga0126339_10003007_pt1 | contig 12187 bp, 7 predicted proteins | sample OrbTmetagenome_2_FD_92532 | JGI IMG/M metagenome (GOLD analysis project Ga0126339, IMG submission 92532) | Coral microbial communities from Petempiche,Puerto Morelos, Mexico - Orbicella T R C metagenome | ecosystem: Host-associated > Invertebrates > Cnidaria > Coral | place: Petempiche,Puerto... | reverse complement strand
GACAAACACTATTCACTTGACTCTGAAGATGACTTCCGCTCAGGTTGTCGAAACGTCAGTCACCAACAACAGTTCTTTTCAGAACTACACTCACCCGGACGATCACACTATACGAACTATAAATCTACTAGTCGTTCAAAACTTTATCTTAATATTAATCCACTTCGATAACGCCAAGAAGCGGCCTTCATTTTGTTAAGAAGCGCATACTCCTACGCTACTCACTATCTATCACAGAATAAATAGTGAGTAGCGTAGCCAATCAGAGAACGGCATTCGTGATAGAGCGCAAGTAGATTTATACTAAATAAAATTGAAATCCATCAGATATGTTTTACACGATGAAACATCACGCCTTGTTCCACCCAAGCTTGTTCAGAACCTCAGAAACGCCATTTTAGGCATGCATGGTAGAATTTTCTTTTTTTCTGCACTGTATCAAATTAAGATCCCGTCAGTGAAGAGAGTAACCCTCCTGCCCTTTACACACTATATCGTTAGGACGCCGTCCCCCTCCCCTCTCACGGCTTTTAAATCCAGGTTTTCTGGATCCCACCAACCTCCAAGCCCCCACCCTAAGTCATAAATAGCGGTCGTAGTGGTCCCTGATTTAATTTAAGTAACTGAAACGTTTTCCGTCGAGTTGTCGAGTTATCACAACAAAGTTGAAAGTTTGGGAGAACGCTGTCGGAGTCACGAGCCAAAGGCGAATGGTTCTAACGCTCTTTGGAGATTCTCACAAGTTAGGTTTCTCTATGGCTCAACAGAGACTCGGAGAACTGAGAAGTTTTGTCATTCTTTTTGAAAATACCGAGACACACAAAAAAAGACAATCACTCGCTAAACATAGTTTATTTAATTTTATCGAAATTATACATAAATTTTGTTTACGCGTACTTAGTCAACAGCTCTTGCAATTCCTGAATACTTTTCTCTTGGGAGTGTTGAATAAAGACAACGCTCCCTGCAAAACTTAAAGCTTCTGAAAAGTGATTGTTGGCTGCTCCTTACAAACTTTCATTCCAAACTTCTGTCAAATTTTGACATCTGGAAGCATAATTAACCCATGAGTGAGGAGAGCAAAATTTTCAACGGGAGTCGTAAAAACAACAGCTTTTGTTGTCACTGTAGCCATATTGGTGTCCCAAAACAATGACACGGCGGCCATGTTGGTGTCCCCAAACCAATCCTGTGGTGTCTGTGGGAATAGACCACTTTCGATGTATAAAAATTCAGCCTAACACAATAGACCTCAGCATGAAGCTCGGGGGAATAAACACCACAAACTCTGTAGTTATTCCCAGGAACCTCATGCTGAGGTCTTTTGCTTGAGGCTAAATTTTAATATACCGAACTTGGTCTTTTGAATTCTTTCCTTATGTAAACACTTTCTTTCTTTCCAGTAACTCTGCATCGCTGCTAGCCACAAATGAAAACGCTATATGTCTGACTGAACAAATATTTTCACATAGAAGAAATAAGCTGTTAGTAGGGAAATCAAAAATGTTCACTGGGAGTCGAAGAAAAAACCGCCTTTTTTGATACTATATTAACTGAATTTTAGCTTTATCACTGCACGTTTAATTTTAATTCCAATTTATCCAATTAGACATATACACATTTCTAGCGCAAAACTCGCAAACGCGTTAATTATCACTTTCGCCACGTGAGCACGGGCCTGCGTTATTAGGGAGTTTAGGTACCTTAAGCAAAACACGACGGCAATGGCAACGGCAACGAGACCGTTACCAAGCAAAGGTTTAATGAGCAAAACAAAACGGCTAATTATTCGTATTTCTGTTTGGAATTTTTGTTGCGTTGAAGTTCAGAAAAAATGTCAGGTGGACGTGAATCCACCGTAGGAAAAAAGATGGAGGCTGTACATTTTACCACAATGTCTTGCGAACCTAACACAGCCAACAAGGCACAAAGATTTGTCCCTGTACTAAGGACATTAAGTAGCCTAGGTTTGCAGATTTTGTAACGTTTCTGTACGTTTTTATGAACGTTGTAAAGGTTATCGTTCGCTAAGAACTATGGGTAAATGTACCAGTTGCCATCTTTTTTCCTACGGGGGATTGCCGCACATTTGCTGATTTTTGAGAAGTGTGGATCAATTAATTCGTGATTTCGTAGGCTATCTTGGGCCTAGGGAAAACGTCGAATCCAAGTCGCGTACAACAATTTAAAAATAGGTGCGACAAAGAATCGACAAAATTCCAGCGTGGTAACAAACGCCGAACCTGCGTCGATCCTATTTCAAGTTGCACTTCATTAAAACACGGGAATAAGCACGTGTCCCCGTGCTATTCATTTGATGCGCGGCTAGTTGTTAGGACTTGTTAGTGAAATGCCGAAATACAGTTCTCGTCGGGCCTTACTTTGGGAATTAATTGCGAAAAATAGAAAGAGAAGACTCGCATAACTTACAGCTCTGAGAACGGTGTATCAGAGACGACAGCTATTGCTTCAAGTGGCATGCTTGACCGTGCTTTTGTTAGCGAACAACAATGGAGCAGCGGTCTTGATGTCAGCAATGACTTTCGATGGCTTGCCATTCCCGATCGCGAAATTGTCTTTGTACAGCGCATGCTCGTCAGGGGGAAAAATAGCGTTTGGCAGATGGAGGAGTATGTATTTTTGTCACGTTTGCCCAGTCCATCACATTTGTAATTTGCATGATTTATGAATTGAGTTCAGCGCGTGTTTAGAACGGCGTTTGCTTAAACGCCGAATCACTGTCGCATTATCCGACTTAGCAAGTCGAACTTACGCTAGAGTTGAACCAATTAATTTGAGTCAAACTTGATTGCGGCAGACGTCGCACCATTCATGCACCTATTTCAAAATTAATAGGTTCGACGAATTAAGTTCGACTAAGATTCGACGTTTGCCTCAGGCCTTACAAATGAGTATTTATTATCACGTGAATTATGCACATGATTAGATAAAGGAATCGAGATAGTTTTCCTATAAATGAAGGTCTCCAACAAAACGTCGATTAAATTACTTTTTTATTTTTAAAAGAATTGTTCCTAAAATTTGGAAGGCTGTTCCTAAGATGGACCTTATACGTCAAATGTCTCGTGTTGTTTCCAGGTTACCCATTTATTACATTGTATCACTTGGGTACCCTGTGGAGGTACAAAATGAAATTTTAAGGTCACGTGTTAGTACTGGGATGCAATCGGTCGTTTATTCGGGAGACTCAAGATGGCGAAGGATAGTGGAGAAAAAACTCCTCTTATTAATAGCAAATTCAAAGACTCCGAGGAGGAATTGCCTGGCTGTAGAGCGACAGCTTGCTGTGACCCGAGAAGAAATTTCCATCCGCGCTATTTTGTACTGGGGCTGATATTTTTCTTGAGTTTTGGTAAGTAAATTTTGAATGTCACGTCTCTTCATCAGTCTAAGTTCACTTCGGGCCGATATCAGGCAATTTTGCAACAGCGTACACTCGGAGTATTTCGACTCTCTCCACTTTGAGGCATTTTAAATTTAAATGCAGCCTTCAAATGTTTCTATATTTGAATGCATGTAAGATTATATGTGAGCGCTTTTAGTTCCACTGCAAGGCCGAGTAACGAGAAGACATCAATTATAATATTTAAAGGGTACCAGCACCCCGAAATAACTATAGTTGCTCCTATATATCACCTTTATGCAAAGAGTGTATATTCAGTGTATGTATCTACAGCACCAAAGCGTATGCATGGTACCTGAGGCATCAAGGCGCGCGCTGCCAGTTTCACACCGTCCACTGACAAAACAGTGCACGTGCCTGAGGATGAGGCAAAGGGTTTGAGCAATTTCGGCCTAAAATTAAGAAGCAGATATGCTTTGCGCGTTTTGTACTGGAATGTAACAGGGCATGGTTTAATAAAAAAAAAGTACTTATTCAAATCTTTCGAAGACTGAGAAATTAGTGAGGCCTGCCTGGCGTGATTAACATCGAGAACTTTAAAACACCTTTCACCAACTTGTTAATTTAATTCATCAAGTGTAAGCAAACGAAATCACGACCGTGACGGTGTTTGGATATCTCATCTTAATCATCACAGATTTTTGTGAGTTTATTTCTACGTTTCCTCGATTGAAAAGATACACCACAGACTCAAGAGAGTGTTTGACCACATTTCCAAACACCTCGAAGTTCATCAAAAGCACTCTGCTGTGCGTCGTGTTTTTTTCTTTCCCTCTCGGCGTTTGGAAATGTGGTCAAGCACGGTCTTTCGTGATTAATATATTACTTCAATAGCTCACGTCCAATGGATCAAAATTCCAACATGACTCCGAGATTATTGACCAAAAATTGCCACTGTTTTTTCAACATGTTAATTCCCATGAGAGAACAAGATGGAAATAAATCAATACCAAATATGAACGTTCTAGATTCGAAACGTACTGACAGCAGAAAGTAGCTTTCTGGTTCAGGTCCACAATTGAGTTTGGAGTATAGGATAAAGGTTTGGAGAATAAGGCCGCATAACTCTAGCAAAATTAAACTTTAAAAGAGTACCGCCGGGTTTAACTCAACTGCTCAACACTCAGGCGTACATATAATCAATAGCCTCCATTTGGCACGAAAATATCCACGGGAATTTGTCCGCGGACACTATTTGTTCCGAGAAGCGAACAGTGTTTCGAGAGTGCAGCTTGAGGAAAACTGTGAGCTTTGACGAACAGATAACGTCCAGGGACAACTATTGGAGCATATTTCCGTGCCAAATGGAGGCTATCGTGTTTATTGTCCTTCAAATATTTTTCGCAACACGCGTTGTTTCAGAAAAATGGGGAATATCACTCAGATATTCCCCAGCTTTAGCTGGGGCGTATTTAGTCACACGACATGTCTAGACCAATCCCGCGCGAGCGAAAATATTTGATGGATTATAATATCAGATATTATCAGATAAAAATGCTGGCGAAAATAAAAACAGGAGAAACTCAAAGGTTGGTTGGAACAGGCTGTATTCGGCTAGTTAGAAAATAATTTTGTTGCAAGGGCCCCCATCCGCACTACGCCGGATAAATTTGGCCTATCGTCCACACTAATCCGTCACGAAAACGGAGCTTTTCGCCAATTCGGAAACGCTCGTCAAACCGGAGGAATTTCATAACGCCAACTTTGCGTTTTAATGTGGACGAAAAGCAGTTTGAAAACGCAACTTTTCGAAAACGATAGCGTCACGATAATCAAGTGATTTCCCTAACCTAGTTTTCTTCAAACAAAAATTCAAAATGACCGGTGCTTAAAGACTGCGTACACACATTTTTAATATCTTTTTTCTTTGTCTATAGGAAACAGCCACGGAACCGTCGAAAAAGGTCAGTTCAAAAGCTATTCTTTAATTCAGCCTTGTCTAGATAAAAATTTTAATTGGCTGAGCCATGAGAGATGCAAGTCCATTCTCACACCAGTAGCATCAGAGTAGTCAACAGTTTAGCAGGCAAACCAGTAAAAATTAGAGTTTCTAAACATTTGTACACCGGAAGTACTTTAAAATATACACCTAAATATTTTGCTAGGTTTTTTGAGTTCAATAATTTTAACACTTCCTCTTAAATATCTTAAACACCTGATTATTTTTCAGAAAATCGAATCCGTCTGATAACTGCAGAGGACGATATTGGAGGCGGGCGAGTGGAAGTGTACCACGACGGTCAGTGGGGAACAATTTGTGATGAAAATTGGGGCGATGAGGCCGCTGAAGTGGTGTGCCAGGAGCTTGGCTACAGCGGTGCGATTTTCGCTGCCAAAAATGCCTACTTTGGAAAGGGGACTGGTCCGGTATGAAACGATAACTGTGTATTTTTGTCATAGCGTTGGTATTAGCCGGTGGTTTCCATCACTACACGATTGACTGAAAAAAACTCCTGCCACTTCTCACCCAATCAGAAGTAAAACCAAAACCAATCGTGACTCGTTCGCACACGTTTTCCCGCGCTTTGCGTCAGCTACTTTTAATTTTGATCGAGTTTTGATTGGTTCACTGTATTGTCTGTGTCCTTTGTGATTGGTCTAAGTTGTTTCTTTGGCTTTGATCTATCGTCACTCAGTTGGAAACTGTTCTGTTAGTGTGGATAATGTCAAAAGCAATAACCTCCGTTCCGTACAAAAATATGCACGGATACTTTTCCGTGGACTTTGAATTACCCATATATAATCGTAATTCCAACCACAGATGTAGTACTGTAAAAATTAGCCACAAATATGTTTTATTTTAGATTCATATGTCCAATGTGATCTGCGATGGCTCAGAGCACTCCATCTTTCAATGTAAACATGACGGATGGGGTGTAATAGGTAGCTGCACCCACGAAAACGACGCCGGGGTCAGATGTATCAGGGCAGGTGTGTTTCTTAAAATAGTTACACCAGTTTCAAAGAGTACAGAATGTGTAGCTGCTCAAACAGCGGTCGATTCCCATTTTTTTTATTTTTGTCAAATAGCACATTCAGTTCTATTGAACGAAAGCTACTGGACTACTCCCTTTACGGCATACTCCGAATCCTGGTCTTAGACATAGACATACACATAGCAATTTCTCTTGAACGATTTTTTCCAAGGGGGGAAAGGTGCAATGAGGTTAACCCTATGTGAGGCACCAACCCGTGAGATAAGGCCAGAACACAGTACAGGGAACTCCAAGCCCTAATCTTTGCGATAAGTTTGTGACGGAAGTTCTATGACATCCCCTGATAACTATGAGGCCATGAAGATGCAGCGGGGGATGGGGCCTTATCCGTGAAGACTTGAACGTCTAACCATCTTCAGGAGGCTAACCATGAACGATTCCCATGAACGCTGAGCACTGGCTAAGTTGAACTGAGTGCTTTCACTGCACAAATATACTACATATTGAAGATTGATTTTTGAAGAACGAGAAGCTTTAGAGAACAAGGCAACTTGATCATTTATTTAAAGGGAAGAAAGGCATATTTTGGATTAATTTGAAGGGGGAAGGGTAGTAACGGGTACCTTCAGGACGAACAAATTTTAACGGGTTAAAGGGAACATGTATTCCCCTTTCCCCTAGGGAGGCAGTATTTCACCTTTTTCTGTGACGCTGAAAAATATAGCCTCCATTTTTACCTTTAGAAAACATTTATTTAATATTCCATGGTCTGTCCTCAGGGCTAGTGGTCATCTAACATTACTTAAATTAAACCCTACTTTTTGTACCATGCCTGTACCCACAACGTGATCGTTCCCACTTCTCCCCCGCCTTCCCCCATTTTACACGGTATACATTTTCTCGATGACTAGCCTTTTAATGCGACTTATTTTCATACCTACCAGCTACTCTTAAGATTAAATTGGCTTTCTCTCTTAGATGTCCCTGAGCTTGAATATCTGGGCTGCTGGATTGATAATCCAATAAAACAGAGGATCTTGCCAGATTTTTATTCCAACCGCCGGGGTAAAGATCTCGACTGGCACAATCTCGGTGAAACCGTTTTGAAGTGTGCCTATGATGCTATTAACAGTGGCAAGGACTACAACTTATTCGCCGTGCAATTTTATGGCGAGTGTTTTTCAGCGGAAGGCAATCCTGACTACAAGAAAATGAGGGCCGCTCCAGATGCGTGTGTGTTTGGTACGTCTGCCTATCAATTCCTGATTAACTCGCTGACTGACTAACCCACTGACTGACTGACTAACGGACTTAATGGGCTGACTGATAGACTGACTGATGACTCACTGACTATTGACTGTGTGACGGACTGACGGCTGATGGACTGACGGACTGACGGACTGACGGACTGACGGACTGATGGACTCGCGGACTGGCGGACTGACGGACTGACGGACTGACGGACTGACGGACTGACGGACTGACGGACTGACGGACTGACGGACTGACGGACAGACGGACTAACGGATTGACAGACTGACGGACTGGTTTGTTGGCTGGCTTGTTGGTTTGAGGGAAAAAACCCAAAACGTGGGCAACCGTGCAAATTGTGCGTTTTTTCTTTTTTCTTTCTTTCTCTCTTTCTTCTTTTTTTTTTGTTTGACAGGCGTTGGCGAGTTGTCACACAATGCCGTATATGGATTTGGAAACTATTATAATCTGGGATGCTGGGAAGACAAACCCGGCAGAGGGCGAACCATGACTCTTCTAAAGAGCTTTCGCAGTCGCGGTTTCATCGATAGGAACACATGCATGAGCAAAATGGGTTTGTATCCTGTAGAACTGTTAATTATGACTGAGATACCGTCAGAATTACACTGCAAGCACCTCTAATTCTCTGCTTTGACTGGGAATTTTCTCTTGCAGTAAACGCGTGTTACAAGGAAGCTAAGGATGCCGGGAAGACCTTCTTTGCGGTGCAGTTCTTTACGGAGTGCTGGGCTTCGGATGATGAGAAATTTAGAGATTACGGCCAAGCTACAAACTGCTACAATGGAGTTGGCACTCAATGGTCCAACTACGTCTACAAGATACATGTGTAAGGTAAGAGTGAATTATGTGTTGACGGCTGAGTTCTGCTGTTGGCCAGGAACTTAGGGTAATTTCAAATTACGTCAGGTTTTCATGTGTCTGTCCTGTCAATGATAATAAACTTCACCATAACATTGTCAAAGTAGTCTGCGGATCCACAACTACTTAATGTTGTGACGAAATGATAATAACAAGACAAATGCATAAAAACTGACGTCAATTTGTTAAATCCTCGACATCCAGTCATAGAATCGCACTTGGTGAACTGTAATCCAGCTCAATCCTTGTAATCCTATACCTCTACCTCAAAATACTTGTTCTTGTTTGCTCTTTAGAACTCGCTTTAAGTGAAGTACTTGTATATTTGGTAGCACTTGGGTTAGGGTTCTTTAATTGTGTTATTTTATCCTTATAGCTTTTTTTTTTTTGCTTTTGTTATTAGCTTTATTTTGTGATGAGCTTTTGTTCAGGGTTTATGACAAGACTTGTTTCGTGTCATTATTTGCCAGCATATCCACCCCCTCTCCTCCCCTTACAAAAAAAATGTACCTGAGCCAGACTGGGTAGTGAGCACGAAAATTTGTTCGATCTCAGTTTGCACTTATCTAGCCTTCTACGCAGACATTCTTTGGGTTCGTCACACCATCTTCCAGGAAGATTGCATGACGAGCCCAAAGAGCGTCTGCGTAGATGGCTAACACTTATCCAGAGGGCGATGTAATTTCCTTGTAAGATAAATCTGTCCTCATCTAGTCCTTCAAGACCTTTGCTGTTTTTGCTGTTGTTTATATTTGACTTCCACTGAAAGTGGAGGGCCAGAACTACTTAACTACAAACATTTGGAATCTTTTTTCCGTTTTTTCTCTTCAGGCGTCTAGGCATGCGTCATGGCGATTCCAGTGAGAACGTACATTACACAATGATGATCAATATCTCTGTTTGATTATTATTTTTGTTGGTAAACACTAATATATTTCAAGTCAGGTAAATATTAAAGCATTGCAATGGCAACGTTACGTACACGGAAACAACTCATTAATCTAAAATTTATGGATATAAATTTTTGAAAAGGAATAAAACTTTGAATCGTTTGCGTGACCGTTAGTTGTTAAGCTGTTTTATTCTCTTCGTAAACTCTTGTTTTACTCAATATTCCAGTTTCCATGCACTTGTGATACGGTAAATTCGGTTATACAAAAACAAGCGTGTTTACTTTTCTTTGGTATGATAAAATATGTCTACTTCCGTACAGACTTGAAACGTTATTTTGGGCTTTCTGGTAGAATTTGTTTTTCACAATACAATAGATCTCGTCTATACAGTAATTATTTTATGTGCCCCCCTTTCCGCCGACCCCCCTTCTACACCCTATATTTTCGGCCATACCCCCTTTGAAGCCTCATGTTTTTGGCATAGCCCCCGTGAATGCCTTCTCCCTGATGTCATAAAAAATGGTCCTTTATTTAACAAATTTAAAACGTTTTTCAAATTTCTATCGCGTTACCACAAAACGAGAGAGGGCATGGAGGAAATACTGCGGGAACAACCTCGGTCCCAGGCTCTGTCTCCTTTGCCTCCCATGCCGTTGAGGTTGCTGTGCACGAGCCTCGGGTGAGTTATTCGGTGGCAAACATTTGTTTAAAGATTTTCACAATTTTGATTTCTCCATGGCGCAATAAAGACACGGAGAACTGAGGCGGTTTGTCGTTTCTTTTGAAAATACCGAGCGACAAATAAACATATGTTAGGCCCGCATAGTGAAATTGACTGTGATTGAGGTCTTGAAAATACTGCCAGAGGCGGCATGTAAAATTCAGATGTGACAGTTTTTCACTATGCGTACCGACTCTTAGCCGGTAAATGATTTTTTTTTTCCTCTCTCTACTCAAATCACTTTTAAAGTCGTTACCGTGACGGTGGACAGAGATAGGAAAACCCGGGACCAAGTTAAGAACCAATTAAATTGCAAGATTCATCGTCCTGCCCTCTTGCAAGGGGAGCCATGCGGAAAACAAATCGAGCAATTGCTTTCCACTACCCAGGTCCTGTGATTGACTTTAAAATAATTCTTGCACGAGCTATTGCCCGCTATTGTGCTAACCACTGTATTTTATATGGCATGGTATAAAAAAGTTATTCAACACTCTTTCGAGTCAGTGTATGCCATGCCGCGGAATATCCCACTTGTATTTTCTCGGCCGATATGGACACTCGCCTAAAGGCCCGTTTGTATACCGAAAAAATACAAGTGAGTGAAGTGACTCGTGGGGGTATTTCACAATTATTCACTAGCGCGCGTTGGATATGAGAAGGTAGATTGCCGAGTTGGCTATAATGATCTCAATGATCGAGCAAGCGCGAGTGGAATAATTGTTTTATTAAAAACGCCTTCCAAATATAGAAAACTAGACTAAAATGAAAATAAAGACGTCCCAAAAGAGCATGGTATGATAGTTCATCGCTCATGATGGCTAAGTCAATGAAAACGCCTGAACTGCATTATCCAATGATTCAGTTTTTAATAAACCCTTTGCATAAATGGCGCCTAGATTTGACTAACAATACTTTGTACATCCTTAGCCTCACACTCATGTTTCCAGACAAAGGATTATTCACATGAATGTCAAGCTTAGGATGTACAGGTATTGTTATTCAAAAATCGGCGCCATTTTTGCAAAGGTAGAGGTCTATGGAATATACAATACCCCACTCGAAAGCGCAATTCAAAGCGTTGCAACTAGCAAATATTCAGGGGCCCGTTTCTCGAAACTTTTCAGGCCCGTAAAGCCATTTTTAGTTCATCTGTATCTAAAACCGGAGAGGTTTATACACCTGAAACGTCTTGTATGAAGGGAACTTCTGTTGGTATTAAGAATATGCGAGTAAAACAGCTCTGTAATCATAAGGTTCGAGATTTTGCTCTATATGGCTTTTCGGGCGCGAAACTTTCGCGAAACTGAACGGCCCCTGGTTACCCAATTAATTATTTTCTGATGGCATCATTTGGGTGTCCTCTGGACGCAAAGGTCACGTGTTGGTCATGGGACGCGATCGTTCGTGAGGTTCAAGATGGCGGAGGATAGTGGAGAAAAGACTCCACTTATAAATAAGAAATTCGAAGACTCCGAGGAGGAATTGACTGGCTGTGGAGCGACAGCTTGCTGTGATCCGAGAAGAAATTTCCATCGCTATTTTGTACTGGGGCTGATATGTTTCTTGAGTTTTGGTAAGTAAATTTTGAATGTCACGTCTCTTCGTCAGTTTCTGTTCACTTCCGGCCGAGGAAATTTTGCAACAGTGTATACTCGAAATATTTCGATTTTCTCCACATTGGGCCACTTAAGATTTAAATGTAGCCGTCGCAGGTTTCTATATTTCTAAACATGTAAGATCATATGGACACGGGAGCGCTATCAGTTCCACTGCAAGGCTTAAACGAGATGTCATTGTGAGTGAAGACTAGTCAGCATTCATGCAGTCTTTGCTGATGCAGTTCTTTACCACTATTTTTTAAAGCAAATGTCTCTCAACGACAGTGCTCAGGCTAGTGCGTGAGACATCTAGGTTATTTATCTGCCGTTTTTTTTACGTTGCCTGAAAGGCTAGGGTTAGATGAGGTCCTATTTCGGGGCTTACGGGACACGGGATATTTTAGGTAGAAACAATTAACGGGATGCGGGATATTTGGAGGGAAAATGATTGGGATATGGGACATTAAGATCAGAGAAATATATGT